>Ga0265299_10007043_pt1 | contig 10129 bp, 6 predicted proteins | sample AusTroGonzalo_MG_4_FD_193485 | JGI IMG/M metagenome (GOLD analysis project Ga0265299, IMG submission 193485) | Bovine rumen microbial communities from tropical cattle in Woodstock, Queensland, Australia - Gonzalo_02 | ecosystem: Host-associated > Mammals > Digestive system > Stomach > Rumen ...
GTCAGGGTTTTTCCGGAGGCGTCAAAATCGATGGCGCCGCCGTCGTCGTCCGTGCTTTTGTTGCCGGAGACGGTACAGCCGTCCATCGTCAGCGTCCCGTTCGTGACGGCGATGGCGCCGCCCCGGCCGTACTGACCGTCTCCGCTGTCACGCCGTCCGTCGCACGAGTTGTCGGAAATCTCCACGTTCGTCAGCGTCGCGGTGGCGGTATTTTCGATTCCCGACCCGCCGGAACTGTAGGGCCTAATCCGGATGGCGCCTCCCCGGCTGGCATTGCAGTCCGTGATTTTTCCGCCGGTCATGGTCAGGGTACCGTAATTCATGATGCCGCCGGCTTCAATATTGCCGGTGCAGTTGCTGATGGTCACGTTTTCCAGCGTCAGTGTGCCACGGTTGCTGATGGCTGCGCCCCGGTCAGTTTTACAGTTTTGAATTGTTCCGTTTTTGATGGTCAATGTTCCCCGGTTCCAGAAGGCCTGCTTACTTCCGCCCCCGCTGATCGAATGGTTCTGCAGATCAATAATCACGGTTTTTCCGTTATTATCTGCCCGGTCGCTGTTGCCGGGCACAGTAAGATCGGCCGTCACGGTAATGGTTAATGTCCCTGAAAAAGAGCCTTCGATCGCGTTTTTTAATTCTGCCCAGGTGGACACGCTGGTGCTGGTGTCCGCCCGGGCCGAGCCCATCAGCGGCCCCATCAGTCCCAGAACGGCCGCGATGAAAAGCAGCGCGGACAGCATCCGGGAAATCCCGCGCTTCGTTCCGCAACGCACTGGAATCGCGCCGGCGCCGTTGGCGCAGACGCCGCGCGAACCGCGAATGGAATTTTGTTTTTCCCGACCCGTTTCCATCAACATTTCACCGTTTCCTTCCCTTGTGCAGTGTCATTATATCCCCTTCTCGCTGGTAATGTGCCGGATAAGAAAGCCCGAAAGCCCTGTGCCGCACAGCACCATCGCCAGCCACAAAAACGGCTCGGCGCTGTCTCCGGTTTGGGGAATTGGCCGGATTTCTTCCGTTTTGACGGTAAAAGGTTCGGAGTACAGATAATAGCTGCCGAAATTTTCATCTCCCAGCATCAGGTCGGCCTTATAGCGCCAGAGATAAAGGCCTGATCCGTCGGGGAGTTTCTCCGCCAGGATAGCTTCCGCACCTTCCAGGATCCGCCATTCGTTCTTTTTGTTTCTTCCCCGAGGGGCGGGAATCTTATCGCCTTTTTGAATGGTCAAGTCTTCTGACGCAATCTCTTCTATCAAATTCTCCGTCCACCAGGAATAATCCGTTGTTAACCCGTTCACGCCGAAAAGATAGTCGTCCGCGAAAGCCTGTTTATCCGTGTAAGTCCACGGCCAGACCGTCAGTCCTCTGTGTCTCGCTGCGGATATTACCTTCCGTGGGACGTTTCCATGGTCCATATTCGCCGTAGCGTTCCACCGATCCAGTATGGAAAACACCGCTTTCAGAGTTTCTTCCGTCTGACCCGACTGCAGGAATGCGGACTGATCTCCAAACATCACCATGATCTGATCGTCGTACTGACTCAGAAAACCCAGCGCGCCGATGGATATCTCCGGGTAATCCTTGTAAACCGCCTCCAGAATCGACGGATTAAAGGTAATGCTGAAAAATTGGTCCCAAGCGTCATACCGATCAACCAGCGCTTTGTATACCGGAAGAATCGCGGGATTCATACTTTTGATTTCCGTATCATGAATCACGCCTTTTCCCTTGAAAGTCTGAATATATTCCTCCAGCGTCGGCACAGAATACTGCTTCTTTTCCGCCTGCCCGTAGAATGTCCCGTATCTCGAGTTTTCGGCGTCCACTTCATTCGCCGCCGGAATGCCCCGGTAGGGATTATCCCAGTCGGCGTAAATGCTTTTCAATTCCTGCAGTGTCAGCTCTTCCGCTATCGTATCTTCCTGGTTGAACAATCTGTCCATATATTCATCATGAAGGATGAACAGCTGTCCGTCCGCGCTGAGCTGAATATCGTTTTCCACCGAATCCGCTCCCTCTGAGAGCGCGCCTTTTGCACTGTCCAGCGTGTTCTCGACATAGGAAGACGGATCGCCCCGGTGTCCGATCGTCAGCGGAACGCGCAGCAGGGTGGGAGCTTCATCCCGAAAGAATTCCAGCATTTGGATCGCCTTCTGCGCGTCTTCGACCACAACCCCGTGGACCCCTCTGGTATACATCGTCAGCAGGGACCGGGTGTCCGAAGCCGTCCTGACCCACACCGTCGCCGCCAGGGATTCCAGAAGGACAATATTCTCCCGCGTTGCGGCCTGCTGGGAAAGAATCACAACCTTCCCGTGCGCTCCGTTGACACAGGCGGCCATGTCCGCCAGCGTCCCGGAATCCGCGTGCGTTACGCCTGAGAAATCAATCATGCCGCGCACATGCAGAAGATCCGCCACATCCCTGACGCTCTCCTGTAAATCTGGCGTAGAGACGACAAAGCAATCCAGCATTCCGTGATCCTGCAGCCATGCCTTGAGCGCTGCCGCGGTGGCTTTGTCTCTGATATAGAAAGCAGGGATAAGGGTTCCGGTCGTCTTCTCCAGGAAGGAATTGATGTCGTCCGCAATCAAGCTGCCGTTCCGGTCGAGGATGCGTAAATCAGAGTCCGGATAAACGAAGACCGTTCCCGGACGCTTCTCCGCCCCGGCGACAGCGAATACGGTGCTGTCCGCCTCCCAGGCGATGGTGGCTGACATGGACCAGGAAGTTTCCGGTTCATACACGCTGCTGTATGGAAAAGCCGTGTCTGAATCGTTGCTTTCTTCACCCGCGGAACAGATTTCCGGAATTAGGGTCAGAACCGATAAAACCAGGATCAGCAGGAACGCAGAAAGCTTTTCCCGAACAAATCCTGATCTCCGGCCCATTGTCTTCTCCCCCTCGTACTCACTTTGTTACAGCCCGCATCAGATCATTCATGAAAAAGGCGCAAATACTGCCGCGGTTCTTAGTCCGGCTTGCGGGTCAGTGTTTTTCCGGTTCCTGTTCCACCTGCTGCCTTTCCACCAGCCGGGCAAACGCGCCGTTCAGCTCCATCAGCTCTTCGTATGTGCCTTCCTCGATTATCCTGCCCTTTTCCAGGTACAGGATCCGGCTGCACTGGCGGATGGTGGACAGCCGGTGGGCGATGACGATCCGGGTGCAGCGGAGCTGGTCCAGCGCTTCCGCCACCTTCTTCTGGGTCAGGTTATCCAGCGCGCTGGTGGCTTCGTCAAAGATCAGAATCTTTGGCTTCGGCGCGATCGCCCGGGCGATGAGGATCCGCTGCCGCTGTCCGCCGGAGATGCCCCCCTGTCCTTCGGAAATCATCGTATGCATCCCCATGGGCATCCTTCGGATATCGTCCGCCAGGCCTGACACTTCCGCTGCTTTCCAGGCGTCCTCCTGGGTCAGCCATGGCGCGGTGACCACGATGTTGGAAAAAATACTCCCGCTGAAAAGCTTTCCGTCCTGCATGACCGTGCCGATCCTGCGGCGCAGCGACCGCACGTCGATCTGCCGCAGATCCCGCCCGTCGTAATACACGGATCCCGTCTGCGGCGTCTCAAAGCCCAGGAGAACACGGATCAGCGTGGATTTCCCGCAGCCGGACTGGCCCACGACGGCGACATAATCCCCCGGACGGATCTTCAGGCTCAGGTCGTCCAGGATCTTCGGACCACCCTCCTCGTACCGGAAGGTCACGTTGTTCAGTTCAATGGCCCCGGACAGCTTCTCCGGCACCTTCCTGTCCCCCGATTCCTCCGGAACTGCCTTCATGAAGGGCATAACCATCTCCAGGAGAGGCCGGATCCTGGCAAGGGACGCCGCGACCTCCGCCAGGGCCATAATGCCCGTACTCATGGAACCATAGGCGGTATTGAAGGCGTAATACTGGGATACGGATACGCCGTTGCGAATCGCCAGGGAGTAGATGATCAGGGTTCCCGCCATGGATACGGCCAGGTTCAGCACGCTGCTGATCTTCAGGAAAAACGGCAGGTTATATGTCAGGTCCGCCACCGGGGTATAGGTTGCTGCCCACTTCGCGAAAGCCCTGTTTTCGGCGCCCGCCAGCCGGATTTTCTGCATGCCGTTGATAACCTGGTAGCTGAACCCTGTTTCCTTGCTCGCAGCCAGCATCTGCTTTCTCGAAACGCGCATCTGCAGGACCACGGTCAGCACCGTGATCATCAGGTTCAGGACGACGACCGCTATTGCCGGCCAGACCAGCGAAGGCGCGTAGGTGGAAATCTGCGTCACATAGATCAGCGAGAAAATGGCGGAAAAGCCGGTGGAGAAAAAGATGCCGACCACCTGGTTGCACAGTTCCTGCATATACTGGATCCGGCTGCTCAGTTCGCCGGCGGTATAGTCCCTGAAGAATGAAACCGGCAGCGACAGCACCCGCATCATGGTTGCCGCATATACGTTGATATTGAGCTTTGTTTTGATCCGCGCGGTCAGGAGCGCCTTGATCACTTTGAAAGCCACCATGCTCAGGGACGCGCCGACCATAAAGATCCCGATTCCCAGGAGCATCCGGTAACTGCCGGTTTCCAGCACGTCGGAAAACAGCATGCTGTTCAGCCATGGCATCAGCATGCCCAGCAGGATCACAGCCACGGCGGCCAGCATGAGGCTGGCCACGTCGGAAAAGGAAATCTGCTGCAGGATATACTTCATCAGGCTTCCGAGGGTCATCTTCCCGGAAGGGAACGGCTTATAGAACTGAATGGCGTCCGTTGCAATGAGGCGTTCCGTCTGCGCGGTGACAGGGATGATCTTTTTTTTGCGATGATCCGTAAAATAATAGTGACGGGTGCCCAGTGGCAGCAGGGCAACGATGCTTCCGTCGTCTGCCCGGGTCCCCAGCATGGCGCCGGACGCGTTCCGGTGCCAGCCTTTTTCAAGTTTCACGCTGCGGCGCATGATGCCGTGGGGACGCAGCTGGTATTCCAGCAGCGCGTCCGTTTCCCGGATGTTCTCCGGAGCCTTTTGCGGTTTCAGGCGGTAATATTTCAGGATATCGCCGATGGCTTCCTCGGTGTGCTCCCGGTTTTGTTTCATGGATTCGTTCAGGCGCTTTCCCATGACGGTTCCGCCCAGCTCGAAGAAAGCGTCTGAAACAGCTTTCCGGTCTGTTTCTTCCCGAAGATTGATCTGATCGCTCGTCAGGCCCATTGGCTCATTCTCCCTCAGCTTTTTCTGTTTCCGTTCCGGTCAGGCGTTGGAAACCAGTTCCCGGTAAAGCCCGTCCGCCTTTATCAGTTCCTCATGGGTTCCGCGCTCCGCGATTTTGCCGTGATCCAGGACGATGATCTCGTCGCAGTCCCGGATGGTGGAAAGCCTGTGCGCCACGATGACGCAGGTGATCCCCCGGTCCCGGATGGCCCGGGCCACATCGTATTCGGAACGCGCGTCCAGGGCTGAGGTGGCTTCGTCCATGATGAGGATCGTGGGATCCTTCACCAGCGCCCGGGCGATCTCGATTCGCTGCTTCTCGCCTCCGGAGAAGTTCCGCCCGCCTTCGCTGATGACGTGCCTGTATCCGCCGTCCTTTTTCAGGATGTTCTCATGGATGGAGGCGTCCCTGGCGGCCAGGATCACGTCGAAATCCTCCAGCGACTGGTCCCACATGGTGATATTGTTCCCGATGGTATCCTCAAACAGCGTGATATCCTGCTCCACTACGGCGGCGGAAGCGGTCAGGATCCGGTGGTCGATTTCCTTCAGGGGTTTGCCGTCCAGGAGGATCTCGCCGCTCCAGGGCTGGTACAGCCCGGTGATCAGCCGGGTCAGGGTGGATTTCCCGCAGCCTGACCCTCCGACAAAGGCGACGCTTTTCCCGGGCTCCACCACCATGTTGAAATGCTCGATCAGCGGCGCTTCCAGCGGAGAATAGCCGAAGGATACGTCCCGCATCTCGATCCTGCCCCGCAGTTTCCCTTCCTCCACCGGGCCGGCTTTCGCTTCCGCTGCCCGGGTGGGCAGCATCACGTCGTCCGGGTATTCCATCACGTCGTCGATCCGTTCCATCTGGGTCCGCATTTCCTGCAGTCTCTGTCCGGACTGGATCATGGACTGGGCAGGCTGTACAAAGGATGCCAGGAGTCCCTGGAAGGCGAGGATCATGCCGGACGTAAAATCACCCCGGATGGCCAGATGAATGCCGATCAGCAGGACCGATGTGTTCATGACCACCGTCAGGATCTCCGGAATAATCCCGAAATACTGGTTCAGTTTCTCATACCGGACGTTCTGTCTGCTGGCGGACGCCTGGTAGCCGGCCCATTTTTCGAAATACCCGTCCTCCGCGCCGCTGGCCTTGATGCTCTCAATCATCGCCATCGCGGAAACGGTGGTGGACTCCAGCTTCGCCTGGTCCCGCATCATCACCCGGGTGATGTTGACCCGCTTTTTCGAAATAAGCTTGGAAACCCATATCTGCAGCAGTACAATCCCCAGACAGATCCCTGTCAGCTGCCAGGAATACCGGACCATGGCGCTGAAATAGAATATCAGCATTACAGTATTGACGGCGACCGGCGCGAAAACGTCCGTGATATCGGTGGCGATCCGGGCGTTTCCCGTTTTCCGGGAAAGGAGATCACCGGCGTATCGCTGGCCGAAAAACTCCATGGGAAGCCGCAGGATCTTCCACATATAGGTGCTGTTTCCCTCGATCGCCATCCTGCCCTTGAGCTTCAGGGAGTAGATCGCCTGGATCCAGGCAGTTGTCAGGTGGATCAGCGTCATCACGGCAAAGCAGAGGAGAAACGGCCTGTACCAGTCCTTTTCCAGTCCTGTCAGCATTTTATCCAGGAAAACCCGGGAAAAGCCGGCTGTCAGGATCCCCAGCAGGGAGATAATGGCCGTGGTCAGCGCCACAAAAAACACCGTGCTCCCGGTCTCCCTCAGTTTCTTTCCCGCGTACTTCATCATACTGACCGGTGCGCCTTCCGGCTGAAAGCCTTCGCCGGGTTTCAGCATCAGACAGATACCCGTATACTTTTCCTCAAACTGATCCAGCGGAACCTGAACCGCTCCTCTTGCGGGGTCGTTCAGCAAAGCCCAATTACCCCGGAATCCGTCGCAGACCACAAAGTGGCTGAACCCCCAGTACAGAATACAGGGGAAAGCGCCGGTTTTCCGCAGGTTTTCTGTGGACATGCTGAAACTCTTCGTCTCCAGCCCGTAGGCATTAGCCGCCCTGACGATATTGCCCATCCGGCTGCCGTCCCGGGAAACGCCGCAGTCCTTCCGCACCTGCTCCAGCGGGATCCATTTGCCGTAATACGCCAAAACCATGCAGAGGGAAGCCGCTCCGCATTCCATGGCTTCCATCTGCATGACCACGGGCACCTTCACCCGGCCTCCGACGACCGGCTTCGGAATATGATTATTTGCCATATCGATCTGCGCCTCAGTTGATAATAAAGGAAATCGGCCTGACTTCCCGTACGGTCCCATCCGCTTCATGAACAGCCACCGTCCCGAAAACGCACCAGCCGAGAATGCCGAGCACCAGCAGCGCGATGGCCGTCAGCACGATCCAGACCGACGGCGTCGTCACCCGGACGTAATCGTTCATTTCCTCCGGCCCGTTAATCCGGTCCAGGCTTTTCCGGCTGAAGATACTCCCGGTCTCACGTCCTTTTCCCTTTTCAGAAGCATTCTTTTCCATCTTGTAACTCCTATCAGCACAGCGGTCCGTCCGCTTCTTTTTTCTCCCGGTTTTTCTCGCCCAGGGCTTTGTAAACCGCCAGCGCAAAGGCCTGAGGATCATCCTTGAAGGGGTAGCAGACATCCTCCCCCTCCAGCACTCTCTTTGGGCATCCGCCGCAGCACATGGGAAGCCAGAGACATTCTCTGCATTTCCCGGCAACGGACGGACAGCAGGTGTTCAGGTAGCTGCTCAGCCGGTCAGGGTTCTCCGCGGTGCGGATCGGATCCTTCGGATCCCAGGTTCCGGCCTGCCCAAAGCTTTTCTCCGGCTTGTCCACATCCTCCCAGCACATGAACAATCTTCCCTGATCGTCCACTCCGACACTGTAGAGATGATTGGCTGTGCAGTAAGAGCCGGGTTTCGCCCCGTACCGTTCGGCTTCCAGCCGCATGGAAATCTCCCGGATCCCGGCTTCATCCCCCAGGCGGTCAACCAGGTTTCCCCGTTCCTCCATAACAGCGCTGCCCGACACCAAAGCCGAATAGTATTTCAGATGGTTTCCGCTTTCCCTGGCGGTCTCTTCCACGAATTTTTTCAGGGGTTCGATCTGCGACAGGTTATCGGCATAGACGTTATGCCGGATACTCACCTTGATCGGGATCTTATGATTCTTCAGATTGAACGCAATCCGGTCGAAGGTGCCTCCGCCTCCCGCCAGATGGCGGGTATGGTCATGCTGTTCACCCAGCCCGTCCAGCGTCACCTGAGCCATGTCAATATCACAGCGTTTCAGCATCGCGATATTCTCTTCGTTGAGAAAATAACCGTTGGTGATGATCTTCGCGCGGTATTCCCCGCCCCTGGCTTCCGTCAGCGCCTTGAGCCGCGCGGTCATCTTTTCGATCACATCCGGCGCCAGCAGCGGTTCCCCGCCGAACCACATCACGGTCATATTATGGGCGCCGAAGAACGTCATCATCCGTTCCGCAAGGGAAATGACTTCCTCCTGGGTTTCCGGACTCATCCGTCCCGGGCGGTGGTTCTCAAAGCAGTAAGGGCAGTCAAAGTTGCATCCCATGGTCGGGCAGATCGTCAGGCCGATGGAATTGGTGGTTCCAAAGCTCATCCGCCCCGCGACGTTTAAGGCTTCCCGCTCGTCAAAGTTTACGATCAGCCCGTACTTCTTCAGCTTTTCAAGCGCCGGATGATCCTCCGCCAGCTCTTCGACGATGGAAAGCAGCCAGGCTTCTTCTTTGGAAAGCACGACGAAAGAGCCCTGGTAAAGGTTCATCATGACATAGCTTTCGCGATCGGGAATCTGAGCGTAGATCAGATACCGGGAGGGCCTCCATCCCGCCTCCTTACAGGTGCGCTCTGTAATGGTTTCCTGCATATTTTTCTCCTTCGGGTATAACAATCCGTCCGATTTGCGGCCGGCCTCCTGCTGATGACAGCCTTCAGCGGGGCGCGCCGGGGGCATACAGATAAATAAGGCAGTATCATAGAACTGTGATACTGCCTTGAAGCTACCAATGGAAATCAATGCTTACTGACAATGATGCCGACAGACATCTTTGCCGGTCAATCCCCGGATTTCCGATAAAGAATCAGAAGACAGGATGACAGAAATCCTTATCGCAATTGAAGACATCCATGTTGCAATGGTAATTGCAGTTCGGCTTGTCATCAAACCAGCAGCCGCCGGCCAGAGCATCGATCTGCTCCTGGTTCAGTTCGACATTCTCTTCCTTCAGGAGGTTCATGTATTCCTCCTTGGATTTTGCGCCCTTGAGCTTCGCCTTGAGATCGCCCGATACCGTGATGCTGCTGAACAGTTTTTTCAGATCCATTTTTCAATCCTCCTTAATATGTTGATGGAAAATATCCAAACAGATTGAAACACAGTTTGTCCAATAAATGTCCAATACCGCAAATAACCGCGCCATGCCATCTTCCGCAGAGCGTATTTTTGCTGACCGTTTTTCTCAATGCTCCCTGTGATTCTCCAAAGCTTTCCCGGTAAGGAAAGCTTCCGTCATGTTCGCCCAGGAATAGGAGCTCATGTATTCACCCCGGAAGGCATTGACCGCATCGATATCACCTTCATAGAAGCGATAGACGTCACAGGAAAACAGTTCCGGGAGGATCCGCATTCTGCCGCCCTTCAGTTCAAAGATTTCCTCGATTCCATACTCCTGCAGGGTGGCCCGCAGGCTTCGGATGTACACGTCCAGCTGCTTTTGCATGGAGCGGTCATAGAGGCGGTCTTCCCACAGGATGGCAAAGGCCTCCGCCCGCGTAACGCTGTTGCCGCGCCGATCCACCAGATATGCCAGCAGTTCCTTGCATTTGGTATATTTGAAGGCCACTGTTTTCCCGTCTGCAAGCACATCAAAGCCGCCAAAGGTCCGCACCTCCACGTGAGCCTGCGCCGCGGGCCTTTTGCCTGCCAGCACG
>Ga0265299_10007046_pt1 | contig 10127 bp, 10 predicted proteins | sample AusTroGonzalo_MG_4_FD_193485 | JGI IMG/M metagenome (GOLD analysis project Ga0265299, IMG submission 193485) | Bovine rumen microbial communities from tropical cattle in Woodstock, Queensland, Australia - Gonzalo_02 | ecosystem: Host-associated > Mammals > Digestive system > Stomach > Rumen ...
CTATAGCGGTTGTTGTGCAGGGACTCATTGACGGCAGGCTCACGATGTACCACTTCTTTATGTCGCTCGGGATATTGGCGGTATCGATGATCGGACAGTTCGTGGTAAGTCTTCGGACGACAATGCTCCAGTGTGAAGCCGGCTATCACTCCTGCTGCAGCAAACGAATAGAGATTGCCGAGCACCTAAGGTATCTACCGATGGGATTTTTCAACAAAAACTCGCTCGGAGCAATAACCAATGTAACCACAAACACGATGGAGAGCCTTGCCGATATAGCGACCCTCATCGTTATGATCACAACGCAGGGAATACTCACAACTGCTGCAATTACTCTTTTCGTATTCATTTTCGACTGGAGAATCGGTCTGATACTTGCGGCAGGAATTGTCGTTTACGTTCTCTTCAACTCTCTCATGCAGCGCGTGGTAAAACCGTTGGCGCCAAGGAAACACAATGCCGACGAGGAACTTGTCTCGCAGGTAATCGAGTACGTGCAGGGAATTGCCGAGGTTAAAAACTTTTCAATCACAGACGATACTGCCAAGAAGCTCAACGCGGCTATCACGGAAAAGCAGAAGACAGACACCAAAATCGAATTTACTGTTGTGCCTTTTGTAATGCTTCAGAACATCGCGACCAAACTTACAGGCGTACTCATGTGCATCGTAAGTCTCTGCTTCTACTTCTCCGGCTCAATGTCGCTTCTCTACTGCATCATGATGATGATCTCGTCGTTCATGATTTACGAAAGTCTTGACACGATGAGTTCGTTCACGGCTCTCATGAGAGTCATCAACATCGCAGTAACCAAAACAAAAGAGATACTCGATATGCCGCCAATGGATATCGACGGTGACGACATCGTTCCCAAGAACAGAGCCATCGAGCTTAAAAACGTAGGTTTTTCATACGACAAGAAAAAGATTATCGACAACGTAAGCCTCCGCATTCCCGATAAATCGACAACTGCTTTTGTCGGACCTTCCGGCGGCGGCAAGACGACTCTCTGTCACCTCATGGCGCGCTTCTGGGACGTTCAGGAAGGCGAGGTAACCCTTGGCGGCAAAAACGTGAAGGACTACAGCTTCGACTCACTCATGAAAAACTTCAGCTTCGTATTCCAGAACGTATATCTCTTTGAAGATACTATCGCCAATAACATCCGCTTCGGCGAGCCTAAAGCCTCAATGGACAAGGTAATTGACGCCGCCAAGAAGGCAAGGTGCCACGACTTTATCATGTCACTCCCTAACGGCTACGACACTGTTATAGGTGAAGGCGGTGCAAGTCTTTCCGGAGGCGAAAAGCAGCGCATTTCAATTGCCCGCGCAATCATGAAGGATGCACCGATTATTATTCTCGACGAGGCCACGGCAAACGTTGACCCTGAAAACGAGAAGGAACTTACCGAAGCTATTGAGGCTTTAACAAAGGAAAAGACGATCATTATGATCGCGCACAGACTGAAAACAGTGCGGAATGCAGATCAGATATTCGTGGTTGAAAACGGCAGAATTGCCGAAAACGGAACCCACGAAGAACTTATGAAGAAAGACGGTATATACAGGACATTTGTTGCAGGACGCCGCGAAGCTGCTTCGTGGAAGATTGCCGAGTGATTGATTAATGAAAACAGCGCGCCCGTAAAGTCGCATTCATGGGCGCGCTGTGACATTGGTTATTTCGTAAAAGCTTTACTTTGCAAGCTCTTCTTCAACCGCTTTTCTTACGTCTTTCATATCGACTGTGGGTTCGAATCTTGCAACAACGTTTCCTTCACGGTCAACGAGGAACTTTGTGAAGTTCCAGCCAATGTATGCCTTGTCGCCGAACTTTTTGTTGTTGGCTTTTGCAAACTTGGCAAGAAGCGCATTCTTTACGCCCTTTCCAAAACCGTTAAAAGGTTTTTCCGTCGCAAGGTGAACAAAGAGCGGGTCTGCATCGTCGCCGTTTACGTCAATCTTAGAAAACTGCGGAAACTCCGTGCCGAATCTGATTGTGCAGAAATCGTGAATCTCATCGTCTGTGCCCGGAGCCTGATTGGCGAACTGGTTTGACGGGAAATCGAGAATCTCAAGACCTTTTTCGCGGAGATCCTTGTACATCTCCTCAAGAGGATCGTAGTGAGGCGTGAAGCCGCAGCCTGTCGCTGTGTTGACTATAAGAAGAACTTTTCCTTTATACTGAGAAAGGCTCACAAGATTTCCCTGCATATCTTTAACTTCAAAATCATAAACGTTACTCATTTTCATACCCTCCTGTTAAATCATTGATTTGGCAAATTCCTTCGCCCTGTTAAAATCATCTTCGCTCGGAAGACCCTTATTTATGAAAATCCAAGACGCCGCGCAGTGAAACTCCTTCTCGCTGACACTTACGCCAAGCTCATCCGCGACTTTCTTCACAGCTTTTATTGTCGACGAACCGGACGCCGATGTGTTCATGTTCACAACTTCACCGATCTTATCCTTGTTTCTCGCAAGAAAGTCTTTAACCTCCTTATCGACAGTCGCCGCATACATCGCGTTTATGAGAATAAGCCTGTCAACCTTATCGCCAAGGTCATTGCTCACGTCAAGTGCCTCAATCCCTGTCGCTTCAGAAACCGCATCGGCAAGCTTCTTCGTATTGCCTTTTTTAGATTTTGTAAAATATCTTATCGCAACGTTCATCTTACTTATCCTCCCTTTCTTTGTTTTCGTCGAGTATTTTATAAAGAATCCTGTAAAGAAAAGCCGCCTCTTCCGCTGTCAGGGAAAACTCCTTGGCGATGCTCTCGGGAACGCAGAGCGCCCTTTCTTTCAAATTATCGCCAATGTCAGTCAGCGTTATCACAAGATTCCTCTCGTCTTCTTTTGCTCTCACCTTTTTGATGTAGCCCTTTTCTTCAAGCTTTTTAAGAAGAGGCGTGAGCGTGTTTGACTTTAAGCAGAGCGCTTCGCAGAGGTATTTTTCATTGACCTGTCGCTCCTCCCAGAGAACCATCATGACGATGTACTGTGTGTACGTGAGGTCTAAATCGTCAAGAAGCGGCTTATATCTCCTTGTTATCAGATTTGAAACCGCATAGAGCGGAAAACAAAGCTGGTTTTTAAGTCTTATTCCTGCGTATCTGTCATCCATGTTCTCACCTCAAATTAAGTCGCACGCGACTTGTTTCGCTAGGATTATATCGCATGCGATATTTCTTGTCAACAGTTTTAAGGAAATTTTAAAAATCGTAGAATTCAGCACTTTTTACTTGACAACGTTAGATTATTGATTTACAGTATACTGTTTTTGTAACAGCTTCTTTTTCAGGGGCTTTCAAATGCTCCTCTTATCCTGAAAGGATGTCAAAAATGAAGAAAGTCGGAATAGTGATGGGGAGCGACAGCGACCTTCCCATTGTCGAAAAGTCAGTAAACACACTGAAAGATCTCGAAATACCGTATGAGGTGCACGTCTACTCGGCGCACAGAACGCCTGAAGAAGCCGCCAAGTTCGCAAAGACCGCAAGACAGAACGGTTTCGGAGCGATCATAGCGGCAGCGGGAATGGCTGCACACCTTGCCGGTGCCATAGCCGCAAACACCACCCTGCCGGTAATCGGAATACCCTGCAAATCAAACGCACTAAACGGCATTGACGCGCTGCTCTCAACTGTACAGATGCCCTCGGGAATCCCCGTCGCAACTGTAGCAATAGACGCAGGAGCCAATGCCGCTTTTCTTTGTGCAGAGATATTGGCGGTAGAAGATGAGGCGCTTGCCGAAAAGCTTCTTGCCGCACGGAAAGCAAACGCGGAAAAAATACTCAAAAAAGATGCCGAAATCGCATCGAAATTTGCCTGAATTAACGAGGAGGAAATCAAAATGGAAAAAAGAGAACAGCTCTACGAGGGAAAAGCCAAAAAAGTTTTCGCAACCGATGACGCCAATATACTTCTGGTATCGTACAAAGACGACGCCACAGCTTTTAACGGTCTTAAAAAAGGAACCATAACCGGAAAAGGCGCCATCAACAACCGCGTAACCAATTATATGATGCAGCTTCTTGAAAAAGAAGGCGTTCCGACACATTTTGTAAAAGAGCTTTCCGACCGTGAAACACTCGTAAAGAAAGTTACCATCGTTCCCCTCGAAGTTATTATCAGAAACATTTCGGCAGGATCGTTCTCCAAGAGATACGGTGTTGAGGAAGGCATCGTATTTGATGAGCCCACTATCGAGTTTTCATACAAGAATGATGACCTTGGCGATCCCCTCATCAACGACTATCACGCAATCGCACTGAAGCTTGCCACCAAGGATGAGATTGAGACGATCAAGTCGATGGCTTTTAAGGTTAACGAAGTTATGAAGAAGTTCTTTAAGAACCTTAAGGTTGACCTTGTCGATTTCAAGCTTGAGTTCGGAAGACTCTCTGACGGTACGATTGTTCTTGCCGATGAGATTTCGCCTGACACCTGCCGTTTCTGGGACAGCGAGACACACGAGAAGCTTGACAAGGACCGCTTCAGAAGAGATCTCGGCAACGTTGAAGACGCTTACAAAGAAATGATGAAGAGAATTCTCGGCGAATAAACCAAGAGGTATCCTATGTCTGACTTAAGAGAAGAATGCGGCGTTTTCGGAGTCTTTTCACCGGCAACGCGCGAGGTTTCACACGACGTATATTACGGTCTCTTTGCGCTCCAGCACAGAGGCGAAGAGTCCTGCGGAATTGTCGTAAACGACGACGGTCTTTTTAACGCATACAAAGACCTGGGACTTGTCGACGACGTCTTTACGCCTGACATACTAAACAAGCTCGGAAAAGGCAATATGGCTGTAGGTCACGTGCGCTACGGCACGACAGGTGCAACCGACAGGAACAATGCGCAGCCGATCGTGATAAACCATATTAAAGGACGCATGGCCCTTGCCCACAACGGAAACCTTGTAAACTCATACGAGCTTCGCTCCGAGCTCGAGCTTAAGGGCTCCATCTTCCACACAACGTCAGACACGGAAGTTATCTCTTATATAATCACTGAAGAAAGACTTTCTGCGCCGACTATTGAGGATGCGGTTAACCGCGCGATGAGCCGTATAAAAGGTGCTTATTCGCTTGTCATCATGTCGCCCTCAAAGCTCATCGCGGCAAGAGACGAAAACGGATTCAGGCCTCTCTGCTACGGAAAGACATCTGACGGAAGCTATATCGTCGCATCCGAAACTTGCGCGCTTGACGCTGTAGGAGCTTCGTTTATTGCCGATATAAAGCCCGGTGAGATTGTCGTGTTTGACAAAAACGGTGTGAGAAGCATAACTGACCACTGCAACAAGGCAAAGCCGCGTTTCTGCGTATTTGAGTACGTATACTTCTCAAGACCTGATTCGATTGTAAACGGCTGCAGTGTTCACGAAGTACGGGCGCGCGCAGGCACATTCCTTGCACTTGAGCATCCCGTTCAGGCAGACGTTGTTATCGGTGTTCCCGATTCGGGACTTGACGCGGCTATAGGTTACGCAAGACAGTCAGGCATCCCCTACGAGATTGGTTTTATCAAGAACAAGTATATCGGCAGAACGTTCATATCTCCCGGTCAGGAGAGCCGTGCCGACAAGGTGAAGATCAAGCTGAATCCCATTGTCAGTGTCGTAAAGAACAAGCGCGTCGTTCTGATTGACGATTCAATCGTTCGCGGAACAACCTGCGCAAGAATTGTAGGTCTTCTCCGTGAGGCAGGTGCCAAGGAGATTCACATGAGAGTTTCCGCTCCGAGATTCATGAACCCCTGCTACTACGGGACCGACATCGACTCAAGGGATAACCTCATTGCCTGTCACCACAGCGTCGAGGAAACCGCCAAGATAATCGGCGCCGACTCGCTCGGCTACCTCAGCGTCGAAAACGTAAAGCAGATTGCTCACGGCGCCGACCTTGTCGACTTCTGCACAGCATGCTTTGACGGTGATTACCCGACGGACGTACCGCTTATGACAAATAAAAGCAGGTTCGAAAGAAAGATTTCCGAAGCTAAAAGCTCAAAAGCCGAATGATCCGGTATTCCGGTAAACGATAAAGTCTGCAGAAAATTAAAAAATCTGCAGACTTTTTTGATTTATGAAGCTCTTTATAACCTTATACGTCAAAGAATACCGAATACAATATGAGAAGCGCAACGCCGAGCAGTATGCCGCCGATAATATCCGTAAACCAGCATACACCGGAAAGCATTCTTGCTATAATTCCGAAAGCAAGAAGAACCGAGCAGACAATTGTAATGATTTTCGCCCTCTTCCTGTTTTCGCTGTAATAGTCCCACGTATGAAATATCACGCTTCCGAGTGAAATTATGTATACCGTTACGCGCGACGAAGGGAACGAGCTCTCAAGCGATTTCTGGAACGTCAGAAGAACCGGTCTTAGATTTACTGGCAAAGCTTTAAATATTAGGAGTATGACAAGGGTAACAAGATATAGGAATGAACTTGCAAGAAGGTTCTTGTCAACGCCAACACCGTCAATTCTGCCTGCCTTTACCATATCCCTTATCATGAGCGCAAAAAAGAATATGCAGACGGCGATACAGACGTAGAACAGAAGCTCGGTAAGAGTGAAAAGCGTCTCGGAATAACCCTTGGCGCCGTAGAAGTTAAAAGCGTTTCTGTACCAGGAATTTAAGTTTGAAAGACCGATTTTAGTATTTCCGTGGCCGATTTCGGCAACGTCACATATCTTCAGCGCAACAAGGAGTACGATGAAGTAGAGACTCGAATACAGGAATGTTAGGACTTTCGCTTTTGACGACAATTCCGGTCACCTGCCCTCTTTAAGTAATTTAAAACTCTTCGACTGACGGTGCCGCAGTGAACGAAGAAAAAGTTGCCTTGGCGTTTTTGATGTAATAAACCGCTGTGTTTCCGTCGTTTTCGTCATACATTCTACGAAGCTCAGGATATGCGTCAAGCATCGACTTTTTGGCTTCGAAACGGTCATCAAGAACGAGCTCGCCGGAGACTCTAAGCCAGCTTCCGTCTTTAAATGCGCAAATTTCAACGTTCGGGTTGGCAGCAATCTGTTTTGAAACGGGTTTTACCTTGCCGGTCTGAATATAAAGCCTGTCTTCAAAAATGTTAACAGTTCCGAAAGGACGCACTCTCGGCTTGTCTCCGTCAACCGTTGCGAGGTAGTAAACACCTGCATCTTTCAAAAAATCATATACCTTTTTCACGCGATATGCCTCCCGATTAAAAGTGTTCTTTTCCCTTATATTTTATTATACGAAGAGGTCTTTTTCAAACAGATTATAAACGCGGGGAAGCCTTATGTTCATTGACATAAAGAGCTTTACGATGGTATCATATTGGCGATTTAAATCTTCTTGAGGGGGAGAATAACAAAATGAAAAAGATTTCACTTATATTGATTGCGGCCGTGCTGGCGCTTACGTCAATTTTTACTCTTGCGGGCTGCGGAACCGCAAAATCAAATAAGACCAAAGATTCCACAGAAACAGTCTCAGCTGATACGAAAGATGAAAGCATGAAGATGCTCCTTGGCTATTTCGACAAGCTTTTTGAGAATCCCGATGTTGTTATCACCCATGAATCGGAAGGTGAAATTTTCTATACGCAGCATATTAAAGGCACTGACAGCTATATTGAATATAACTGGGGCACAAAAACATATGCATTCAAGCAGGACGACGCTTACATCTACGCAACCGAAACGGATGACGCAAGGATCATGTTCACGACGGACGAGTCAAAGTCCTACTACAGCGATACCGCCAAGGACTTCTACGACATGACTTACGAGTACTTTTTCATCAATTTTTCCGGTCTCAGTTATCTTGACGGCACTTTCAGTTCAACCCTTGTCAGCGAAACGAAAGACGGAAAGCAAACCTCAAAGCTTACTTTTAAGCTCGTATACGAGGAAGGCACTCTTGATATCACCGCAGAGGCAGCAGACGGTCTTGTATCGGTCGTAAACTATAAGTTTGAAAGCTCCGAAAGTTCCGAGAACAACCAGGACCTCACATGGAAGTTTGCGTACGGAGTCGCCAATGTCAGTTACCCCGACATCGACGCGTGGATACTTAAAGACGGAGATCTTGCAACGAAGATTCAGGCAAACCTTGACGCAATCGCCCTGCGCGACGCTTTCATGTATGACGTTATCAACGCCGAAAACATAAAAGTGACAATGACCACAACCGGATTTGAATACGTCGAAACCATCGCCAATGAAATCGATGTAATTGACTGCATTTCCGGAGAAAAAGTCATCAGAACATATACTTACGTTGAACAAGCTGACGGCAATGAGCTGTATTATTTTGTAGTCGATCGGCAAGACAACGAAGGAGCAACCAATGGTTATTACCTCTATTCCGAGGAAAAATCAGCCGGTTTCATTGAATACAGCCGCATATATTATTCTGAAGATTTCGGTTTTAAAATCGGCGATGAAGAGATCAACGATACAACGATAATTTGCAGTATTGAAGATGACACGATGACTTATACCGTTGACAGAGGCGAACTTGGCAAGACGACCGTATTTGCCGTAAAAGAAGACGATTACGTCATCTCAGCGACTGTTACAAACACTCTTCCGGACGTCGGAGACGAAGTTATGACTTTCACTTTTGAATACGATGTTGAAGGATTTGAAAAGCCTGATCTTTCATTATATACGTCAGCGAACGATGAAGCGATGGGTTAAATCTATAAGTTAAACGCTTTTTAAACAAAGCAGCGGTCTCGGGAACGGGGCCGCTTTTTAAATCTAATCTCAGTTGAAAAACTGACAACTTGTTTTTTACCCTTAGCGTAGTTTTTCGAAAATGCTTTTTAGGTTTTAAAATGATTAGTGGCAAATGTCCCTGTTCATTTGAAATAGTCAACGATAAGGCTTTCGTCGTAGTATACCTTGTCGATGTCCGTAATCCTTGCTCTGCCACCCTCTGCTTCAACAATCGTAAATGAGCAGTTGTAAGGAGCGCGGCCGCACCAGTAGTCCGAAGGGTCGTCCTTCAGATAGTTTATCATTGCCCTCATTGAACAGCCGTGTGTGCTTACAAGGTAATTTTTACTGTCGTCTTTTGCGATGATTTCCTTCAGAAAATCCTGGGTTCTTAAGCAAAGATCATTAACAGTTTCGCCTTTCGGGAAACCGCCAAAATGAAGCGGGTCAACGTAAAAGCCGTAGCCTTCCTCACCCATTTCGGTTATCTTTTTGCCTTCCATATCGCCAAAGTTAATCTCTTTGATGCGCTCGTCGATAACTATAGGAGTGTTGTTTCCGCTCTCACGGAGGATGATATTAGCGGTTTCGGTTGCACGAATAAGAGGACTTGAGTAGCAGCAGTCAAAGCGGATGCCTTTCAGAGCCTTGCCGGTTAGAGTTGCAAGCAGTCGGCCGTTTTCATTGAGAGGCTCGTCAAGCCAGCCCTGCATGACACCTTTTGAATTGAGTGTAGTTTCTCCGTGACGCATTATGTAGATTTTCATAGCGGTTAGATTTCTTTCTATATCTTAGATTATCGCATCTCTCAAGTGAGGACAGCTGAGATTATAACAGAAAAATATTGATTTAAAAGTAAATATGCTACGTATTTTCGTTATAAAAAGCTTTACCGGTGGCGGAAGCGGTGGGATTGCGTCGCCGCAAGCTTCACTACCTCGTTTACCAATGCTAAGATAGCTTTTTTATTGGAAAACTTCGACCGTTCCGCTGCGGCTCCTTTCCCCACAAAGTCATTCGACTTTGCGGGGCCCCCTGGTTCGAATCCCACCGCGCTTCTTTCAACTAAAACGACAGAGGGGATGGCCTTTGACCATCCCCTCTGTCGTTTGGCGGAAGCGGTGGGATTCGAACCCACGATACGTTGCCGTATACCTGATTTCGAGTCAGGGCCGTTATGACCACTTCGATACGCTTCCATATCTGGCTTTGTCAAAAGTTGTTCGCTTTTGGCGAAAGCCATTATAGACCATATCGGTTTTAAAATCAAGTGAGAATTTTAAGGGTCACGGCGGCCAAACAGAGGTGAATCATCTTATGATTCCGGCAATGAGCGGCCTCATTTCGGGCATCTTATCTTCGATTTTTATGGCGCCTGTAAAGCTGCAACTCGCGGATTCAAT
>Ga0265299_10007047_pt1 | contig 10124 bp, 7 predicted proteins | sample AusTroGonzalo_MG_4_FD_193485 | JGI IMG/M metagenome (GOLD analysis project Ga0265299, IMG submission 193485) | Bovine rumen microbial communities from tropical cattle in Woodstock, Queensland, Australia - Gonzalo_02 | ecosystem: Host-associated > Mammals > Digestive system > Stomach > Rumen ...
GTATAGACGGAAGCGTAGAAACTATTACTGCTTTAAAAATGATAATTTACTAAGGATTATCGAGGAAGAGATTGAAGATGCCTTGATTTTTCCTAAAATTATAGGAACTTATATCTAATAAACGATCATAGTTTATGTGTACAAAAGAGATAATTTAACCGCTTCGTTCGGGATCTGTTTTTTAAGTGAGTGTTTTATCAATGGCGACGCCCTCCATGGGTTTATCTGAAATTTAGAAATTGCCGGAATATATGCTACCACAGATTGACATAATACTGCTTTTATATAAATCTATAGTTGTAACAAAAAGGTTTTTGTAGGAGTTTGTTATGAAGAAATTGGCGTTTGTAAGTTTTGTAGTGTTGAGTTTCGGCGGAGTAAACGAGACTGTGTGGGGAATGCGCCGTGTTTCCTCCGAGATTGATGAGTCTACTCGTTTTCAGATACCAAACGATGAAGGTATCAAGAGACATTGTTGTGATAGAGAATGTTATTGCGAATATTTAGATTCGATAAAGCAGTGGACTAAAATAATTGAAGGTCTCTACGATCAAAATTCAAAATTGAGAAAAGAGATAAAGGAATATGATTCAGAATCTACTCAAAATTTAGAATACAGCTCTGAGCCTTACGAATTTAAAAATGTAGAAACGTTGGTATCCGAGCATAATCGCGAAATTTTAATTGATTACAGAACGGAATTGATAAAGAAAGCCGCAGAATTAGCAGAAGAAAACCAAGCTCTAGAGAGAGCAAAAGCTGGCACTTCAGAAGGTAGAGAATGATTATCAAAGCTACTTTTCGGGAGGTTTGGATGAGATTATAATTTCGCATCGTAGACTCCGTTGTTTGATTCATTCGGAGGCTACGCTTTTTAGTTAATCTGTTTAGTTACTTCTCTTAAAATTAAGCCATCCTGTTCAGCCTATCTCTATCTCTTTCCCTTTACTTTTGACAGCAGTGACTGTAGCATGCTGGTTTGTAGTTTGTATTCAGGTATAGCGTACTTTATTTCTGATGATGGAAGAAAGGCTTCTTCTAAGTTTGCTTCTAAATCAGTAAGTTGTTTAGAGTTTTTGATATTTTCTTTGTGAATTTCATTTAGTGATGGACAGCAATTTATCAGTGCAGAGAATAGTATTCGGAAACTAGCACTTCTGCTAGGGGTAAAGTTATGATACCTGAACTGATCCTTGGTCGAATAAGAAGTATTTGTTTGGGCTTGAGATCGTATACGATAAATATGTTCATTCTGACGATCTTGAATGTATAAATTTGTTCCATCATCTAAAAATATATTACCTCCTTGCATAGTTAATCTTTCTTCATGAGATGTCCAAAGACAGTCCTGATTAACTAAAGATAAGGAACTATCGTCTGGGAATGACATGATTTCCACTGTCTTAAAAATTGGATGCCGACCTTTAAAACATGGGGGTAAAACATTAGATGGAAGGAAAGCCAAAGGAGAATTTACTTCAGCAAATTGTACCGATACCGCGTCAAGCTTTAATGCCCCAGAAAGGTACATACACATAGCCATACGTCGTGTAGTTAGCATATTAATTGACATTTTTAGTGATTGGTTTGTTTTATAATCTGGAAATATAAAGTTTCCAAATCCGGTTATCATTGCTCTCCGCATCACTGGTTCAAGAACAACAACGACAAGTCTTTGCCTCTCTTCTTCCGTAATTTTTTCAAAATCATGTCCCCAATACCTATCGATCAAGTTTTCAATTTGCTTCAAAATTGGGTTCATTACACTAGGTCTAAGCATAGGAAAACACTGATCAAGTAAATTAATATCTCTTGAGTTCACTATTGAAATATTTGTTTGTAAGTTCATAAAATCGGATTGACTTAGACCGATCATAGCATGAAACAAATGAGTTGCTTCATGAAAAAATGTCCAATACGTTAGACTGAGTTTGTCTAGATAAATTCTATCTTTATAACGTTCGCTCTTTCCATTTGATACAAAACTAACCTTCGCTTGCCACATATATTTTGTATTTTTATTTTGAATATTTAAATTGTAATTTCGAATGCTCGTAATTAATAAAGATAATATTCTCTGGAAACCTGTAGCATTGCGCAACGTGTCTTTAAGTACGCTGTTTGTAAATTCATCTTGTTCTGATTCGGACATTTCAGAGATATCAAAAACTCGGTTTGATCCCACTGAAAGTTTTATTAATAAATCTATCTCTTCATCAGTTAATCCAGAGTCGTATTTATCGTCCGGATCAATTTCATGCGACTGTATTTTATTCACATGCTTTGCAAAATATTTTACGATCCACGCGAAATGCTTCCAATTTAAATGTTGGTCACTAGATATATCCGTAGGGTTTTCTTCTAATATTTTATTTTCCGCAATAATCACAAACGCCCATATCATTATATTAGGACAAGAGATATCTATTATTTTTGCATCTTTCGGAAGATGAGGATTGGTTTGCTCTTCTCTCTGATAGAAAAGTGCCTCATGTTCATTTATGAACGATTTATATTCAGGATAATCTTTAGGATTAAAGCTAAATTGTCGTTGCAAATCAGACATCCAGTTAGCTTCTCCCTTTGACCACTTCTTCATTAAATCTAGCCTTTCTATCAATTCCTTCGGATCAATTAATTGATTATTTTCATTCAAGAATTTTTTGAGCATATCGATATATTCTTCAGTAGACATCGGCGCAGGAAGCTGATCTTTGTCCTTTAAGATAGGAAGTCTAGCGCGCGAATCTACTCGCTTAAGTTTTTGCTTTCTCGTTATATTTGATACAGAACTTTGATCTGCTTTTGAACTTTTGTTCATTGCAAAAACATCTGGAACCAACAATGCCATCGCTGAAACTAACATAATATACTTTTTCATTTCACTCTCCTTCTGATAATCAAAATAAATTTTCTGCTACATAAACCTCTGATAAATATCGACTCTATAATACGATATCAAGGAAAAGTTAAAATTTAGTTAACATCTTAGTCCTACATGTTTAGTCCCGTATTGTAGGGATTAGGGATAATCTTAAATAATTTTGGTTTAGATTTCCACTCCTTAACGACAAATTCCCACGGAGTTAAGCCGTTTAGAGATTTTAATCGTTTTGCAAAATTATATGCATCGATAAAGGCCTGAAGATGCTCTTGCAGCCCGGCTTGCGATTCATAATAATACCGATGAACGGTTGCCTCTTTGATCGTTTTATTCATTCGCTCGACCTGACCGTTTGTCCATGGATGCGCCGGAAGAGTGAGCCTGTGCTCGATTTTGCTTTCTTCGCAAACCCGATCAAAAATATGCGGCAAAGCCCTGTGATTACGAGTCTGATTCGTGAATTGCACGCCGTTATCCGTGAGAATTGTGTGAATTTTGTATGGAACCTTCTCAATCAGATTTCTCAGAAATTGAGCGGCCTGCATTTTCCCTTGTTTTTCAGATAGTTCGACATATGCAAACTTGCTCGTGCGGTCGATCGCTACAAAACAAATACAACTTTCCTTCCTCCGTGCGAACCTCTGTAATATCAATGTGAAAATAGCCAATCGGATACTTTTTGAACTTCTTTTTCGACTTTTTCTCCTCATTCTCAGGCAGGTTGCTGATTCCGTTGCGCTGAAAAAGACGGTGCAGCGACGAGCGCGAAAGGTGCGGAATCTGCTCTCTCAGAGCGAACAGACAGTCATCCAAGGGCAACAGAGAGTGCTTACGAAAAGCTACGCAAATCGCTTCTTCCTCGCGTGTTAGTACTGTAGAATGAGGATCTTTCGGCCCCATCGGCATGTCGTGCACGAAATCGCGACTCTTCCACTTCAAAACTGTTTTATAGTTGAGTCCGAGCCTCTCCGACAGCGCTTTCACGCTCTCTTTACTATTTTGTATCTCTCGACGCACTGCCTCCGTCGTCCGGGCGCAACCATGTAATATCTGTCCCATAACGCCTCCTTTTCTTTACATTCTAGCTCACATTTCCCTCCCTACAATATGGGACTGAATAGGTGCCTGTTTGATCCGAGTCATAGAAAAATTCGGTTAGTTGACTTGTATTGTTGCATTTTACAATAAATCCTATTTTTTTATTATTTTATTCTACCTGAGGTTGATTTGTTTTTAATTTTGATTAAATCTATAGTTGTATTTATAGTGATGAGGTGCAGCTATGAGTTAAAAATCCAAGTGAAAATTTAAGTGGTGTTGTTTGTAGTTTTTGTAGTTAGAGAGGTTTGTTATGAAAAAGTTAGTGTTTATAAGTTTTGCGGTATTGGGATTGGCGGGGTTAGTCGATGAGGTTTGGAGTATGCAGAATCATTTTGAAAACATAGATGCATCCGGCAGTACTCCGGTGACTCGCGCAGAAATTGATGAAATGAGGAGGGGCGATCAATGCATTAGGGATGACTTGAGAAACCAGCAAGAAATGAATAACAATTACATACATGACCTGATTGCGCAGATTTCGAGATTAACAACAAGTGTTCAGAGTTTAGAAAACAGAGTCTCTGATTTGACCAATCAAAATAATGATTTGCAGGCGCAAAACAGTTCTTTAAATCAGCGACTTACCAACGTCCTCAACAGTATAGAGCAACAAAAGTTAGATGAAGCAAAAAAAGCTAATGATTTGGCTGCAAAACAGTTAGCACAAAAAGAAGCTGAGGCAGCGGCAATAGCAAAAAGAGAAAAAGAGAGGATTGCTCGAAATAATAGGAGAAATGATCAACTGAAAAACTTGGAAAAGGAAAGAGATGAATGGAGTAGATACATTGATGGTAGAGCTAAACATCCAGGCGTCTGGAATTCTTTTAACGCAACTTGGCGCAATCCAAGGGCGGTTGCTACGTATAATAAAAACAAAGAGATAGCACCGCACAAGATAAAAGATATCGAACAACAAATGGCTAACGTTCGAGCGTCGTTTGAGTAGGGATTATTTTTATCGAATGGAGTGAGTTTTCTTACTCCGTTTGAATGTTTATGGGTAATTTTTTGGTGAGAGAAGGTTATGAAAAAAGTTTTTTGGTTGTCTTCGGGAATTGTAAATACCGTGTTGGGAATGAATCTTGATTTCAGAGTGGATTGGGGTTCTTTTGGGATGATAAGAATTTGCGAATGTAATATTCAGGAATCGAGAGAACTTTCCCCCAATGATTCCGTAATTTTTCAAGGGTTTACATTTTGTAATTTCGAGAAAGGCTTAGCTTTAAAACAAAACAGCCTTGACGACCACTTTGGATCGATAAAAATATATGCTGAAAAACCGTTATCAATTGAAAGTGTTACTGCTGACAGTCTTGTGGTTTTTTCTCCAAACCTGATCCTTGCGGGACAATGTGAGATAGAGAAATTAACAGTACAGAAAAATGTTTCTTTGAAAGAAGGAAGTAACTTAGTTTCAAGACAAATTAAATTTCAGCCTAGCAACTGGAATCTGTGCTGTTTCTTTATCGATAATTCAGCAGAATTAAGAAGCGACGAACTACAGATAAATGGTGATAGGGTAACTGTAAAAAATTACGGATCGATGGTATTTGATAAGCTTACAATCGAGAATTTCGGAAGAGAATCGAGTATCGATTTTTTGCAATATGGTTCTTTAGTCTCAAATTTGGTTGAACAAAAAGGACGTATGTTCCAAAATCGCGGTCAAACGAGAATAAATGAATACAATTTAATTACTTCGACAACACTAGAAATCGAAAATGGCAATTTCCGTGTTGATTTATTGAAGGGAAATATTCGTGCGTTGAAGTTTTTTGATCCGAGCAGATCTTTTTTGGGCAGAATAGAAGGACACGTGGAATATGCGAGAAATAGATCGGCGTTCGTTGAAGTAGAAGAGATAGATACCGATAATCCAATTGTTCTGAACTCCAGAGAAGGAGCTAATACTCGTGTTGCTCAGTCCAATCCGATGGGAATGGTCATTGCGTCTAATGCTAATACAAGTATAGACCGTGCGCATGTCAGAGAATTGTCGGCGCGGGGTTCTGCCGATATAAATGTCACTAACAGCGAAGTGGAGTCCTTAAACGTCAGCGACAGAGCTAGAGCATGGTTAGATAATTCTTCATTTCGTAATGTATCAAACAGAAGTGAATCTGAGTTCAAAGATAGCAACATTGATCGTTTGATTAATTCTGGAGTTGCTCTTTTCAACGAACAGAACCATGTAAATGCAACCAAAAATTACGGATATGTAAGGAATGACGGAATTGCGTATATGGATCGTTATGAGGGATATAAAAATTCTGTGCTGGAAACAGTAGGAACATCCGAACGGACGATCTCGAACTTGAATGACGATTATCCTATTGTTCATTTAGCTTCCGGTGCAGTAACTTATGCTCAAAAGATGGATGGAGAAGGAAAAGTTATAGCTCCCAAGCAATTTCACTTTGGTCATATGTTGCAAGGTTTCGAATTGCAAGGAAATGTCGATGTGTTTTTGGATTACATGCCCAAAGAAACGGAAATTTCAAAACATGAAGGAGAATTTAAAGTTCACGTAAATTTAACTGAAGATTACGTCAATGAATCGAACAAGAAATACGGTGATGTCATCTTTTTTGTGGATATGAATGGATTCAATTGGAAAAATATCGAGTCAGATTTTAATGCTGGAGGATTGGCTATACAAAATGCCGGAGTATTCGAAAATTATAACGGGCACATTTCTTTGCAAGATTTTTTGTCGGTGCAAGCAGAGCGTATATTAAATGCAGCGACTCCGATAGAAAGAAAATCTTCTTCCGTGCATTTTCATATGCCGGCGACTTATTTTTTAAGAAATCGTGAAAAGGGAATTTCTACCGGGAGTGGCGGAGTTGCTCTTAAAGCAACTGACTCTATAATTAACGAATTTTCTAACATAGTTACGAGTGGAGGTATATATGCCGAAGCTGATAACGAATTTCGGAATACTGTAGGTAAAATCCAAGCTGAGTTAAGATCTCAATTGAAAGGAAAGAATATCTATAACGAAAGTAAAGAACCGGATATCAGAAAAGGTGAGTTTCATTTCAGCGGAAAGCAAAGCCGAAAAATATGGCACTACGACTTGTATGTTGCTGAGTTAGTAAATCAGTCCGAAGGTGCAAAAATGATTTTCGGGGAAGGTGTGAATATAAAAGGAGATGAAATTCATGTCATTGGTTCGAAGATTGTCGGAGGTGACATAAATATAGATTGCCAAATTCAGGATTTTCAATCAGTCCTTGATAACATAGCAGAGGTCGGCGGAAAAGTTTATCTAAACGGTTCGAAAATTCAAGGAATAGCTATGCGCCTTTGGTCTATAGAAGAAGAGGAGTAATTTAAGATGAAGAAATTATTGTTTAGTGGTATTATTTCAGTTATTTGTTTTCAAGAATCTTTTTCAATGAAAATTGAAGGAGGCGAAGTTACAATATTGGGCACTCCCAGAAATCGTTCTCCAAAAATAGCTTTGCACGCAGATATAGATATGACGAAAATAAGACAATCGGACTTTTTCTCAACATCTGATAAAATCCCGGAAGAATTGAAACCATATCATTTTGATCAATCTATACCACTGTTCGGAAATGGATCCCCTGTTTCGGATTTTCAAACGATGGCCAATCTACATAGCTTAATTTCCGGTTTGAGTTTAGATACGAAACAAGTTTTGTCGGAAAATTCATCGGATTTTATCGCGCAGTTAGCACAAAACTGCTCGCAAATGGAGCGAAATATTTTTGAACTTCCTGATCTCAATTTTTTGTATTACAAAACTATGCGGAACGGAAAACAGCATTTGTTTTTGCATTTATCATCTGAAAATGTCGGGAAAATTTCAGATTTTAAGAAAAAACTCAACAGCAAAACAGTTTGTGCATATAATTCAGATCTTGAAATAAAAACGCAAAACAAAACGGAGCTTGATCATGTTAATATTTATTCTCGCAATATGAGTTTAAAAAGCGAAAATGTTTTGCATACTCGTGCTTCAAAATTGAAGGCAGAAGGAACACTTCATCAAAAAGCAAAAAATCTATTGAATGAAAGTGAAATCATCAAAGGACGACAAAGCCTGGGAGGGGGGTTATTTTCTTCAGGAAGTGGCTATCAAGAATATGTGAAAGAAATAAATCCTCTTGTTTTACAGGCGGATAAAGTAATTCAAGAAGGAGACAGCATAACGAACAAGGGAATCCGAGTTCATGCGAATGAGTATTATGATTTTGGAAAGCATACTTCAAACGTTCCTCAAAAAGTGACACTTCCCGGTCATATGGAAAAGGAGGATAGTAATTTTTTCGGGTCATCTAAAACGACTGTAGATACAAGGGATGATGTCTTATTTCCTAATGAGTTTCATGTCGGCTTATATGTTTCGGAAAACCCCGAGCTGGGAAGTACTCTTTATAATGAAATGACACATATATTCGCAGAAGAAGGAATAATAATTAACAAGGATTTCAATTTAGCAGGAGTTGCAAAGGAAGAACATTCTCGAAAAGTAGAAACGAGCAGTTCTGGGTTTTTGTCGGCATGGTTAGGACCGAAAACACCTGATCTTTCCAGAGAAATCAATCAGTTACAGTATCAAATTCGTAATGTACGAGGGTTACGAGATTTAAACAATTTAGGAAAGGAAGTAACAAATAAAATAAAGATGTTGGGAGAATTTAAAGATGATCTGTCGAAAATAGGTGATTGTCTAAAAAATTTTGATACAGCTCCGCTCAATTATACCAGCATGTTTTTGAAAGTGCTGGGAAAATACGTTGATGCAGGCGTGTTTATAGGTAGCAAAAAAATCACAACGATTCAGAAAAGCACCAACAGTCATGGGAATTATTTTGAGGCACCTGTGATTGAATTTAACAATAAAAAAACAGTTATTGCCGGGGATGTTTTCGCGAATGATATTTTTATAAATACAGGTAGTTTTGTAATCTTATCTCTTCCTCAAACAACTGAAATGACTCAAACTGTGGAGACTGCCGGTGTTTCAATTAATTTACTTACCTTTGCATCCTGCTTGTTAAATCCGGCGGTGTCGGGCGTAGTGTCAGCTGCGTTATCTGCTTCAACACTGAATGTTAATTTTCGAGAAGCGCAATCTCGTAAGGTTACTTATACTCCATCAAGAATTTTCGCAAAAAATAAGTTGCAAATAAACGCTCGTGATGGTCATCTAACTCATACTCAAGTAAAAGCAGGTTTGATCCACGCGATATTTACCGGAGACCTGGTCATGGAAACTCTGGCGACAAAAGTTCGGTCTCTTCAAGAGAATACGAGTTTTTCCACCAGTTTTGGAATTGAGGAAAACTCCGAGAAAAAATCGAAAAACGGTAAGGAAGAGCAGAAATCAAAAGGCAAGGGAAAAGAATCTGCCGATAAAGGAAAGTCAAAAGAAGCCGAGGATTTCCCTACTTTTGCAGATCATCTAAAACAAATGGTATTGAACTCAACTTTTTCGACTCGTGAGTCGGAGCAATTTGAGCGATATATTGATGAATATGCATGCATGATCGGAGAGGAAGAGTTTTATTTAGAAGTCGGAGGATTGTTGAAAACAAAATCCGTGCTTTTCGGGTATCAACCAAAAGGTAAGGAATCCACAGATGATGAAGACAGAACTGAACATGAGCATATTTCTGTTGGAGCGTGGCAAAACGAAGAGATCGAAGAAATCAGTCAGTCGTCATCTTCTGGATTTACAATTTCCATGCCGCATATTACGAAAGCGTATGAAGCTTTGAATAAATTTTCCGAAACTTTAAAGGGGGCTATAAACAATTTTGAACAAATTGACGGAGATGATATCAAACGTACGATCGACGAAAATTTGCGGGACGCCGAAAACAAAATAGATAGCTTTTTTTCAGGGAAAAAATATCCGGAAAGAGAGAAGACTCATGCCGAAAAACTCTGGGAGAATGCAAATAATGTACGTAATCTCGGAAATGATATTTATCAACCTTTTAAGGATCTTTTTGGATAGCAAAAAACGATTAAGTATGTCTGTTTTATCAATAGGCCTCTTGCGAAAGTAAGGAACCAGGATAGAGGAGGCTTTCACCTTAGCAATGCAAGCAATTCGTCGATAGAGCCATTAATACGAAATCGAGCAAACAAAGACATGGTT
>Ga0265299_10007049_pt1 | contig 10123 bp, 16 predicted proteins | sample AusTroGonzalo_MG_4_FD_193485 | JGI IMG/M metagenome (GOLD analysis project Ga0265299, IMG submission 193485) | Bovine rumen microbial communities from tropical cattle in Woodstock, Queensland, Australia - Gonzalo_02 | ecosystem: Host-associated > Mammals > Digestive system > Stomach > Rumen ...
TATTTGTTTTTTTCGCAATAGCAAATTGTTCTTTGCTGCCCTGCACGTATTTTGTCGGGAACATCGGTGACTGAACGCGCTGACCTTCTTGGTCAACCGTTGTCATATCACCTTTGACAACCATCACGCCATCTACGTTGAAACTCTGAGACATATTAGGATAATTAAAAACGTGCAAAAATACAAAAATTTTATTAACGCCGCATTCCGCCGAAAAAAGGTTTCGGATTCCATATCTCGCCTCGTCTTCTTCTTGGTCTTCGTTTACGCATAGGAATAGAAAAACAACACCGCAAAGATACAAAATTTCTACGATGTTGTTAAAAAATGTTTGGTTTTTAAAGGATTTCCTTCACAGTAGGATAGCAATCGCTTGTGACTTGCGCCACGAGCTCGCAAAACTCCTCTTCTTTGATTTTGATAAGGAACGACCGTGCAATGTGTGCACATACGTGGGTGCATTCGTGTGTCAATGTGTTCAGGAATTCTTTTCCTGATGTTGTTTGATACACTACAACCACCGATGTTCTGTAATCTGAAGATGAATATGTTAGCCCTGTGTTTGGCATACAACCACCCATGCTCCATTTTGCACGCTCAAGCACAGCACCGTGACAATCAATGTTTTCCAATGCCCTGACAACTATATCGGTGTCTTTGCACGTGAAATCTGCATAAAGCAAGATTTTCCACCCATATTGAGGAACGTAAATCGTTTGTGTAAGCATATTTCAGGCTTTTAGTCCAAAAAATCTTCAAAAGGCACAGCAACGCCGCTGCCTACAGCTTTGATGTACCATGTCCTGAATGCAGCTTCGTCAGTAACATCTGGGTCGGAGGACATCATCTTCACGTACATCGCGTGGTGTTTGCTGTCGTCAATAGCACCCGGCATCAAATCGGCTTTGCACTGCATAGCCCAATACATATAGTCGTAGTTGCCTTGGCTGTCGATGGAAATTCCGTTTGCTGTAAGCAGGTTGTCAACCTCGTCTTTTTTCAGCATCGGAACTTTTACTTTGTTGCCGTTTTGGTCGTGTTTCCACATCAGGCTTGCTGCGAACTCATAGGCTTTTCTGTTGAAATGCCACCCGAAATAACGCAAATACCGTTTCATATCCTGCGGGTAATCGTCAAGTATATCCAAAGGTAATTTGTTCATATTATTAATGTTTTGGTGTTAATAAAAAGGCGGGATTGCTCCCGCCCGTTCGTTGATTTATCGCATATAGCGTCTTCTGCGTTCTCCATACATACGTTCGCCATACATACGGTCGTCGCGCATACGATTTTCACGCATTGGCTCGTAACGGTCGTAACCTTCTTGGCTACGCTCACCATACAGGTCGTCTTCCATCTTCGAAAGACAATGCATGAGTTCACCGCCAGCAATAAGCATATCCTCAACCAAGGAAGACAGCTTGTTCATTTTAGATTCTGTGATTTCGATAACTTTCATAATCTTAGTTTTTAATTAACAAGTTTCTCAAGCATGTCGTTCATCTTCGACAGAGCGGCACTCATTGACGACACCTGATTCTCAAGCTGTGAGATTTTTGCCTCCTGCGCCTTGTTGTTGGCAATACTCGGATTGAGTTTGGCTATAATCTCATCACACGCCGGTATAACCTTGTTGTGGTAGTCAATCATATCCAAAGCCTTCTTGCTGGCGTTCTGCACAGATTCTACTTCTGCCATCATCGCCTCCTTGCTCTCGGAGATAACTACACCGTTCTCTCCATAAATCGAAAGATTTGACGGAACTTTCTTGAACTCGGTCGTCGTGTTGTCGATATTAACCGTAATGTCAACCGTCGTCTCCATCATATTACCCATTTGAGGAAAATTCGTGGAGTACTTTGGTACGGGGTTGCTTACCGCCGATACCCTGCCGACTACCAACGTCGGCACATTTCTTTTGTCAAGCACGTATATAATGCCGTCCTGTCTCAATGAACTAAACATAGCTTTTAAAATTTGTTTTGTTTGTTTGAAAAAATTTTGTACTTTTGCAGTCGGAAGATAGTTCAGTTTGGCCACTGAATGACAAGAGTAAGTCAACGGCTCTTCTTCCTTCTTTTCTTTCGTTGGCATCATCAAAATCGTTGACAAATGACAAACGAAGAATTTATTGAGAACATCAGACTCCCGAATGAGGAGTGGAGAGACGTTGTAGGCTATGAAGACCGCTACATGGTATCGTCTTTTGGTAGAGTTGCAAGAAAAATGATAGTGTATAATCAATGCAACAAATATCATACAGTTGTCCTTAATCAAAAAATTTTGAAACCTTTCATTAAGACAACAAGGAACAACCAATATGAAGAAATAGGTTTAACCGTATCAAGAAAAAAGACAAACCTTCAAGTGCATAGACTTGTTGCAATGGCTTTTATCGAAAATCAAGACAACAAACCAGAAATAGACCATATAGACGGAAACGGGCTAAACAATCACGTTGAAAATCTTCGTTGGTGCACTCATCTTGAAAATGTTAACAACCCTATCACAAAAAAAAGACAATCTGAAGCTCGAAAAAACAGAAGATTTCCTGTTTATTGGAAAGCAGTTGTTTGTGTATTCAAAGATGGCAGCACAAAACAATTCAATTCTATTACAGACGCGGAAAAAGAAGGTTATCAAGGGGCTTCAATTATACATTCTTGCAAAAGAAAAGATATAATTCCGAGAAAATTCAAATGGTATTATTTAGACGATTACCAAAAACTCATATCATCCAGCGATGTCAAAGAACTATCGTAAAACGGCTAATACTACGCCGTCAGCGGTGATGTAAGTTGCAAGATATTGTTGAACTTGTCGTTAAACAATTGCAAAATACCTGTGCCGTCCAAATCGGCAGCGGTCACGGCTACACCGTTGAAATAGGTCAGCGGTCTTGTAATTCCGTTAAGCGTCAAAGTTATCGGAAGTGTGCCAGTAGTACCAGTAGGAATAGCATCCGTGATACGTATGGTCAAATATCCAACAGGAGGTATGCGACGGAAACCAAGCGCAAAATTGACAGCCGTGTCACTTACCGTAGTGTTAAATGTCGGCAAGTAGCTTATGCCTTGAACATTAGTGGTTACGTTTACGCATCCCATATCAAACCTCCCTTCTTAAAACGCGATTCCGTTGTTCCAACCGTTACCGTAAAAGCCGTTACCATAGAAACCGCCGCTAACATAAGGAGTAGCATTCATAGCGACCAAATTCGGATATTGGACGCTTACAGTTGAAGGCATAGCACATTTGATGTCGTCAACCTCGCGGGCAATTCCGTTGATAGCAGCGTTCAGAGGAGCGACAGCCTGTTGCACGATACCAGCTGTAAAGTTCTGTGATTCAAGCTTTGCGACTTGAGCCGTCAAAGCGGTAATTTCGCGGTCTTTTCTGCTTGATTCGAGAGCGTCAATCTTGTTGTCAAGCAACTGGTAGTTGCGGTTCATAGTGTCAACAAGCAATTGACTTTGCTGACAGTCAGCAAGTTGCTGCGCTGCACGTGTGGCGGAAATATTTTCGTTCACGCCAGCAATGCTTGTCTGCAAAGCGTTTGTCTGATTGCAGATTGCGAGTCTGTTTTCGCAGCAACAGTTTTGGAACTGTGCTGACAATGAAGCGTCACCACTTTGAATTGCGTTGATGATTTGCAGCGGGGTTGTGGCGTTCTGAATTGCCATATTGTTCAACACGCTCTGGATGCCTTGAATAGAAGTATTTACAAGATTGAAATCCTGTCCAAGCATTGTACTGAGCGTGGCGATGGCTTGTCTGCTCTGTTCTCCGTTTGCGGTGATAGCTTGCATAATGAGTTCCCTACCCGTATCGTTGTTGATTTGGTTGCTTAAAAAGCCTGCGCCGCCATTGTTGCCACCCCAACCGCCGAAACCGTTACCGCCGTTCCAACCGAAGATGGAGGCTACGATAGCGAGACCGATGAGGTCACCGATGGTGTTGCCGTTGAAACCGCCGAAGCCGCCGTTGTTCATAGCCATCCAAGCGGGCACGGTTGCGCCTTCGTTACCGAAAACATAAGTTTTTGAAGTTTCACTTTCCATATTATTTACTATTAAAAGGTTAAAATGCCCTCTTTCGCCTTCGGGCGTTGGCTGTAAGCTTACGGTGCAAAATAACAACAAAAAGCCCGTGCCGAAAAATTATCGACACGGGCAAAATCAAACATTGTAAAAGACTGACACTTACACTCGCCAAGATGCGGAAAGTTTGTCTATGGTTTGCTTATCCCACCTTAGGGCAGTTAAGTTCCTGATTTTACGACCTTTGGGTATGTTTCCGCTTTTTATATGTCGGTCGAATTGTCTAACAGATAACCCAAGCAAGTTAGACGCTTCTTTCTTGGTGTAGCCGTACATTTCGGCAGAATCCACGAGTTTGAACTCCTTTTTGATAGGTTCGTCGCAAACACCTTGCTCATACATCTTAAAACCGAATGTAAGGAATTTGATAATGTTTCGTATAAGGATTTTCGTTTCAGATGCCATACTTGAATTTGTCGTAGATAAAGGTACAAAAAGATACGATAACGCCTGTTATCATCATACAAAATGTGATTTCTTGAAAACAAATAAACTTATCAGAAAAGTCAAAAAAGATGTCAAAAACATCCACTGAACATACGGCTATAAGCGTAATATAAAGTATTTTTGCCCATTTTGAAACGTACATAATGCGGCTCACCATATACAATCGAACAAGCACGTATATAGAGCCGCCTGCCAAGGGCGCAAGAAGCCAATCGGCATCTACGTCTATTGTGTCGAACAAAAAATTTGCTATCACAAAGACAGAGATGACGATTGGCAACTCTTGTAGTACCCTGATTGTGCGTCGTAAGTTGTTTATCTTTTTATTTCGATGAACCACTTTTACGTCTTTTTTTACCTTTGGTCAAGCCCAAAGAACCTCCTTTTTTTGCCATAATGATATATTTTTAGGTTTATACTACTCGGTGGGCGTTTCCTCACCGAGTTCTTTAAGCAGATTTTGGGCTTCCTCGACGGCTTTCATGCCTTCTTCGAAATTGTGGTTGGCCTCAAAATCCTGCTTTTGGGTTTCTGATTCGGCTTTCGATGTAGCTTCAGATGCGAAGTCCATAAGCAAATTGAACATCCGAATCATATAGTCGTCGTTGGTGAATACGAAGGTGGGTGCAAACAACAACGCCGATACAAAATCCGCCAATTGGTGCTTTTCATCATCCGGCATTTCGTTACCTAACGATGTGTCAAGTACCAAGCTCAGAGTTTCGTAAAGAGCTGTGTACGACGGGCTCACAAAAACGTGTAAGCCGCCTTTGGCAAAGTAGTGCATATAGCCGCCACCACGGGCGATGATGCACGCGCCAAAATCGTATTGGGCTTCGATTTCTTTTTCTTCTATGCAGAAATGCACAGGAACAACACTATTTTCTTCCTTTTCCATTTTGTTTCATATATTCACGAACAACAATAGAATCAATTAGGTTATTCATCTCGGTTTTGCTCATCGCCTGAACCTTATCGGCATCAAGACCCTCGACGTTGACCAAGAAATTCGTCATTTCGACAACGCTGTTCTTCGGAAACACAGCTGCGAAAGCGTGAGGTATGATTTCGATAGGGATAGGCGTGCCTAACTTATGAATTGGCGAGCATCTTCCAAACACCTTCTCGATGTTTTGTTCGCCGTCAGGTGTTCTAACCAACACGCACCACGATACAGAGGCATCGCGTTTCAGAACTTTGGCGATTGCACGTGCCCAAACACCTTCTTGGTGTTCACGAGGAATAGATTGCAGACCGCAGAACTCCATCATCTCCTTGGTGTCTGCCTCTGGGACTCTGAAAAGCTGCTCTTTTTGTTGTTGTGTCTGTTGTTCAGGTACAGCTTCTTTGGTGTTTTCGGTTTCTTGAACTTGCTCGCTACCGTCCTCAGGTTGAGGTTCGTTTTCGACATTCGCAGGCTCTTGGTGCTGGACACCACCATCTTCAGTAGAATCAGAATCAGAATCTTGTTCTTGTTCTTGTTTCTGTTCCTGCTCTTGGATTTCGGCGTTTTCAACAACCGTTTCTACAGATTCCGCAACAACGGCTTTCTTCTTACGACCTCTTGTTGAGGTGCTGGTTTTTGATGTTTTTTTGCTCATAATATAGGTTTTATGATTTAGATGCTACAATGATAGGCCTTGCGTATGCCTCTACATAAGGAAGGTGGCTGTTGGCGAACGTGTCGTTTACAAAGGCCGAAACACCAACAATATTAGTAAATTTAAACTCACTTTCGAGATATTGCATACCCAAATAAGTGTCTTCTTTCGGCTCTGTGGAATCAACAAACTTTAACACAGCTGCTTTCTTTCGCTGAGTGTCCCAAAACACGGTAAGGTCTTTCTTGAAATACTGAACCAACTTCCTAAATGAATCTGAATTAGCACCGCTCGCGTGTTTGACAATCAAGTCAAGAACAATAGATGTAGGCTCGTAGTATATTGTAGCAGGGATGTCAACACGCTCCTGCTGTGCATCTGCATACGATTCCGAATACACGTTTTTAGACTTGCCAACAGATTCAAGACCAGTACACTTGCGATACAACACAGGCGTGCCTTGCCAATTGCTAACAAGCGGAGTCCATGTAAAAGAATCTGTCAAACTACTATATTGACCTACATAAATATCGACTGCCAAATCCATTTTCTACCTCCTGAATTTTTTAATTATTTTCATCGACCCCAACCGCGTTTTTTCGACCATCCCCGTTTTTCTGATTTCAGCGAGCTCAGATGGCGAATACAGTCTGTGTATGAGGTGCGAATACTTTCCGCTATTCTCTGTGAGTGCAGATGCCAACATCGTCAAATACAAATAACCTTTCTCGTTCTCCAAGATATTGTTCGACTTTATTGGTATGAACACCCCACGTTCTTCCTCGCCTGTGTATCTGTTTTCGTCTGTTATAACCCTCGCGTCGCGTAAGGACATCAGGGATATAGTCACATAATAGTCGTTAGGGTCAAGTTTCAAATCATTCATGGCGGCAAAGATACAAAAAATTATGAAACGCGCTCGATTTCAGTATTATTTCCTTGGTGTTCGACAATAACCGTGCCTTTGCCGTGAATGCGAATGCGGGATTCACACGCAAATACCTTGCACATCCGCCACTGCTCTGGAATGTGGAGGTCAACATCGCACCCAAGAAAACACATCACGGTTTTGTCACCGTCAACATCACCATCGTAACTTGCATACAGAACAGAAGTATAGTCGCCTTTGTGTATGTGCCGTCCGTTTATGTAAGCACCAAATATACGGGCAATATCAGCGATTTCCATACCCCAGCCATCGTCAATGGCATTGCATAGGTATTCTATGCACTGAATTTCCAAACCTGTATCAAATAACTCAAGCTTGTTGCGAGCTTTCGAGACCTTTAACGCATATTTCTCGCAAGCCGGCGAATGGTCGTGCGAACGTTTCAAAAATTCTTCGATTTCCTTAATCATTGTGTATTGTTTTTGTTATTCACAAATAATCAACTCTTTTGCATAGGGCAAAGATTCAATGAACTTGCAGAACTCACCCCAATCCTCTTTCAGCTTGTGGTTGCGTCGCTGAAAGTAAATAGTTTGCAGCTGCTTGTAGTTCGTTGTAACGTGAACATATAGTTCAGCCCCCATCGGGCAGTTGCTGATGATGCGCATATAGCAGTCATAGAGAACTTCTTCTTTAGACTTATATTCTGCATTAAAATTCCAAAAAATATAATGTAAAAAGTTTTTGTAGTTAGCAAAAACTTCATACCAATCGGAAGATTCAAAAGTTGCCTCTTGCAGTTTATTGTATAAAGAAACAAAGTCTTTCATCTGTGATTTTGTCATATCAGACACATACTTGTTGCAGCACTTGTCAAAATCCATCTTCGTGATTGTGTGCATCATTGAAGTAGAAGAAACGTACTGCACAAAGTGGTAGCGTTGCAGTTGCTTTGTGAAATACTGCGGGTATTTGAGGTCGAAACTGACCAAAATTCCCGTCAAAGCGTTGTCGTGGCAATGAACGTCTGTCGTAAGGCTTGAATGAACCAATCTTTTCATTCTCGCGAGCCCTCTCTCGAAAGCCTCTTGCGTGGCTTCTTCTGGCTTTAATCTCATAGCATTGCCGCTTGCAACGACAGCCCTTTCAAGGTTGAATACTTCTGTGTTGGAAATTTCTAACATAACTATTTGATTTTTATTTCATATATTCAATAATACTTCTTCTAAATTCGTCTTCAATCTCACTACTTAAAGGGTTGTTAAGATTAAGTTTTATCCATAAAATCGCCTCGTCAGTAATACTTTTGAAAAACACATCAAAGAAAACGCTCGCGTCTGACAACAACTGCTCATGTTCTTCTTCGTCTATGCCTTTTAAGTAGTCGTCGCCATAAACGTGTTTGACAGCTTTATCTACAACGTCTTGTTTTGCCATAACTTGTTGATTTATTGAATTTTGCAAATTTTTGTCGGCGCGTTAATTATATAAAAAGAAGAAAAATATGTTAATTTTACTTGTTTTTACTACTATATGTTACTACTAACTTGTTGTTATCAACCTATCATCAACCAGTGTTTCAGTTTCACGAGCCCCGAACCTCTGAGGCGTAGTTCCCCCTTAGCGAAAGGCGAAAATTTTTTTTCGAGGGTTGCCTTCCACGTAAGGATTTCGGTGAGTTTCGGTTTCCCTTCGCCCGTCACCCATCGGCGTTTCGGTCACGCGGCATTGCGTACCGAGCGTCAGACCTTTCGATAATGCCATCGGCGCACGTCTGTCTGTCACATCCGACGTCCCGCTCTCACGCCCCTTCGACGGGCTTTCACCGTCACGCCAGTATGAGCGGGTTTTCACTGCAATACGCGCTGGGGGTTCTACTCTTATCTCGACCACGCATTACAGGTCTTTTCATACGGTTCTTTGTGCCTTTGCCGATTTCTCCGACGGTCATTATACGCTGCCGTCCTTTGGTTTACTTTCTTGAAAACAGAAAGCCCCGCGAAGATTGTCGCAGGGCTTCTATTGCTAAACAGCCCTATGCCTTTCGGCATACCTCAAAAACGGACTGTTGTTTATATTAGCTTATATTTCAATGCTCTTATATAGGTTGTCGGTTTCAGATGCCGCTTTTGAGGTACGAATCATCTTCAAAAAGACGCTGCAAAAATACACTTTTTTTCGACATCAGCAACAGTTTTTGAAAAAAAATTTTTTGTTTTTATTGCAATGCTCTGATTTTCAACTAAATAAAATTTTTTCAATATTTTTATTCAATTTTTTGAGCAAGATATTGATAAATTTTGTATCTTTGCCGCCGAAAAATTGAAAGTACGATGATAGACATAGTTTTAGAAAGAACTGCACTTGAGAGTGCGATGAAGAAAGGAGGCAGCTGTGCTGGGACAAAGAGCATAATGCCTATATTAGACAATGTACGCCTGAAGTTGGTTGACGAACGCCACATTTCTATAACCTCAAACAACATGGCGTTGGAGGTCACGGCAGTTGCGGAGGTTGTGGATGGTCAGTATGACGACATCACCCAAGAGCCGTTCGACATCTGTGTTGATGCACGCCGTTTTGGTGACGTTATTTCGCAGATTGGCGACGAACACATACATTTGGTGGTTGGCGACAGTTCGGTTGAAATCAGGTGGTCTAACGGGCGAGTAAGCCTGCAATATCTGCCTTCTGTTGAGTGGCCGACGATGAAACCACGCTCAGATGCTCATGGTACTTATGTTGTGCCGGCACAGGTGATGGCGAAGATTCTGAACACCGCCAAGGACTTTTGCGGAAACGACGAGCTTCGACCCACGATGATGGGAATCTACTTGTGTGCGTTGCCGAATGGTATTGAGTGGTGCGCCACCGATGCCCATATTCTGTGTAGCGGCTTAGAAACATACGAAACAGGTGTGGTTGGCGAGAACAGCATCACCACCATCTTACCAAAAACGGCTGTAAGGACGCTGTTGCAGATGTGTGTCGGGGACACGCAGCTGAAGGTCACGAAATACGAAAACTGCTTGTGCTTTGAAACACAAAACGACAGGTGCTTGGTGAATACCTTGGAGGGCAAATAC
>Ga0265299_10007050_pt1 | contig 10122 bp, 14 predicted proteins | sample AusTroGonzalo_MG_4_FD_193485 | JGI IMG/M metagenome (GOLD analysis project Ga0265299, IMG submission 193485) | Bovine rumen microbial communities from tropical cattle in Woodstock, Queensland, Australia - Gonzalo_02 | ecosystem: Host-associated > Mammals > Digestive system > Stomach > Rumen ...
AAGGTGGGGATGATGCAACGGCACCTGTATCGTGGCCAGGAGGTGAAGATGGCAGGGCTGAGTATGGAGAAGATGTAAACACGAATCGGACGAATGGCACGAATGATATTTGAGAGCTGGTTGGTAGGAGATGTCAGATAGCAATAATCCCCGCCGAATGGCGGGGATTATTTGTACCCGGTCTACTCGTCTTTGGGCTGCAGGCTGGCATACTCACTGCTGGCAGTGAAGCAAGGACACGCCTTGGCGACATGAGGCAACTCACAGTGTCCGAGGATATGGGCGCGGGGATAGTCGCGATGAAGCGACTTCAACAGCTCGAACATGGCATGCTTCTGGGCTGGCGTGCGGGTGTCGACTTTTTTACCCTGGGGATTGATGCCGCCCTCATAGCAGATGCCGATGGAACAGCGGTTATAGCCCCTGGCATGAACGCCACGAACGGTCTCGGGCAGAATGGGAACGATGTCGCCATTGCGACGGATATACCAGTGGTAACTGGCTTGGCCGAAGCGGGCTTTGCCCGTAGCAATCAGATTCTCGACGGAGTAGTCGCGGTCGCTACGCGTGGCCGAGCAGTGGACGATGAGGAGTTTGACATCCTCTTGCTTGAGTGGTGTTAACGGTTTTGTCATCATCATAAGATATTTCCCATGCAACTTGATACTAATGACGAGCCTGCCAGTGTGGCAAAGATCATCGACAGAAATTTGAATGCTGATTTCCAAGGAATCTTTTTGAAGTTCATGATTTTAATTGGGTGTTAAAGTGGATGTTAAAAGGGGAGTTAAAGAGGGGAGCCATGAGTATGACCAGATGTGCGTTCATGAGAGAAATGATGTCTGATGTAAGATGTCTGATGTAAGAAGTCTTCTGGGGTCTCATCGCATCATCCATGACTCAGGGACTCACGCTCCTCTACCGCTTAGTTCTCGTCGGGGTCGCCCTCATCACCCGACGATGGTGTGTTGCTACCACCACCACCGCTTGGCGTGTCACCACCACCTGACGGTGTGGGCTGTTCAGGATCCTCGACGTTACCAGGATCGTTGGACGTGACGCGCTTCACAATCTTACCGTCGCGGTCGTAGCAGGTGATGTTGACCGAGGTGCTCTTGAGCTCGTCCTTGATCTCCGTACTTGGCGAGAAGATGACGCGGCGCATGGTAATCAGACCGTTGCTGACCTTGTTGACATCCTCTACCGACGTGGCCCTGACACCGAAGCGCATACGGCCCAGACCGGGAATGGCGATAGAGTGGCCTTCAGTGGCCCACACCTTGACGACCTGACCGATGGCATCCCATGCGGCACTGAGTGCACCCTCGGGGATTCCGCTGCGTACGGCAGCCTCACTGATGACTTTCTGGGCAGAAAGCGTGTTGTAAATCTCGGCCTGCATCATGTAGCGATACTGGCCTGCGTCCTTGCCAACCTTGAGTTGGCGCTCCGTTGCTTTTACTTTGATTGCCATTTTTTTAAATTAAAATTTAAAATTGATAATTTAAAATTGATAATTGATAATTGATAATTGAGAATTGATAATTGAGAATTGATAATTGAGAATTGATAATTGAGAATTGATAATTGAGTATTACATCTTGTTTGCGAGTACAAAGGTACTACATTTTGCAAGGGCGATGGTGAGATATGGTGAGTTACGGGAGATAGGGCGCTAAAAAGTGTTATAAGTCGATACATAACTTCTCGGCGATGAACTTAGCCGCCGCTGGCGACAGCAGCCGGGCATTGGGATTAAGCCCCATGGCCTCAAGGTCTGCCTGGAATGGCTGACACCACCGTCTGAATGTGTTTAGACTCACACCGGCCTTATCGGCCATCTGTTGTTTGGAAATAGCTTTCATACGATATGATTGTTGATTTTGAAAAGTACTTAGCATTCAATTGCTCGCAAACTGGATTGCATTTGAAAAGCAGTTAGCGTTCAAGGAGATAGTCCACGATGTCGATTTTCCGGCTCTTCTGCTCTGGCGTGGCGTTGCGTTCTAAGAAATCGGAAACGTGGATGGGATTGTCCTTGGGCCAGAGAAACGAGGCCGACAGCCGTTGGGCTATTTCATACCACAGGGTGTAGGCCCTCATGTCGGGGTCGGTGTCGGGAAACAAGACAACCCTATAGTGCCGGAGGGCAAAAAACTTCTCGTCCTGCAACTCATACAGGCCACCTGCCGCTAACCAGACATGCTGCGGACAGAGCTCGCTCATGATAACAGCCGTTTTCTCGGCTTCTACGATACACACCTGACGGGAGTCCTGAGGCTTGACATGCCTTAACAGGTGCAAACCGAAGAACACATGATGAGGTTGAAACGTATTCTGAGGGATGCCCAGATGCTTTTTCATCAGAAACATCACCCATGTGGCGTTCCGGTTCTTTAGCCGGTGACAGTCGGGACCATACCACATCAGCTTACCGTCGTGCGTAGTGCCCAACAGGTCTATCTGCCAGTAGATAACGGCATCGTCTTTCGACCGGCCCAGGCGGTAGCGCAGTGCTGCATGTACCATTTGCCGATGCGTCAGTATGCCGCACCCCATCACCGCCCTACAGAAACTGCTCTGAGCCGACAGGCGTTGCGACCACCACTCACGGCTGGGCTTTCGTGGAACTTTTACGATTGGAAACAATTCTTTAAGTGTCATTGTCATCATTTTTGGGGACCGTACGGAGAGGCCTCGCCCCCCGAAGATTTACGTACTCCTGTAAGGAGGAGTACTCCAATCTTTGGGGGAGGCCTCAAAAGAGGGTAGGCTCTGTCGTTTTCAACCGATATTCGATACGTCGTCTGTCGTCCTTCGATTTAGTCAACAGATCCAATTTCATGGCCTTGTCCAGACAGTTGTTATACAGTCGTTGTGTGGCTATATGGCCGATGCTCATCACAGCATAGCGCAGTGCCTCGCCGGTCAGCGTGTCGTGGCCTTGGAAGGCATCGGTAAAGAGTTTCACCACGTCCATCTCCCACGACCCGTCGATATGATGAATCACGTAGTCGTTGTTCAGTGAGCCCCGCTCGTCATGAGCGTTGTTACCCTGGGCTGAGAGGTAGCTCGTGGCAGGCGCCTTGGCTATGCAAGGCAGCCCGTCATCGTCAACTGAAAAATACAGACATTGTTCTATGTCGTACTTACGGGTGTACAGCTGTTCGAGTTTAAAAATGCGTTGGGGCATGAGCTTTTCGGTGGCAAACACGTCAAAGGCCTTGTTCAGCAGTTCCGTGCCGAGCCATCCGCGCGGGTCGCGACTCTCGCCACTCTTGTTCTGGTGCAGTACGCATACGATGCAGCAGTCGTTATCCTGGGCGGTGCGCATCAGCTTCTCTATGAGGTCCTGGGCCACCGTACCGTCGTTAATGTCGCCTACGAGGTCGCGTATGCCGTCGATGATCACCAAGTCGGGCTTGTAGTGCTCGATAGCCGATACGAGATAGGACTCGCGTCTGTCGCGGTCAATATTACGGACATTGAAAATGTCGAACATTTCTTCTGGGAACGCCTCGCCGTTGCCCACCGTCTTACAGAAGAGCGGGATGATGCGGTTTTTCAGGATGTCCTGCGTGGAGTTGTCGCTCTGCTCGGTGTCATACCAGAGCACCTTGTAGGGGGTGATGTCTGATGGCTGAAGGCTGAAGTTTGATGGCTGAGGGGTGTGCTTGAATGTCATCAACTCCTTTGCGACACTACAAACCATCAGCATGGACATGACATACGTCTTGCCGCTCTTGGCCCTGCCGGTGAACCCCACCAGCTCGCGCCGCGGAAAACAAGGCTCATCGAACATCGAGAATAGAAACTCCATCGGCTTCAGTTCCTTCGTAGATGTGATACGCGTCTTCTCTAACTCTAACAGTTCTGGGCTAAGCCCAGGCCGACTATCAGCCTGGGCAAATTCTTGAATCGTCACGTCAGTCATCGTTTCGGGTTTGATGTCGTAAGGTTTCATGACTTATTCTGTTTACGTTGACGCTTCCGTTTGATGGGTGAACCGGCATGGGCACGGAGGATGGCCTCGGGCGAGCCGTCCTCACGATTGGCGACATGGTAGGTTAATTTAGCAAAACGATAGCACATGATCAGGTATTCCTTTAGTGAGGCTAACTGTGCTATACCCATCATGAGCCGGAACAAGGTCCGGTTGTTCATGCTAAACACCTGTTTGGAGGTCAATTTGTTTCTGTCGATGTGATATTCACTACAAAACGTGTTGACGTTGGTGTTGTGAACAGGATTCTTGATGATGCCGAGTACCGTCTCGGCAAAAAACGCTTCAATGTCTGATTCTGTAATCATAATAAATTTAATATAATGTAAATAATACACCAAAGGTACTCAATTCAAAATAAATACATGCAGCGTACACGCAGCAATTAGATGATTTAGAGCTTCGACATTAACACAAATTTTGCACCTTTAACGGTTTTTTGATGAAAACGTTAAAGATTGCATTCTGTTGCAATCAGGATGCCAGATTGTTCTATAAAGAATAATGAAAATCTATTCTTTCTTCGAAGAAAGAAACAAAGAAGGTTTTTTTCGAACTCCCCCGTCCCCTCTTAGCCAAGAGGGGCTCCACCTCTCCCTGTATCCCCTTTGACCGATTGTCGACCTCTGTCGCGACTCGGCAAAGCATAAGCAAGCTTTACTTTGCTCTCACTGCTCCATCGGTTATCTCAGGCGAGGGGAAAAACTCAGGTTTGCAGAGACCACAAACCTTCGCGGGTTTTGGTATCGCGGGACGACGCGATGAGTGTTTAATGCTTACGCACCCTGCATTATAGCCGCCCCTTATCAAGGGGCTCTAAAGGTATCGCGGGACGACGCGATATCTTTTTTATGCCTTGCGGATGAATCTTGCGGGACGACGCGATGAGTGATCCTATTTAAATCAATCGCCAACGGCAATCGATTTGATGCCAAAGGGACAGCGCAATGATAGTTGAGGATGTACGATGTCTGAGGGATTTAAACGGTTAAAAACTATTCGAAAAGTACGGCAATGTGGGAGTCGAGGAGCAACCTACTCACGGGAGCGGGGGAAAGAAAATAATGCCTCGGGTGATATAAAATGAAAGAAACGCTGGAGTTATGGATGTAAACTTCGGCGTTTCTCTGTTATATGAAATATCACTAAAGGAAATGAACCAAACTCAGTTCTTTTGCAAATGCCTGAATGGAGTTTTGAATCTTAAGCTTTGTCCTTTCAGAAGGACTCCCTGACGTTCATTATCAGAAAGGTCGATTTCTTCTCTTCCGTCAATTGTCAGTGAATTGGCTATGCAGCCTCTTGTCATTTGAATTTTCATATTTGTTATACGTTTTAAATGATTACTCTTCACCCTTATAGTATGGGAAAAGTGGAAATGTTACATGCGGATTGAAGAAAAATGTGGTTTTTCTGTAATAATTCGCAATTATTTGCTATTTTTGCACCATAATTGTGAGGCGTATGATTGAGATGAGCAAGAAATACAGGCTGACTTCCATGGAGGAACCTACGGACGAGATGCTGCAGGAACTGATGGAGGATGTGGCGAAGGCTGCCAGAGAGTCGAGTGCCAAGGCAGAGGCGGAGAAACAACGCCGGCTGCAAACTGTGGCCAACGAGATTGAGGCTTGGAGAAAGGGCACTAACGTATGATTGACAGGAAACCGACTCTCTGTGTGGTTGCTGGCCCAAATGGTTCGGGAAAGACGACTACTACGGTCCAGTTGCTAAACAACGAGTGGACTGCAGAAAGTCTGTATATCAATCCTGATAACATTGCTCAGGAAATGTTCGGAGACTGGAATTCGCCTGAGGCTGTGGTTAAGGCTGCTGAATACGCTGCCAAATTGCGCTATGAGTGTTTGGAGCAGAAGCGCGATTTCGTTTTTGAGACAGTATTTTCGTCTGCTGAAAAATTGGAGTTCTTGCAAAAAGCCAAGGAGGCCGGTTTCTTTATTCGTCTGTTCTATGTTTGTACATCTGATCCGGCTATCAATGTGGCCCGCATTACTCAGCGTTATCTGAATGGCGGTCACGAAGTGCCTATCTCGAAGGTCATCTCCCGTTATTACAAATCTTTGGTTAATGCCACCAAAGCCATTTCTTTCGTTGATCGGGCATACGTTTATGACAACTCGATTGACAATCAGTTGCCCCGACTGCTCTATCGTACGACTGATGGGCGGCTTTTCAAAAAGTATGTGGAGGATATCCCGGAGTGGGCAGGGATGTTGTTGAAGTAGTTTTTTGTGGGTTTAACGCTAATTCCTCTATCTAATGAAGTATTCCAAACTGATAATTTCGGGTCTGCCCAAGTCCTTTGATGTGACTTATGCGGGGGATTATGTTCAGGAAATGCCGGATGACGCCCCTGTTGAAGATATTCTCTACGATTTCTATTTTGCGGAAGCGGATGAGGATAAGGGAGAAGAAGGCTTGATGTTGTTCAAGTACAATGAATCGGCCACCGGGATTTACCTTGTGCATACTCCACATCTGCAGACCCTGGCCGTTGAGCTATCGCCATGGGCATCGGAGGAAGACGTATTGTTGTATGCTGCTTTTATCAATGCGGTTCTTGCCAAACATAAACGGACACGGCTTTACGACAAGTACGCTCCGCTGAAGGGGTTAGCCGATGAAGATGTGCAACGGATGATTAAGGATCGTAAGGCGTATCTGAAGCGGCAGCTGACCGCAAAGGAGGGCTTTACTATGGAGGGACTCAACGCAGACTATGAGGTCAAGGTGGCCCATCTTTGGCCTGATATGCCACCCGAAGTGTGGGTGCAGGAGTTGATGCGGCAGTTCGTGAAGATGCAGTGGGAAGCAGAGGAATAAGCTTGACTTTTTTGTTTTTATAGTGAAAAAATGTGAAAATATGGAGGAAAATAGCGAATTGTTAACCGTGGTTTATGGAAAATATTGTAATTTTGTAAACCGAACTTTATAAAATTACCAAGAATTTATAAATTGTAGTTTATATGAGTGTCACTAAAGAGGTCATCAAACAGTGCCTGATTAGCAAGCAGCGAGAGGTGGACGTTTCTTTATCTATGATGCCTATCCGTATTCATTCAAGGAATATCTGGCTGCACAGCAGGTGGAACTAAAAACGCATTGGGAATATGACACCATCCAGAGAAGCGAGGTAAAGCGGCATCTAAACGAGTACTTTTATTACGGCGGCCTGCCGGAGATTCTATCGTTTAAGAATAAGCGGGCCATGCTGTCGAGCCTATATCAGAAGATTTACCTGGGTGACATCTGTGCACGAAACAACATTAAGAATGACAGGGTATTGAACATCCTGATCAAGAAGATGGCGGAGAGCGTGAGGCAGCCGTTGTCGTATAACAGGTTGAAGAACGTAATAGTGGCAACGGGCTCGCCCATCAGTGTACCTACGACGATAGACTATGTAGACAATGCTGCTGACAGTTGGCTGATACTGCCCATGGAGAATGAGGTGGGAAAGCTGACGGAAAAGGAGACGCAGAAGAAATATTACTTTATTGACAACGGACTGCTGAACCTGTTCTTGATGAATGCGGAAACGTCGCTGTTGGAGAATATGGTGGCGGTAGAACTCTGCAGACGGTATGGCAAGAATAATGTGTTTTATCTGAATGCAGAAAAGGAGATTGACTTCATCGTGCCTGACGAGAAGCTGGCTATCCAGGTGTCATATAGTATCACTGACCAGACAACCAAAGACCGGGAGATGCCGCCACTGGTGAAGTATGCCAAAGCGCACGAGGACTGGCAATGCCTGCTGATTACTTACGATGAGGAGGGCACGGAACAGGGAATTCCCGTAGTGCCTGTATGGAAGTTGATGATGGGAGGGGAGATATAGGGGGAGCCCCCTAAAACCCCAAGATATCTTTCTTCGAAGAAAGAAACAAAGAAGGTTTTCTCGAACATCCCCCGTCCCCTTACAACCTTGAAGGGGCTCCACCTCTCCCTGTATCCCCTCTCCTCAGGCGAGGGGAAAAACTCAGGTTTGCAGAACCCGCAAACCTTCGCGGGTTTTGGTATCGCGGGACGACGCGATGAGTGTTTAATGCTTACGCACTCTGCATTATAGCCGCCCCTTATCAAGGGGCTCTAAAGGTATCGCGGGACGACGCGATGAGTTTTTTCTCTTTTTGTTTGGTGGTTTGGAGGATTTTGTATATCTTTACCGCGGAATAATTTAAAACCTATGTGATATGAAGAAAATACTGTTTGTTATCGGCTCGTTGAGGGCTAAGTCCTTTAACCGCCAGGTGGCCAATGTGGCTAAGGAGATGATTGGTAATCGTTCAGAGGTGCAGGAACTGGATTACAGTGATTTGCCGTTGTTGAATCAGGATATTGAGCAGCCGGAACCTGCCATAGTGGCTCGTATCAGAAAGGCTGTTGCAGATGCTGATGGGCTGTGGATATTCACGCCAGAGTATAACATGAGTTATCCCGGACATCTGAAGAACCTGTTGGACTGGATGTCAAGGCCGGTGAAACCGATGGATTATGGTACGCCTACTTGTATCAATGGCAAACGTGTGGCCATCAGTGGGGCTGGAGGTAAGGCTGCTACTGCTGACTGTAGGAAGAAACTAACAGAGCTGTTGACTTTTATGAAGGCTGAGGTGTTGCCAGAGCAGGTGGGCATCGCTGTGCCTGCCGAGGCTTGGGGCACGGATGTGCTGACGCTTACTGATGAGCAAAAGGTAGAGTTGAAGGTTTTGGCTGATAAGTTGATCGAGGGCTGAAGGCTGATGTCTGAGGGCTGATTTAAGTGGCATGAAGGACTATCCCGATAGGATGACGGCGGAGCAGGCGAGGGCGTTTGGCGAGGATGTGCTGAACATCGTCAGTCAGATACCTCGTGGTCGAGTAACGACCTATGGGCTTATCGCGGTGTTGGCGGGATGGCCGAGTCATTCGCGAATGGTCGGGCGGACATTAAGGTACGCGCCACAGGCGGTGGAATTGCCTTGCCATCGGGTGGTGAATAAAGAGGGACGAACTGCTCCAGGGTGGAGTCGACAGCGGACGTTGTTAGAGGCTGAGGGTGTCGTTTTTAAAGCTAATGGACATGTGGACATGCAGAGGCACCTTTGGGAACCGGAGGTGATATAAGTCCCGCAGAAATTGCAGAAATGGCAGAAATAAAAACAAGAGTGAATAATGGCTTAAAACAAGAATGATATGAATATTGGAGACAAGGCGCCCGAGATTCTGGGCAAGGATGAGCAGGGACGGGACATCCGTCTGAGTGATTATAAGGGCAGAAAGCTGGTGCTGTACTTCTATCCGAAGGACAATACCAGCGGTTGTACGGCTGAGGCTTGCAGTTTGCGTGACCATTACGACGAACTGCAAGGCAAGGGCTATGAGGTGGTAGGTGTGAGTAAGGATTCTGCTGCCTCGCATGTGAAGTTCAAGGAGAAGCATGAGCTGCCTTTCCCGCTGATTGCTGACGTGAATCATGAACTATTAGAGGCCATGGGTGCTTGGGGCGAGAAGTCGATGTACGGCAAGAAGACCATGGGGACCATTCGTACTACTTTCGTTATCAACGAAGAAGGTATCATCGAACAGATCTTTGCTGGTAAACAGGTGAAGACAAAGGAGCATGCCGAGCAGATTTTGAAAATTGAGAATTGATGGCTACCCTTTGGCAGATCGTGGATTGGGCGGTTGTAGAGAAACGGTTCATGGTGAATGATTAAGGGTTCAATATTGATGCCGTCTTATCTAAACAAAGAAAATATTAAACGCAGTGTGGATGGGGTGGAGTACCATCCGCTCATTCCTTTTTTGCCTGAGAATGCGAAGGTGTTGTTCTTAGGCAGCTTTCCTCCGCAACGCAAGCGGTGGTGTATGGATTTCTACTATCCCAATTTCATCAACGATCACTGGCGTATTGAGGGACAGATATTCTTTGGCGATAAGAACCACTTTGTGGATGTTGAGGCTAAGCGTTTCAAGATTGATGAGATAGTGGCTTTTTGTAAAGAGAAGGGGCTTGCTTTCTTTGATACGTCCACAGCCGTTCGTCGTTTACAAGACAATGCCTCGGATAAATTCCTTGAGGTGGTAGAACCAACAGACATCCGTGCTTTATT
>Ga0265299_10007051_pt1 | contig 10122 bp, 6 predicted proteins | sample AusTroGonzalo_MG_4_FD_193485 | JGI IMG/M metagenome (GOLD analysis project Ga0265299, IMG submission 193485) | Bovine rumen microbial communities from tropical cattle in Woodstock, Queensland, Australia - Gonzalo_02 | ecosystem: Host-associated > Mammals > Digestive system > Stomach > Rumen ...
CCGATAACGAATTTGAAAGTCGGTTTAGTGTGAGATACCCCAAACCAACGTCCAACAGAAACTGCAGACGATTGGTAATCTCTGTGAGTAGTCGTTTTCCAACTTCAGAGTCATGTTCAGAAAGTTGTAGCTGCTTGAACCACTCCTGTAGTCTGATGACAGGCATTTGCACCAAGTCGGTAATACTTCTTCCACCGATCTTTACATATTCAGCCTCAGGCTTCAGACGTGTACCGTGACAGGTTGGACAGGTGGTCTTACCACGATAGCGACTTAGCATCACGCGGTATTGTATCTTATATTGGTTCTCCTTTACCATCTCAAAGAAACTGTCTATACAGGGTTTCTCCTTCGCGGTCTTGTCGGAGGGCAGTCCATGCCACAACCAGTCTTTCTGTTTCTGCGTCAGGTTGTAATAAGGTTCAAAGATAGGGAAGTCGTCCTTAGCCGCATGCTGTATGAACCATTTTTGCCATTCGCCCATCTTCTCGCCTCGCCAACAAACCACGCATCCGTCATAAACCGATAGCGACGTGTTGGGAATGACCAAGTGTTCATCAATGCCCATGATGCGACCAAAGCCCTGACATTCAGGACATGCGCCTGCGGGCGAGTTGAACGAGAACATCTGGTCTGTAGGTTCTTCGAAGGTGATACCATCGGCCTCAAAGCGTGTGGAGAAGTCGTAGCATAAATTCGAGGGGAGAAACATCAGTCGCATTTCACCCTGTCCCTCATAGAATGCGGTCTCCGCAGAGTCAACCAAGCGTGCAATTACGTCTTTCGTGTTGTCGGCAGAAAGACGATCCACCACCAGATATATTTCATCATGGTCCGTTCTCTCCGTTTCCAGATAGTCATCAATGCGTTGGAAATCGTTGTTAACGAAAATGCGGGCATACCCCTGCAAGATACTTGCTTTCAATTGTTGCTCGGCGGTGCGTCCTTCAGGCACTTTCAGAGGTGCCATTACTACGAACTTGGTGCCTACGGAAAATTCAAGCATCTTCTGTACCACATCCTCCGTAGAATGTTTTCTCACCTCTTCGCCACTAATGGGCGAATAGGTTTTACCGATACGCGCAAAGAGCAGTCGCAGGTATTCGTATATTTCCGTTGATGTTCCCACGGTGCTTCGTGGGTTGCGTGCTATCACTTTCTGTTCGATAGCGATGGCAGGCGGAATACCACGAATGAAGTCGCACTCGGGCTTGTTCATCCTGCCCAAGAACTGGCGAGCATAACTCGACAGGCTTTCTACATAACGACGCTGACCTTCGGCATAGAGCGTGTCGAAAGCCAATGATGATTTGCCGGAGCCAGAGACACCAGCTATCACAACGAATTTACCTCGAGGAATGCACACGTCAACGTTCTTCAGGTTATTGACGCGTGCACCTTTTATTTCAATGGAGTCTTTAATCATATACGTTTAAGTACGAGCAGTAGGTGATCCCATACCATTTGTACGGTTGGGATATAGAGGCGCTCGTCTGGTGTATGAACATCGCGTAGTGTAGGACCGAATGAAATCATGTCTATGTGCGGATAACGCTCAGAGAACAGACCGCATTCCAGTCCGGCATGAATACCGCGTACGATGGGTTCCTTGCCAAATAGTTCTTTGTATGTCTCTACTACGGTGTCGCGTAGCTTGCTCTCAGCACGCATCTTCCAAGCAGGGTAACCATCGCTTGAGTAAGCCTCAGCACCAGCCAGTTCGAAGGTGGCTACGATGGTGGCGCACATATTGTCGAGGTTAGACATTACATTAGAACGCTGTGATGAGAGAATGTTGATTTCTGTTTCTGTGGTGTGGATGCTGGCAATATTGCTTGATGTCTCAACCATACCGTTTAGCTCAGGATCTTGACAGATGGCGTAAATACCGTTGTCTACAGCCTGAATAGCACGTATGAAGTTGTCGGCTACCGACTTCTCAATCACTGGCTCGGCCTCTGTACTCTCCATTGTCCAAGCCATCTGTGTATCGGTTACGTGGAATTCATCCTCCACCTCAGCTGCAAAAATGTTCCAGTCCGCCTTGACGTTCTCCTTCACATCGTGTGGGACAGCAATTACAAATTGGCCATCGCGGGGGATGGCGTTGTGTAGCTTGCCTGAATGGAATTGAGCCAGACGTAGTCCTTCGTAACGTTTCATCTCCTGATACAAGAAACGGCCCAGTACTTTGATGGCATTGGCGCGCTTCTTGTTGATGTCGTCACCAGAGTGACCACCCGTGAGACCTTTCAGTTGTGCGCTCAAGAAGAACGAGCCTGCAGGTGCTTCCTCACGTTTGAAGGTAAACTTCGCTGTTGTGTTGCGGCCACCTGCACAAGACACAAACATCTCACCTTCATCTTCTGAATCTAAATTAATAAGGTAATCGCCTGTCATGAAGTCAGCCTTCATACCCTCAGCACCAGAAAGTCCAGTCTCCTCATCACGGGTGAAGACACACTCCAGTGGTCCGTGCTCGATGTCATCAGCTTCTAGGATGGCCAACTCGATGGCGCAGCCAATACCATCGTCTGCACCCAGTGTGGTGCCTTTAGCCTTTAGCCAATCGCCGTCTACATAAGTTTGAATGGGGTCGTTGTCAAAATCGAACTCCACGTCCACCAGTTTATCACATACCATATCCATGTGACTCTGAAGAATGACCGTCTTACGGTTCTCATATCCAGGTGTAGCTGGTTTGCGGATAATTACGTTTCCTGTCTCATCGACTTTTGTATCTAAATGGTGGCTCTCGCCCCACTTTTTCAGGTAGTCAATCATCTTTTCCTCACGCTTGGAAGGACGGGGAATTGTGTTAATCTTTGCAAACTGTTCAAAGACAGAAGCAGGTTTAAGGCTACTTTTATTCATTTTTAATGTTTAATTTTTATTGTTTAATCATTTATTTATTATCTTTGCACCCGCAAAATTAGTAAAAATGGTTGAAATAATTCTCATCAGCACGTTAATAATTGCTATAGCAATGGCATTTTTGTGCATAAAATTAGTTTTTAAGCGTAATGGTCGCTTTGCATCGCAGCATATTCATGATTCTAAGGCTATGCGTGAGCGTGGAATACACTGTGTGATGACCCAGGATCGCGAGGCTCGTCGCGAGAATCGTTACGCTGTAAATGAACGAAATAACTAAAAAATAAAAGATACTAATAAAATGAAAAAGATTCTTATGAGCGCACTTTCAGTAGCAGCCTTGTCTGTACTGATGGTATCCTGCAACAATCAAAGCCCAAAGATGGACGAACCTTCTGAGGTAGCCGAGACAGCTACATCCGGTATCAGCGTTGGATATATTGAGCTTGACACTCTCTTGGCTCAGTATGAGTTTACAAAGAGTACAACTGCAGAGTTGGAGAAGAAGAGCAATAATGCTCGTAATACCGTAGCAACAAAGACCAAGCAGTTGGAAAGCAATGTGGCTAACTTCCAGAATAAGCTTCAGAATAATGGTTTCACTTCTCGTGAGCAAGCTGAGAATGCACAGGCAGCTCTGCAGCGTGAGCAGAACAATCTTGTAGCACTTCAGCAGCGTCTTGAGAATGAACTGGCCTCTGAGCAGTCAAAGCTGTTGCAGGCATTCCAGGATAGTCTCGATAACTTCCTTGCAGATTATAATAAGGATAAGAAGTATGATATTATCTTGAATAAGGCTGCAGTTCTCTATGCCGGTAAGAAGCATGACATCACTCAAGATGTTGTCAACGGTATGAACAAGCGTTATAAGAAGAACGCTAAGGACGACAAGAAATAAAATAAACTGTATTTCAACAGAAAAGTTAAGGAAAGATGACGCTGATTATCGTTATCATGTTGTTGTTCAGCTATTTGCTGATTGCCACAGGTCATCTGACTGGTGTGAATAAGGCTGCTATTGCCATGTTCTTAGGCACCATAGGTTGGGTGGTATATATCTGCTGGGGCAATGATTTCGTGATGAGTATGCACCCTGTGCAATATGGTCAATATCTCACTGAACATGCTAACAATGAGTTGACCATTAAGAATTTCATCTACAGCAACATCTTCCTGAACTATGTAGGCAAAGCTGCCTCTGTTGTGATGTATCTATTGGCTACAATGTCAATCATAGAGATACTTAACAATAATGGTTGCTTTGATTTTATCAGTGAGTGGATTCGTACACGCAATTCTAAGCGTCTTTTGTGGTCCATTACGCTGGCAACCTTCATTCTTTCTGCCAATCTGGATACGTTGACTACTACTATTGTTATGCTAGTCATCATGCATAACATCATTAAAAGTCGTCGTCAGCGCATGCTTGTAGGCTCGGCAATCGTGTTGGCAGCCACATGTGGTGGCTGTTTCACGGTTATAGGTGATCCTACAGGACTCATTCTGTGGAATAATGGTGCTATCACTGCCACTGATTTCTCATCGTTTATGGCTGCTCCCGCACTTATTGCATGGATTGTTCCCACCATACTTATTAATCGTCAACTGCCATCACGTTTAGATATAGAGTGGGTGGTTGCTCCCTATCGCGGGGATGATACCCGTTTGAATCGTTGGCAACGTATGCTTATGCTCCTTGTCGGGATTGGTGGACTGTGGTTTGTACCCACGTTCCTCAGCATTACACGTCTGCCTGCCTTCCTCGGTGCTCTTTGTATCTTGTCTGTATTGTGGGTGGTAAATGAAGCTTTTAATCGCAAACTCAACGAGTCTGATCAAATGTCACGTCGTCGTATGCCACGTTCCATTCAGTATCAGTCTATTCAGCAGGTACTCTTTGTGATGGGAGTTATGCTAGGTATGGGTGTGGTTTACGAGACTGGTGTACTTACAGAGGTAGCCGACTGGATTGACAAGACCATAGATAATCTCTGGGTTGTTGGCGTTATATCAGGTCTCCTCAGTAGTCTGGTTGATTCACTTGTCATTGCAGTAACTGATATATCGTTATATGATGTATGGAATGCTGGTGACTATGCTCAAGACGGAGCCTATTGGAAGGTTATAGCTTATTGCACAGCTATTGGTGGATGTCTGCTCTCTGTTGGTAGTACTAGTGGGTTAGCACTTATGTCAATGGAGCATATTCGCTTAGGTTGGTATCTGAAAAACCTTTCTCTGAAAGTTCTTCTTGGTTATCTTCTCGGACTGGCAGTTCTTTGGCTAGAAATCTATTTTCTTGGATAATTTAGTCTGATTAATAAGAGAGGAGACAATAGCGGATTATATCTTAGTTGTAATTCAATTAGTAACGTAACGCTATTCAGTTAGAAAAGTGGCGCTATTCTCCTAGTAAAGTGGCACTTTTCTCCTAGTAAAGTAACGCTTTTCTTCAGGTAAAGTTATACTAAGGACTTGGGTGGATATCTTTTCGTTAGAATATAAATATATAAATAAGGTGAGTTCCGTGAATGGAAACTCACCTTGTTATTTGTTTTAAAAGTCTGGAGAATTTAATAGTTCTCAGCTTTTACCTGGAAATATGCCTGCGGATGCTCGCATACGGGACATACTTCGGGGGCTTTCTTTCCAATCACAATATGTCCACAGTTTGAGCACTGCCAGATGACGTCGTTGTCTTTAGAGAATACACACTCCTTTTTTACGTTGTCCAACAACTTGCGATAGCGAGCCTCATGTTCCTTCTCGATTTTAGCAACAGCCTCAAACTTGAATGCAATCTCATCAAAGCCTTCTTCACGAGCCTCCTGTGCCATACGAGAATACATATCTGTCCACTCGTAGTTTTCACCATTGGCAGCTGCTTCAAGATTTTCTGCTGTCGACTTGATGGAACCGCCTTCAAGCAGTTTGAACCACATTTTTGCATGCTCTTTCTCATTGTTGGCTGTTTCCTCAAAAATAGCAGCTATTTGTACAAAGCCATCTTTTTTTGCCTTGGATGCCCAGTATGTGTACTTGTTGCGTGCCTGTGACTCACCTGCAAAAGCTTCCTGCAGGTTCTTTTCTGTCTTTGTTCCTTTTAGTTCTTTCATTGTTGTTGGTATTTGTTTAGTGAATCAAAATTATGATATCTTTTTTGTCTATGGTGCAAAGATACGCAATAAATGTCAGAAATCAATGCTTTTTTATAACTTTTTGTTTTTTATATTCACTATTTATGCATAATAAAAACTAATAAAATTAAGTCAAAAATGATACGAAATGATAAATTATTAGCTTTTTTTGCAATATTTCGAAAGATTTTTCGTGAATATTTTGTGTATTTATATAAAAAGTAGTAATTTTGCACACTGTTAGAAGAGGGGTGTTAGATACCCACAACAGTTAAGACCGTATTAGGATAATATACATATTAGATTTAATTAAAGAGAAGAGTATGGAAAAAAGACTGATGACTATGTCATTGGGCCTATTTCTCCTGCTAGGGAGTGCTTTGGCTCAGACAAAAGTCAATGGTACAGTTGTGTCGAAGAATGACGGAGAGCCGGTAATCGGTGCAACGGTACAAGTGAAAGGTACCACAGTAGGTACAGTAACAAACATCGACGGCGAGTTCTCGCTGACTATGCCAGAAGGAAAAAACATTTTGCGTATTTCTTATATTGGCATGGAAAGTCAGGAAGTGAACGGACGTGCAAACATGCGCATTGTAATGACCGACGACCAGCACACGCTGGATGAGGTTGTGGTAACGGGTTATGGCGTAACTCGTAAGGCTGCGTTTACAGGTGCTGCCTCGATGATGAATGGTGACAAGATTGCTAACAAGACTGATGCCAACCCCATTAAGGCACTTGATGGAGCTGTTCCTGGTTTGCAGTTAACAACTGAAAGTGGTCAGCCTGGTGCACCTGCCACTATTTTCATTCGTGGTCGCAACTCATTGAATTCAGGTACACAGCCTCTCTATGTGGTTGATGGTGTAACCTATAGCTCTGATGTAGTGGGTATCCGCACTGATGAAGGACAGGAGATTTCTCCTTTGGCTAGCTTGAATGCCAACGACATTGAGTCTATCACTGTACTGAAGGATGCTACCGCCACCTCTATATATGGCGCGCGCGCGGCCAATGGTGTAATCGTGATTACCACCAAGAAGGGTAAGGCAGGTAAGACTCAGGTGAATTTCAACGCTAAGGTAGGATGGGAGATGATGCCTGCTTATAAGCATTTTAACTATTCTCCTGTAAATGCTGAGCAGTATAAGGAACTATGGCAGGAAGCTACAATGAACGAGTATGCTGCTTGGGGTAGTGACAGTTATAGTGATTATTATAATCAGAAGTATTTTGGAGGTGCTTTTGATTTGACAAATCCTAATGATTGTTTGGATCTGTTTATGAACTTGAATGGCTTCTCTGATGGAAAGTCAACAAATTGGCTTGACGAGGTGACACGTACGGGTCTGACTCAGAACTATTCTGTAGATGTACAGGGTGGTGGCGCTCAGGCTGGCTCTCCTTCTTATTATATGAGCCTTGACTACTTGAACGACGAAGCCATTGTTATTGGTAAAGACATGGAGCGCTATTCTTTCCGCTTCAACTTTGATCATGCTCCCTCTAAGGTTGTAAAGTATGGTTTCAATACCAACTTGGTTTACTCTGAAACCAACATGGGTGCAGGCGGTGGCTATTTCACTGATCCCATTACTCAGGCTTTCATGCAGAGCCCACTCACTACTCCAAAGAATGATGATGGCTCTTGGAATTTTGATACAGTAAACGGCTATAACCCAGTTGCTATACGTAGCGATGAGGGTGACCAGAGTTTGGCTAAGCAGTATCGTGCAGTTTTGTCTCCTTGGTTACAGCTCAATATCACTCCGGAAATCTTCTTCCTTACTCGTGGTAGTATAGATGCACACTTTGTAGATGAGTTTGGCTTCTGGTCATTCATGCAGCCTCAAGGTCAGGATATGAATGGTATGGGTGAGAATGCCAACAACAGCAATATCCACATGCAGGTAACCAACACACTGAACTGGTTGAAGACTTTCAACAATGTTCATAATCTGAACGTATTGTTGGGCCAGGAAGCTCAGAAAACATGGACGAAGCGTGCATACCTTGCTGCTTCTAACTATCCTGTTCAGGATATGCCTCAGGTTATTAATGCTGCCTCTCCAAGCTCTGCTTCTACAGAGATAAACCGCATGACTTTGGCTTCTTTCTTTGGTAATGCAGAGTATGACTTTGCTAATAAGTATTATCTTTCTGCTAGCTTGCGTGCTGATGGTTCTTCACGTTTTGTTAAGGACAACCGTTGGGGTGTGTTTGGATCAGTAGGTGCAAAGTATCGCCTTACAGCAGAGGATTTCATGGCAAGTACAAGTGAGTGGCTGAACAACTTGACACTTCGTGCTTCTTATGGTACTTCTGGTAATTCAGAGGTTGGTGACTCATGGTACGCTGCAAAAGATTTGTATGGTTTCGGATGGAACTATAACGGTCAGCCAGGTATGGCTTATGAGCAGATTGGTAATGATGATTTGAAGTGGGAACGTACAGCTAAGTTCAATGTGGGATTTGATGTAACCCTGTTGAAGCGCATCAACATTGAGTTTGATTATTATCTGCACAATACCAAGGATATGGTATTTGCTGTTCCTGCTTCTTATGCACTTGGTCTGACATCTTACTATAAGAACATTGGTGAGTTGCAGAACTCTGGTATTGAATTCACAATTGGTGCAAACATTATCAATAACAAGGACTGGAAGTGGAACGTATCTTTCTCAGGTTCACATAATAAAAACGAGGTGAAGAAGCTGTCTACCGACATGCCTATTGAGGGTACTACACAGATTACTGAAGTAGGTCGTCCTATTTATCAGTTTAAAATGAAGGAGTACGCTGGTGTTGATCCTGCAACAGGTGATCCTTTGTGGTATTTGAACGAGACTGGCACAGAGACAACCAACGATTATAACAAGGCTGCGAAGCGCTATCTGGGTGATGCTAATCCCAAGTTCTTTGGCTCTTTCACCAACAATCTGAATTGGAAAGGATTCGATTTCTCATTGCAATTGAACTACTCTTTTGGTCGTAAGATCTATGGTAGCAACTTACGTTATGATGAACAGGTAGGTGGTAGCTATGGTGAAAACTTCACTGAATATGTATATAAGAATCGTTGGCAGAAGCCTGGTGATGTAACTAATGTTCCTCGTTTGGAAGCATTCGGTGATTCTCAGATGCATAGCAGTCAGTTCCTTATGAATGGTGACTATGTGAAGCTGCGCAACATCACGCTTGGCTATACTCTTCCTACAGAATTGACTCAGAAGATTTATATTAGCCGCCTTCGTATTTATGCTCAGGCTGATAACCTCTACACATGGGGGTCCAGCAACTATCGTGGTTTCGACCCATCAAGCGTTGGAGCCGATGGCATTCAGTGGTGGAACTTCCCCAATCCTCGTAACATCGTATTTGGTGCTAACGTAAGTTTCTAACGGATATATAACAACAAAAAGTATACTTTTCGTATGAATAATATTAAGATATTTACTATCGGAGCTGTTCTGACTATGGCATTGGCATCATGTAGCGATGACTATTTTGATGTTAGAATGGATCAGAACAAGACTTCTGAGACATCTTTCAATACTGCAAAAGATGTAAAGAACGGACTAATGGGTGCCTACTACGCACTGGGTAACTACCGTTTCTATGGTCGTAATGTTGTGGCCTTAGGTGATATGGCCGCTGATATTGCTAATGCTGATGCATCATCTGGTCACTTCGTGACGCTCAATACTTATCAGGTAACAGATACTGAGGAAGATCTCGATGATATTTGGAACTATGGTTATAAGGTTATTGACCGTTGTGTGCGCACAATCAATGGTGCAGAGAAAGTGTTGGCTGCAGGTGTAACCCAGGATGAAGAGATTGCAATCAACTCATATCTGTCTCAGTGCTATGCTTTGCGTGCTTTGGCTACCTTCACGCTGACTAATATCTTTGGCTTGCCTTATCAGGCTAATCAGACTAATGATCAGTTGGGAGTTATTCTTATTAAGGACAAACCTTTCACGGTTAACGATAAGGTATCTCGTTCTAGTGTTGAGGATTGCTATGCATTGGTACTGGATGATATTGAGAAAGCTAAGGCTCTATATCAGGACGAAGAGGAAATGAATGGTGCTCCACAATTCTA
>Ga0265299_10007053_pt1 | contig 10122 bp, 7 predicted proteins | sample AusTroGonzalo_MG_4_FD_193485 | JGI IMG/M metagenome (GOLD analysis project Ga0265299, IMG submission 193485) | Bovine rumen microbial communities from tropical cattle in Woodstock, Queensland, Australia - Gonzalo_02 | ecosystem: Host-associated > Mammals > Digestive system > Stomach > Rumen ...
CAGCCAAATGGTTTGCGACGCTCCTTTTGTGCTCTCCACCCGCTTCGACGAGTGGGAGCGGAACATGAAACGCTTGGAAATGGCGAACCCGCAGGTGACCATCGAAGCCATCCGTCGTGTGCCGTTCCACGGCTTCAACCCCAAGGAGGCACAGACGCTGCCCGACATCAACCAGATGACCGATGACATCAAGGAGATTTATGCCTCTTACGAAAAAAGCTTCCGCGAGATTCTTGACGACCCGTCAATCTCCGGCAGTATTGAAGTGCTCGACCCTGAACAGCAGAGTATTGTCAGGCGTTTCAAGGATGGGCAGATAGAACTGGATGCCATGTATGCTCCACAGCTGAAAAGCATTATCAGCAGCATGTATCACGGACTGACAGCCGTAGAGATTACCCAGTCAGACTTGGTGAGCTGTTTCTCTCGCGCCATGTCGGTAGAGGATGCAAAGGCAGCCTTCAACCAACTCGTCACCCGCATGTCGGCAGGCAAGGCCAATCCGCGAATCATTGTAAAACTTGCAAAATAAAGTAGCATAAGATGAAAGAAAAAGAAGGAGTGCTCTTCAGTACTGAAGAGATGAACCGCATAGAAAAAGGGAACCTCTGGAACCAGCCATCTGGTCCCGTCACCTGTTTGGGTATGGAGTTTGAAAGTGATGAAGCACGCCGGGCATACTTTCGCGAGGAATTGCGGAAACGTCTGCCAGAACTTCGCAAGATTGAGGGCTTCCCTATCGGTGAGGATGATGACATCATCAACCTCTCTGACCCTCCTTACTATACGGCATGTCCTAATCCGTGGGTAAAGGATATTCTTGATGAGTGGGAAAAGAATAAGCAATTATTGTTGAATAGCGGTAAAAGAAGTGATTCATTTAAAGTCACCTCTCCTTTTTCCAAGGATATAAGCGTGGGCAAGAATGACCCGATTTATACTGCGCATTCTTATCATACAAAAGTTCCACATAAAGCTATAATGAAGCTCTTGTACTACTATACACAGCCAGGAGATATTATTTATGATGGGTTTGCTGGAACAGGAATGACAGGCGTAGCTGCGGGATTATGCGAATTCGGTTCAGATGCAAATCATAACGAATCTATTGTAAAAGGTAAAAGGCATTGTATTTGTAGTGATTTAAGCCCTATTGCAAGTTTTATCGCATATAATTTAAATAACAACAATACTCCTGAACTTCGGCAGTTTTCCCAGATTCTTGATGAAGCAAAGAAAGAATACGGCCATCTCTATCGAACTAAACATACAAACGGGAAATATGGAGAAATATTCTTCATGGTTTGGTCTGATGTGGTTATATGTGAGAATTGTGGTGGTGAATCAAAATTTATGGATCTGTTTTCTCGGATAGGTCAAGGGCGAATAGACGATGATGCAAAGTGTCCACATTGTGGTGCAAACATTCATCGTAGCACGTGTCAAAAGAAGAGAGAAATATATTATGATAGCCATTTGCGTGAATCAAGAGAACGAACATTATCTGTTCCGTACTTAATTGTGTACTACTATGATGGACACAAGTTTAGGAAATCGCCCGATAAAGAAGATATTGCTTTAATTGAAGAAATTAAGAATAAAGAAAATTATTCATGGGTTCCGACAACGGCTTTGGGCGAAGGTGATAAAATGGAAGACCCCAAAGCTAAAGGTGTATATCACATTCACCAATTATATACTGACAGAACACTATTCTTGTTATCAAAATTATGGGAGAGATGCTCCACTCTAAATAGATTTTGTTTGACGAATAGTATTGCAAGAAACCTAACCAAATTAAATCGCTTTATTGTCAATAAATATCACATGAATGGCCGAATTAACGGTCCATTAAGTGGCACTTTATATATTCCGAGCGAGATAGTTGAACAAAACATTTTTGATTTATTGGAGGTGAAACACTCGCCAGAAGTGGAGAATTTGAACCTCAATAACATTATTCAAGTTGGAGACGCATTACATAATAGATTGATTCCTGATTCATCTGTGGATTACATATTCACAGATCCTCCTTTTGGAGATAACATTATGTATTCAGAACTTAATCACATTTCTGAAGCTTGGCTCAATGTCATAACAAACTCAAAAGATGAAGCAATTGCAAATAAAACACAAAGCAAATCCGCTTCTGAGTACATGAGACTTATGCAGTTAGCATTTGTAGATTATTTCCGCATTTTGAAAGCCGGGAAATGGATAACTGTTGAGTTTTCAAATACAAAGGCAAGTATTTGGAATGCGATTCAAACTGCAATACAAAATGCAGGATTTGTAATCTCTAGTGTTACAGCGTTCGACAAAGTTCACGGTGGTATAAAATCGATGCGTTACACAACATCTGTAAAAGAGGACCTAATAATTACGTGTTACAAGCCAAATGATTTAATATTAGAGAAAATAAGAGATAATAGAACTATTAACGTTTGGGAATTCATAGACGAACATCTCAAACATCTTCCTGTTCATGTTGTGAAAGGTAATGCCACAACATCAATCATTGAAAGGAATCCAAAAATTCTTTATGATAGAATGTTAGCGTGTTATGTGGCAAATAATATTCCAGTACCTCTTGATGCAACAGAATTTCAACAAGGTCTTCGAGAAAGATACATTGAAAAGGATGGCATGTATTTCACCGCTCCACAAGCCGCCGAGTATGAGGAGAAGCGCAAGCATACCAGTGAGTTTGTGCCGATGGGCTTAATCGTAAGCGATGAAGCCAACGGCATAGAATGGCTGAAAATACAGCTGAAAGAGCCTAAGACATATCAGGAGATTTCACCAGAATGGATGCAAGCCGTGAATGGGCTTAGGAAAGGCAATATGCTACCAGAACTAAAGGACATATTGGAGGAGAACTTTATCGAGGACGAGACCGGCCACTGGCATGTGCCTGACTTGGAGAAGCAGATTGACTTGGAGAAGCTGAAGCACAAGAGCCTGATGAAGGAGTTCAACCTCTACAAAGAGATGGCCCAGAAACCACGTGCCCGCATAAAGGAAGTGCGTGTGGAAGCCCTGCGCGAAGGATTCAAACAGTGCTTTAAGGATAAGGACTTTAAAACCATCATCCTCCTTGGCGACAAGATTCCACAGAACATCCTCACCGAGGACGAACAGCTGCTGCAGTATTACGACATCGCCCAGATGAGAGCATAGTATCTTGGTTGAATAAGGTAAAATGCAGTTGTGGATACTGGTAAAATAAGGCAAAGTAAAATCGGAAAATCAGTTAAATAATGCAATATGAAATCACAAATTCAGTAAAATAAGGAAAATAAATTAGAAGATTTTAGTAAAATAAGGCAAATTATAATTCCCTTTTTGTATCTTTGCACCAAAATTGCCAAGGATATGATAGACAAACGTACAATAGAGAAGGTCTTGACAGACCAGCGTGCCGAGATAGAAGGACGTGCAGACGAGCAACTTTGCAGTAGGCAAGAGGAGGAACTTGTTGACGTGACAAGTACTCAGGCACAAGTGGTGATTGGCGTGAGACGTAGTGGGAAGTCAACGCTCTGCTACCAGGCCTTGCAAGGACGGGGCGTAAGTTTTGCATACATAGATTTCGATGACGAACGATTGGCCAAGCTAACGTCTGACCAACTGAACGATGTGCTGGAGATACTATATAAGATATATGGCAACTTCGACTGTCTTTTCCTTGATGAAATACAGAATGTGGAGGGATGGCATCTCTTTGTGAACAGGATGCTGAGAATAAAGACGCATGTAGTCATCACGGGGTCGAATGCAAAATTGTTAAGTGGGGAACTGGCTACTCACCTCTCTGGCAGAAGCAAGGAGATACAGCTGTTCCCCTTTTCTTTTAAGGAATATTGCATGATGAAAGGCGTGGATACCACAAAGAGGACCACCAAGGCAGAGGCTTTCAGGCGTGCAGCCTTCGATGAGTTTATGCAACAGGGAGGTTTCCCCGAATTGCTTGCCAACAAGAATCACAAGTCGTATGTGAAGAACCTTGTTGACAATATACTCAAAAGGGATATAGAACAGAGATACAAGATACAATACAAAGCTGCCTTTAAAGCTTTGTCACAACATTTGCTGAATGTTGCTCCTGCCATCGTTGCAGCACCAGACTTAGCGAATACGTTCCGTTTTAAGTCGGAACATACGGTCAGGAACTACATCGACTACTTGAAACAGGCTTATCTGTTGATAGGTGTACAGAAATATTCGCAGAAAAGCAGGATACGGCAGACTGGTGAGAAGGTGTACACCGTAGATGTTGCCATGATGAACCAACGAGACAATGCTTTTGCGGGTGAAAATCTTGGATATCGCTTAGAGACGGCAGTACTTATCCATCTTGTGCGAAAATCCAAATTGGAAGGAACGGATATCTATTATTTGAATGAGCGATATGGTGAATGTGATTTCCTGGTGTGCAAGAACAATCAGGTGATGCAGGCGATACAGGTGTCGTATGACATATCGGCAGAGAAGACGCGGAAGCGCGAGGTGAACGGTCTTTTGCTCGCTGCAAAACTCACGGGTTGTGAAAATCTACTTCTGCTGACAGACCATGAATATGGTGAGATAGAAGAAACTGGCTATTCAATGAAAATACAACCAGTGTATGACTGGAGTTTAGAGTTAGGAATTTAGACATCTTTAAGAATCAAGATTGCGGTATAGAGGCAAGGACATAGAGATAATCGGCGAAAAACAGGTATTCGGCAAACGGACAGCCTGGGTGCGCATGGTGGAAGACAACAGCTTCCAACAGGTGCTGTGGGATGACATCGACTTCGAGAAAGACCGCCATCAGGACCTGTCGCACGTCAGATATGTTGCCCTTGCCGCTCGTATCAAAGAGGAGATAGCCCAGAAACGGAAGATAGAGACGGAACAGCAGCAATGGCTGGACAATATGCGAAGGAGCCAGAGCGTGGTGCCAGATGTAAAGATTATCATAAAGGTGAGAGTAGATGGATAGTCTGATTGCTCGTATCATACAAGAAATCATGCGACCTTACCATAGGTTGAGCATCATTACCAATCCCGATGGTTTTCTCCAACGGGAAGATACGATACGTGCTTTTACCGAACAGACGGACATTGCCATCAAATGCTTCACCCAACTGGAACTTCGCATCTGGTATGAAACAGAGTTTACCCGTTCAGAGGGACAGAGGTATGTCGTCATCTTAGAAGATACCTGCCATTTGGTGGCGGACATTCGACAGGCGGCTTTTGTTACTGAGTTCAAGACTCGCGACTTGCTGCTTACTTATAATCAGCAGGCTATAGATTTGAACAAATTGAACTATCAGATGCTGGCTCATCTCTTTGAGACAAAGTCGGTGGCCATCTTGGACAGGAATGCTACGGATATAGCTGTCGGGGTTGCAGAGTTGCTCTATGGTGCTGATGGTGATGACATCTCTGTTGTCAAAGCCAATCTGATGCAGGTCGTAATGGACTGGCATCGGCCACAAAAGACCATCGAACAGATTTCAAAGCAAGTGGTGAAAGCGGCAAAGCAGGGAAATTATTCGGAGATTGAAGCAGAAGTAGAATTCCTCAATCTCTCCTTTCAGAGGCATCTGAACGACGTTTACTACCAGCAGTTGATAACAGCCACAGGCCCAAGGGTGGTTCACAAGATTTTACCTTATATCGAAAGAAACTATGGTATAGGGCAAAAGGTGGCACTCGTCGTGGTTGACGGTATGGCTTACTGGCAGTATATGGTTTTGAAGGACTTCCTTTCTGAAGAAAGCATCAATACCGCAGATAATGTCTGCTATGCCTGGATGCCCAGCGTGACACAGCTTTCCCGTCAGGCTATCTTCAGAGGCTCAACACCAGAGAGAAGTTATAAACAGAATCCTACCAACGAAGAAAAACTGTGGAAGACATTCTGGTTGGACAGAAACTTTGAGGAATGGCATGTGATGTATGCCCATGAAGACTTGCCAGAAATTCCTGCCTTGGTGGAACGGCTGGCATACGTCACTATGACGATGGACGATGATATGCATAGCGCACATGGAATGAAGCAACTGTATAGGGCAACGGAAGACTGGGCAAAGGACTTTGTTAGAACAATTCAGAAAATACGTGGTGCAGGATTTGATATTATTCTAACAGCTGACCATGGTGGTGTACCGTCACAAGCTTGGGGTAATCTTACGCCTCAGGAGAAAGCCGCATTGTATGAAACCGGCAGTAGAGGACTGCGCCACCTTATCTTCAGCAACCAATCCACCATGCAGCATTTTATAAAAACTCATCCCAACGAAATTCCTGAATGGATGATTAGAGGTGACAACATCGTTTGGCGAAATAACAAGTGTTTCGGAACTGAAGATTGCATTACTCATGGTGGAAGCCACATGTTGGAACTACTGGTTCCATTGATAACAATTAAACGTAAATAAATGGAAACGACGATAGGAATCAATCAAAGAATACCCATCGGAATCATCGAACTGGCAATCAAGGCTGTGCTCGATGACCGTTACGATGATGAATATGCAGCAGAACTTGCCAGGATGGAATTCAGTGGCGAGAATCGCATTAAAAAGACAGTGAAGGTAATAAACCGCATCGTCAAGACTAATGTTTTGATGCCATACTTAGTAGAAAATACTGGGAAAGTTAGACAAGCGTTGAAGAATCCAGACGACAGAGGTATGATTTGTATCTCATTGGTTAATGCTGCATATCCTTTCTGCTATGATGTAACTGCTGTTTTGGGCCGTTATTTCCATGCTCAGAAGGAAATAGGAACTCCACTTATAACCAGCAAACTATCTGCAAAATATGGCACAAATCGTTCTCTGCCCAACGGATTGTACTGCATTTTACCAATGCTCATTGAAGCAGGATTTATCACCAGACCACGTCCCGGATTTTATCAAATGCCCCATCTTGCTCTCCAGACAGACATAGCAAAAGTAATCTACCAGAAATCTTTCCTTGCCAACAACCCAACGCTCAACGAGGACTACAATTTCTCCAATCACTTCTATTTTGAGTTTGTTGGTTGAAATTCCCTGTGCTATTAAGAGCCTTTTACCTTTTCCAAGTCGCCACAAGATAGTATCGGCATGAGACTTTCTGTTTCCTCGATGCTTTTGTCCCACCTAGGTAGTCCATGTGTTCCTTCTAATTATTCATAAGCATAAACAAGTCCGTACTTCTCGTGCAGTTTGCGGAGAGAACCATCTTTTTTCATTTGTCTTATAACATTATTCACCATCTGCAACAAATCCTCTTGTCCTTTCTGCATCAACACGCCAATCTCACCGTGATTAAAAGGCTCGTTTAACAGCGGGGCGGCAAGTCTAGGGTCGGTCTGCACATAGTAGGGAGCTTCTGTAATCTCAGTTATCATCACGTCGGCCTTTCCCTCGGCTATGAGTGTCGGTATTTCCTCGTTGTTGGGGTGGACGATGATGGTGGCATGAGTAAGGTTCTCGTTGGCAAACTTCTCATTCAGTCCACCGGGATTCACCATCACGCGGACTATGGGCTTGTCAATGTCGTCCAATGATTTGTAGCGGCTTGCCTCAGAAGCCCTGCAAAGGATGGTCTTGCCGTTAGCCAGATAGCCGTCGCTCATTAACATCGTCTCACGTCGGGTGTCGGTTATGGTTATACCGCCAATAGCGAGGTCGAACAACTGAGGCTCTGTCAGTACGTCAGCTATCAACGTGGGCCATGAGGTCTTTCTGAACTCTGGTACTACGCCTAATCGTGAAGCAATCTCCTTTGCAACCTCAATACCGAAGCCCCAATAAGTTCCATCGGGTTCACAGAAAGACAATGGTCTGTAGTCACCTGTAGTACCAAAGAGGATAGTGCCACGCTCAATAATCTCAGCTACTTTTCCATCAAGAGGAACGTCTGTATAGGTCGACAGGATGAAAACGGAGTGTTGGCCGTTCTCCTTTCCGAACTGGATAGCCCCTTTCAGGTCATTCTCTGGGAATAGCTTTGTACTGTCGAAGTAGTAAAGGCCATCCTCGCTGTTAAACCAACCGCCTACATAACCTTCGTGCTGCAAAGCATGGCTTACCACCTTGTCGAGTTGGTCACGCGAGTGGCTGTTCTGGGTTGCTGCATAGCTGACGGCGATTCCTTCCGTTGGCTCCGTCATTGTTCGGATGTCAATAGTGAATCCATCAGGATGGGTCTGACTGAAAGCCCATACCTTATCAGCAATAACAGATATGTTGCTCTGCTCTGTAACGTTATCCTCATTTGAAGAGCATGAAGCAAAGCAGACCGTTCCACTAATGGTCAGAACTGCTATAAGGAACCAGGTCTTTAATCTTTCTAATCTTATCATTATTTCTGTGCTTTATATCAAATCGGCTGCAAAATTACTCAATTTTCAATTGAAGAAAGTGGTGAGCACCAACTTTCTTGCAAAAAAACACTTCTTCACTCCAGATTTGAATGTTTTTCCCTATTTTTGTGTAAATTTGTCGGCAAATTGAACGAATAACAGTATGGCAGAGAATTGTGAGAAATGTAAGTTCAGGCACACTACGATAAGAAGCTAAGTAATACTATTTTAAGATATGAAGTTCTACGATAGGGAAAACGAACGACATGTGCTTGGCGAGGTTTTGCAGCAGAGCCGACGCGAAGCACGAATGACGGTGCTGATGGGGCGCAGACGTATTGGAAAGACAGAGCTCTCACAGCGATGCGGTGACAACACCGTACTTTATTTCTTTGTGGGAAAGAAGGTTGAGACGCTACTGTGCCAGGACTATGTACGTGAGATACACGAGAAGCTGGATGCACCAATTCTTGGCACACCAACCTCCTTCTCCGAAGTATTCATGTCGGGTCATTGTCTCTTGAAGATATGTAGGGGCAAAAGGTACAAAGAAATAATGAAAGAATAATAGAAATCGATGCCAATTCTTCTGAATATGCAAAAAAATGCAGAAAAGTTTGGTGGAATGTAAAAAAGTATGTAATTTTGCCGCCGTTTTTCGAAATTATGTAAATTAAGCAATGCTGCAACAAAGAATGAACGTTTTCGACAAGCCATGCAAGCAAAACGATGCTTGCATCAACTTTGCTGTGGCGAGAAAACGTGGAGCGAAGCTCAACATATCAACACTGTTACCGCTCCAGAGCAAAGAAAGCTTTGGAGGCTTCTGCTATGTTCATACGACAAACTCGATGAGTATTGCAGCATGTGACTGGTACACGCGCTCGACCTTGGTCGCTTTGCTCGCAAAGAACACTTTCCAACGAACTTCACCGAAAAGAAAATCTGATTGGACGGCATAGATGCAGCCGAACTTCAGAGCATAAGAGATAGCGAGACCGTTGGAAAGAACTTACCAAACTTTCCAACGGTTTTTCGTTATCGGTGTGTCCATTATCCGTACTTCTCCGCGGCCTTAGCAGACGGGCATACGCTAATCAACAACAGTATTAACCGCGCAGAGATGCGCACAAAAAGAAAAGAAAAATGTTAGAATTCAAGAAGTACAGCTCTATCGAAAACTCCTTCAGCCGTGAGTTTATGGAGCACGTGGTGGCAGAGATGCCACAGGATTTGGAATATGTAGTGCAGGAGAAGGTGCATGGTGCCAACACCAGCTTTCTCTGCGATGGTGAGGATGTGAGGTTTGCCAAGAGGACTTCGATGCTGGCCGATGGTGAGCAGTTCTATGACTATCCTGAGCTGCTCGGCAGATATAAGGACAGGGTGTTGAAACTCTATGCTGACATTAAGGCTAGATTTCCAGAAGTGACTCATATCTCCGTGTTTGGCGAGATGTTCGGCGGTTTGTATCCCCACGATGGCGTTAAGGCCGCTCACAAGGTCGCGCTGATTCAGAAAGGCGTCTGTTACACTCCCGAGCACGAGTTCTATGGCTTTGACATATACCTCTTTACTGAGGATGGTGACAGATTCCTTCCCGTCGATGAAGTGAACGAACTCTTCGAGGCCGAGGGCTTCTTTTATGCCAAGACTCTCTTCCGTGGAACTCTGACCGAGAGTCTGAAGTATCCCAACGCCTTCCAAAGCAAGATTGCCGAGTGGCTCGGACTGCCTGCCATCGAGGACAATATCTGCGAGGGTATCATCAT
>Ga0265299_10007054_pt1 | contig 10121 bp, 22 predicted proteins | sample AusTroGonzalo_MG_4_FD_193485 | JGI IMG/M metagenome (GOLD analysis project Ga0265299, IMG submission 193485) | Bovine rumen microbial communities from tropical cattle in Woodstock, Queensland, Australia - Gonzalo_02 | ecosystem: Host-associated > Mammals > Digestive system > Stomach > Rumen ...
GGTAGCTGCAGGTTACAATGGTGGTATGGGTGGAGCTATTCGCTATAAGGAATACTTATTTGGTAAGAGGAAGCAAAATGAAATTCCAGGTCAAACATTGGCTTATGTCCCTAAAGTTATGGGCTATACACTTGATTTCAAGAAAACAACCAAGTATGAATGATACTGAAGATTGTTTGAACAATGATGAAGAATATGATGAAACCTTTATCTGTCATAAGATTAGACAGATGTGTTCAAATTGGTACTATATAAACAATACTGATGAAGCTAGAAGGTTAGACTTACAAACTTATCGTAAGAAACAAAATGAAATTTTTTCAATGCTAAGGTCTTCACCATACTTACACGATGTTATTTTTCCAATGTTTAATGAAGTTAAAACATCAAAGGAATTTTATGATAATGAGATGTTTGAAAAGATACAAACCCTGGTGTTTAAGTTTCTAAATATATTAAACAAAAAAGTTGAATTGGAAAAGGATTTCAAGTGAGGTGAAATATGTCATTGAAAAGTAAGCATTTCTTTAATCGTGAAGAATTGACCAAGTTCGTAAACGATAATAATATTACAAAAGAAAATATCCAGTCAATCAATGTAATAGAAGATAAACATTTTGTGTTGTTCTATTGGGAAAGCACTGCAATCAATGGATAAGTTTGAGATTACATTAGAAGAACTTGAACAACTATGTAATGAATTTGGATTAGAACTAACAAAACATTATGGTCATTCCTTTACGAATGTCTATGTAAAGTTACCTGAATCCGAGATTTGGAATAAAGATACAATAGATGCAAGGGGTGTAATATCTTGCACTTTCATTGACACATCTATTCCAATTACTATTGAACCAACCGACGAATATAATACTATATTTGAACTTTTCTTTACATTCAGGGGTGATTATAGGAGTGGCTATTCTTTAGTAAATAATGGTAACAACCCTTACTATGGTCTTAGGAATGCTGCTGATTTAAGGAAGAAATTTAAATGGTTAGTTAAGAAGTTCAAAGAGAAACAAATACACTATAAACTTAAACATTTGGAAAAGGACTTTATGTAAAAATTATTTTACAAAAAAATTAAGATTATGCCTTGACAAATAACTTTAAATAACCTATATTTACATCGTAAAACAAAAACAATCCACTTTAACAAAGGATAACACTATGATGAATAACAACAACACCAACACCAACGAAACTTCCACCATCAACGCCGCTCCGGTCAAGGTTCGCACTCGTAAGTGTGTAGAACCCATTTCCAAGGCCGAAGCAAGTGAACTTCAGTCTTTCCTTATGGGACACGGCCTTTGCATTAAGAATGCAAAGAAGTTGATTCGTGTCTATCGTTACCTTGGTCATAAGAACAACAAGATTCTTACTTCCCGCGACTTTATGTACATTTGCCACGCAGATGAATGGCGTGAAAACAAGCAGAAGATTTTTGATGATATTCTTTCCTATTCCCTCAAGGTTATGGATAATGCCGAACAGGTCAAGCATGCGGAATATGTGAAGAATATGGAAGCTGTTGAAGAAGACCTCCTCATCAATCACGGTGTTCGTATGGTTTGGGACAAGTCCAAGACGGTTCGTTTCCTCAAGTTCAAGCATGTTATCGCAGACCGCGACATTTTGAAGCCGCTTGATGAATTTGCCAAGCACAATACCAACTTTGTTACCAATCGCATTTACAAGACCAAGGATGGTAAGCACCTCAAGATTTTCCAGAAGATGGCACAGATTTTTGAAGAAACAGACCCGACCATTCCTTTCTACGATTGGCACTCTTTCCGCTATGTTACCAAGAATGGTCAGGTTGTAGCCGCCTATTCTATGGTGGATATGAAGGATGAAATTCGTACGGCCTTTGCCAAGGGTATCAAGGACAAGTTTGATTACAACCTTAACATTATGAATAAGGATTACATCAACTCCATTGTTGCCAAGTTTGATGCTCAGCACGATGCAGAACTTGCAGCCCTTGAAAATGCCTAATAAAAATTAGATTGGGATATGGTTGGGGGCTTAAAACACCCCCAGCCATTGTGTTTTATTATGAAAAAGATTTTAGCATTACCAAAGAAAAGATTTGATAAGTTAATGAAACGAAACGGCTGGAATGATGCGAACATTCCTGACAATGCCGCTTTTATTTCTATTTGTTGCCACCCGAATATCAAAGAAAATTATTTAAAGAAAATTAGAAAAATTGATGATGAACATTGGTTTAAGTATGACCACCCAAATGTTCTTAACATTGAATTTGATGATATTCCTTGTGAAACAAAAGATACTCCCTATGGTATGGCATACGGTTTAACCGACGCAGATGCCTCTAGGATTGCCAATTTTGTAAAGGCTAATCAAGATAAGGAAATCTTTTATATCCACTGTATGGCGGGTAAAAGCCGTAGTGTAGGGGTTGGATTGGCTATTAGTAATTACTATCTTGTTCCTATGACTTGCTATCAAGGTACAGAAGAAAGAAATGAATATGTAATGAATAAAGTTGCGGAGAGATTATGATTAGTATTGATGAAATTGTAGCTACAAAGAATCGTTTGGAATTGTTGTTCAACAATACCGATAATGCTGAAGAAAAGTTGGCTGTTAAGATTATTCTTGGAAATCTTGATGAACTAATTGCCCAAATGAACAGTATGGTTAAATCACCACAATTCAAAGAAATGTCAAAGCAGTTTGAAAATGAAACCTGATAAGTTTAAAAAGATTTGTAGAAAATATTTTACTGACACTAATTTCACTATTGAAACTAATATTGATGAACCACATGATGTAATAGCAATTAGTGTGTTTTATTGTGGATATTGTATTTTGAGATATTATGGTAAAAATAGAGATTATGCTAAAGAAAAACCTAGTATTTTATTAGCCGAGAAGTTTAAATATAGTGAAGAACACGGTAGGATTCTACCTTGCAGAAAAGATGGAACTCCAATAGGTATTTGGCTTGACTATTCAAAAGTAGAAAATGTAGGTCATAACCGACTGATAAAAATTATTTTAGATATGATAGAAAAAATCAAGATTGCTAAAGTAAATTATAAGAAACATTTAATAGAAAAGGATTTTGTATGAAAGTTGAATTTTTCGTACCATTGACCATTGACCACTATAAGACTAGGAACTTTGACCAAAAATCACCGGTTCCTAATTTTAATCACGATTACATCATAGAACAAATTGAAACACAAAGACAAAACGATTTGAGCGAAGATGATAGTGAATTTTACAAGACAGATGATTTAATGGATTATGTAGTTAAGCACGGTGACAAACATTTCACTTATCGTAAGGTCAATGAAGAATATCAACTATTCGTGGTTGAAACCTTTTGGATTAATTTTCCTAAGTACACAGAAGAAATAAAATGGGGTGATAAGACTGTAACTTTATATCACGATAATCAAGAAAATTTCAAGTTATTTGTTGATGAAATGATTAAGAAAGTCAATGGTGATATGAGTGATGGTTGGGGCGAAGGCTTTGAACAGCACCCTGTTATCCTTGAATATGAAGGTGAAAAAGGATATTATTATTTCAAGCCTGGTAAGGTTGCTTTTGTTCATTGGCCAGGTCTAGCTTTGTATAATGATAAGATTACATCTTACATCAAGTACAATGGTTCTAACAATGAAGTGTTTGAACACGGTTGGCTTGAAATGGGTATAATGGGTGATAATGAATTTTGCACTAAGGTTGTTGGTGCGGCCATAGAAGTTCATTACAACATGCAGGAAGAAACCGATTATACAAGACAACAAAATAGGGTATTCAAGGATGAGATTGTAGATGTAAAATTTGTTTTACATTATATTGATTACTTAATTGATAAATACAATACAAAGGATTACCACTTTCACGATTATGAAATTGACTATCTAAAGGAATATAAGGAATATTTAATTAAGGAACATAAATGAAATATCTAGTTTGGGTTTTGATATTATTGCTTGTCTTTACATTTTTTGGAATAAGTTTAAATTGTCTATTCACCTACCCCGAACCTGAATGTTATATTGGAATACCTGGTGCTGTTGCTTTGGGTTACATAATTGGAGATTATTTCTTTGAAAGAACTACTTAGATTTATTTGGAAAAAGACCCACAGGGTTAAGTATATGAAAGTTCAAACACATAACCTATGTGATGAATACAGATATGTACCCCAATGGTGGTTTTTTTGGTGGCATTGTTCGTGGCACGAAATAGGCTATCAATATGAAGTTCCCAATTCTTATGACAATGAAGCTGATGCTTTGGAATCATATTATCGTCAATTGGTAGCATTAAGTTTAATGACTTTTGAAGAAGCTCAATCTAAACTTGAATATTACCGAAAGAATGATTCTATAAGGCAAAAGAAAAGAGAATTAGAAAAAGACTTTTAGTAAATTTTATTTAACATACAATCCATTGACAAGTTCAGTGGATTTTCTTATATTAAAACAAAAACTAACACAAGGAGTAAAACTATGAAGAAATGGCTTTGTCTAACCCTCCCAATTTGCTTGGTTGGTTGTGGTATAATGATTTTGATTGAAAACCTCTGCAAGGTTAAGATTGATACGATTATTTTCGGTGTATGGGGCTTTGCTAGTGCCATTATTGCTGAAGTAATTAGTCAGAAGTACAACCTTTTTAGGGAGTGGTAAACTATGGAAAATTTTATTATCCCAATTATGAACATTCTTCAGGTTGGTTACATCCTCTTGATTCTTTACTCAATTTTCAATAAGTCAAAGTGTTCAAGACAGAAGATGGCTGACTTGTCATTGATTTCTTGCGTAATTGCTGGCTTTGTCCTTATTATGGAACTTTCTTGTGGTTTCTTCTTTGGGGCTATCCTTTGGGGTATTATGCTTGCAATGGATGTTTACAGCTACAATGCTTATTCCAAGGGTTAATTATGAATTGTCAGATTTGTGGGAAGCAACTTGAATTGGTTGACCCTTCCAATGTTGATGTAACACTCGCAGATGGTAAGGGTGAACCCGTAATGAACCGACATTTCGTGGTTTGTGAAAATTGTGCTTGCAAGGTTCTTGCTTTGTTTGTTACAACAGACCCGATGTGTAAGAAGTGCGATAAGGAACACTAGATGAAAAAGATATTCATTGACATAGAAAACACTATTATTGATTCTTTGTTTTCTCGTAATTGGATGCCTGAAAACATTGAAAGAATTAAGAAGTTTTTGAAGACAAATGAAAAAGATACCTTGACGGTCAATATCTTTACTTGGGGTTGGAAGACTACCAAGGATATTGAACCTGAACTTGTTACTATGTTGTTTGATAAGTTGGAAGTACCTGCAAGCAATCGTGGTAATGTGGTAATCAAGGAAGATTCAGTTGATTTAGCCATTGAAGAAGGTTGGCTAAAGCCTGAAGATAAAGAAGAAGCCATTTGTCCAGGTATGATGAGTGAATATGGTTTATCTAAGGTTATGATGTTCTTAAAGATGAGTGAAAAATTCATTCCAGGTACAACATCAATCCTTATTGACGATTTGGTAAATGAATATAGTTATGAAACTATTGGCAGTAATGTAAAAGTAATTTTACATAATCCAAAGGAAGTATGACTGAAGAAGAATATAAACAATTAATGAGTGATTGTGGGTTTTCTGTTGTAGAGGATGACCTTGCTTCACCTGGTTTGTATTATGTTGCTTTTTATGGTGATTCTAGTAAGTGGCAAAATGCTTTCGCGGTCTATGATACCGATAATGGTGAAGCAACATCTTATACGGATTTATACTTTGAAAAATTAATGGGAATTTGTGTAGTCAAAGATAAAAAGATAGATACGAAAGATATTAATGCATTAAGGCCAGTTGTAATCAACATAGCCGAGCAATACAAAAATTTACTTGTTTTACAAAAGAAAGAAGAAATTAAAAAAGATTTTGAAAATGACTGAAAAATACCCTTTACACGATGAAAAGCCAGAAGTTCACCCAAGAGGTGCGAACATCAAGTATTGTCCGCATTGTATGGGTGGTTTGCCATTTGGTGACCTTGGATGTGTAATCAAGGATAAAGCCATTTGGTACGGAAAATCTTTAATAGCCAATATAAAGAATTGTCCTATGTGTGGAAGAAAACTATAAATGGCTACGGTAAATGATATAATAACCATTATGCAAAAGGTTGGTATTGGTGCTGGATTACCAAGACCACAGTATTTGGATTATTATAGACAAATTAGGGAAAACTTTTCCAAGTCAGAACCACACAAAATTTATGTTTTCGGTTGGAAAAGAAAAGGTAGATTACGAGTTCCAATTATAAAATTAAGTTATATTTTGGAAGATATTGATGAAGAATTGTTAGAATTGGTTATAATGAACAATAATCAATTTCAAACGAATCTTGGATTACCGCAAGATAGGTTGGCGAAACATTTAAAGTCTTTAATAGAGGAATACAACAAATGCAATGGCTAGATGATATAGTTTATACAAACGAATTTCTGGAATCATTAGACAAAGATTGTTTTCCATTGACTTATAAGATGTGTTCAAAGAACAAGTTTGATACTGGTTCTGTAATTGTTCGTAAACTTGTCAACCAAGAAATTGACCACCCATTAGCTATTGTCATTTATGAAGAAAGACCAGACAATGCAGTACACATTTATTGTATTGAAGTACACAAGAAGTGTCAGGGAAATGGTAGAAAGCTAATTGACAAGTTCAAAGAAAAGTATGACAAAATAACTTTGTGCAGTTTGCCTGAAACAAAATTATTTTATATCAAGCGAGGCTTTGAAGAAAGTGAAGAAAATAGAATGGTTTGGGTAAGACCCAAGTCAATAAAAGAACGATATGCTAAAATTGCACAATCGGAATGGTTTAAGAAAGCCTATGAAAATCAATCCATAGGTGAAGTAATAGAGGTAGAAGATAATGACTGAAATTTGTATTGTACTTATTGTATTCATCGTAGCTGCAAGTATCATACTTGATAAATGGCTAGACCAAAGATGTAAACACGAATGGGAAATTGTACAAAGGATTCGTGTAGATACGCACGGTATGTGCGATTATGACCGCCTTTACCTTAGATGTAAAAAGTGCGGTGCTTGCAAGTGTAAAGAAATGAGATAAAATGAAAACAAAATGTGTTTTAACAGAAGATGAAATCTATGAACTAGCATATTACCATATTGCCTTCTTTAGATATTGGGAAGGCAAAAGCACTACTTGGGTAGATTCTAATGAAGACCATTCTGTTTATAGGTATGCTAGAACTTTGCCTGGTCTATACAAAGAAATTGTTATGTTTGAAATAACTGGCGAATATGCTAGACAATTATGGGCTTTGGAATGTTATCTAAATAGCTTAGATAGGTTAAAAGAAAATAGAAAGAAAAAATGAAAGTAATACACCGCAAAGAAGATGATTCAAAATTTTTACATTACTTTAAAGAAGATGTTATAAAAGTTTTGAACGATAATAGTAAATATTCAGAAATTGGGTTGGTAGGATATACCATTGATTCTATTGTTCAAGTGTTCAAGGACATTAAGGAAAAAGTGAATGATAGAATTATATACAGCCAAGCATATTCATTTTGTTTAACAAATGAAAATAGATTGGCTTATTGTAGCAGCAACTGTCTAGCACCTATGCGTGGTAGAAGTATAAACTACTTAATCTTATTTGACTACAATAGATGGACTGACAAAGCAAGAGATGAAGTATTGAAAGCCTTAATGCCTGTTGTTGGCGGAAGACCAAATAATGAAGTTGTAGTAGTAATCAATGATGATTACCCTATATCAGATGATGTAAAGAAATTTATACAATGAACACATTAGAAATTATTAAAAAAGAATGTTCTGAATCAGGTTGGGATGGTTAAACGGCCGAACCAATAAATGATATTGTATTGGAAAAAGCCAAACTTGTTCAACCATTCATTCCAGATGATTTTGAATTGTTCCCTTGTGGTGATGGTTCTGTTCAATGGGAAAATACAGAAAGTGAAGATGATATTTATGAAGTGATTGAAATTTATGAAAATGAGTTCTATCACCAAATAATAAAGCCAGGTACAATGGGTGATAAAGAAACGATTGTGATAGAAAATAAGGATATTAATGAGTTTGTAAAATATCTGAAACAAAGGTTCGTAGAAAATAAGATTAAAGAGATAGAAAAAGATTTTAAGAATTGTTGACAAGACAATTCTTTTTATTATATTTAACTTTATGATTCAAAATTATCCTACAAAAGAACAGATAGCACATAAAAATAGGGTTGAAATGCTTAGAAACGATATAAAGATAGACATAACCAACCATAAAGACGAATTGGATAAGTTGATACCAGATAAGTCTGAACTTATCGTCTACAAGGCTGTTCGTGAATATGAAAACGGGAAAAATGTATTAAAAGGACATACATGGGATGTTGAATGGTATAAGGATTATTATAATGATAGTGAATTTTATACTTGTATTACAACATTAAGAACATCATTTAATACAATTTCTCTTCGTTTATGTATTGACAAATACGAAAAGATTCATTATATTATACAAGTACAATCATCCTACTCTTGCTGGAAAAAGCTAGAAAGACTAAGTACGGAAGAAACAACTACTACTTTTGAATGGGAAAGACTTAAAAGGCTTATCATATATGCCAAGAAAGTTCAACATATCATATTCAGAAGAGAAGAACAAGTACAAAAGATTATGGCTGTTGCAGTAAAAGAAGGACAATTATTAAAGGATTTCACATGAGTTTAAAAGATTTTACAATTAGGTTTGAGCCTTTTATCAAACAGTTAGAATATTACCTTCAAAAGAATGCACCTGACATTCTTGAAAAGTATGAAATTGAAAGGGATATTGCAAAGTTGCTTTGGGATGATTACTATATTCGTTTCAAGCACAAAGGTTTATCAACAATCCTTACTTGGTGTGGTTGTGATGAACTTGGTTTTTCAATTAGGGATATTGACGGTAATCTGATTCATAAGTTGGAAGACGCAAGCTATTCTCTTCTTGATTACAATTCCGATAATGGCTTTAGCAATAAGGGTGATTGGAAAACTAAAATTGATGAAAAGATTGAACATTTGCGTAAACTTGATGCTGATTTGAACAAGGCATTTGATGCAGCAAGGGAATATTACAACTTGCTAAACACCAAACAACGAGATTACTATTTTGCCCTTAATTTCTCTTGGGGTAAAATTCTATATGTTCAGCTTGTTCCTGGTCTTTTGCAAAAGTTCTTTGACTACGAAAAGAAAACTAATAATGCTGATGATGAAACCTTTAAGAAGTATGAAGAAATGTGCTTAAAAAGATTCCACGATGAAACCGTAGAAAATCAAAAAGCCGATGCCTTTAGTCCAATAGCTACTGTACCAACTTACAAAACTTGGTTGGAAGATGAATTGACCCCTGAACAACAAAGGGAACTTGACCCTACACTTAGAGAAGCAAACGAAAAATGTAAAGACATTTTGGAAAAGATTAACCAATGAAATACGCACTTATAGGACATAACATTGAATATAGTAAGTCTAAGGAGTGGTTTGAAAACCACAACGAGGCTTATATTGTATTTGATACACCAGACTTACCTGGTACTATCAATCGTATCCGTAACGATAAAGATATTGGTGGATTCAATGTTACTACACCCTATAAGACTGAAGTTATCAAGTATTTGGACTTTGTAGAAGGTGATTCTGTAAATTGTGTGAAGAAATTACCAGATGGTTCTTTATGGGGCAAATCCTTTGATGGTGACGCTTTCTATCTTGAATTGAACCATTTGCTAGACAATCACGATGATTGGGAATTTACTTTTCCAAACAAGTGTGCCATACTTGGTAATGGTGGAGTTGTTCCTGTCATTTACAAAGCCTTAATTGACCGTGCTGAAGTAGTTGATATTTACGCAAGAAACCCAAAGGATAAGGAATATCCTTTGAAAGAATTTGATGCTAAGAAATATGAACTTATTGTGAACACGATTCCGTTCAAGGCTAACATTGACATTAACTTTAATAACAAGTCTAAGTTTATCTACTTTGATTTGAACTATGCCGATGATAGATTG
>Ga0265299_10007055_pt1 | contig 10120 bp, 5 predicted proteins | sample AusTroGonzalo_MG_4_FD_193485 | JGI IMG/M metagenome (GOLD analysis project Ga0265299, IMG submission 193485) | Bovine rumen microbial communities from tropical cattle in Woodstock, Queensland, Australia - Gonzalo_02 | ecosystem: Host-associated > Mammals > Digestive system > Stomach > Rumen ...
TTTCTGGAAAATGAACTGGACTGCCGCTGGTATTCGCTGAAGGTTAGCGTGGCGCCGCATAAGGACAGCTGGCAATTCGGTAAGCTGTACTGCCAGGAGGCTCCCGGCATCCGGATTCGGGACAACTGCTACCTGGATCCGCGGACCCAGCCGGTGTTCTCGGCCCGCCTGCGCAACAATTTCGTGCGGATTCCCTCGCCGGACGGGGAAGGGACCATCCCTGGCAGCGCAGAAGGCTATTGGGGCGTACACGCTTTGGGAACGCATGTCCCGGTGGGCAAATACTTTGCCACCCATCCGGAATACTTCTGCCTGCGGGACGGCAAACGCTATGGCGGTTACGGACAGCCCTGCCTGTCCAACCCGGAGGTATTGCAACTCACCATCGAAAGCGTTCGCCGGATCATGCGGGAGCAGCCGGACTATCTCATCTATTCGGTAGAGCAGAACGATAATCAGCTGTTCTGCGAGTGTGATGCCTGTCAGGGTCTTGCAGAACAATACGGCGGGCAGTCCGGTGTGATGATCTGGTTTGTGAATCAGGTGGCCGATGCCGTCTGGGAAGAGTTCCCGGACAAGTTCATCGGCACTTTTGCCTACCAATATACGCGCCATGCCCCAAAGAATATCCAGCCCCGGGAAAACGTGGTGGTCCGTCTGTGCAGCATCGAGTGCTGCATGTGGCACGGCTACGACGAATGTGAGCAGAACCTGGCGTTCTTAAAAGACCTGCAAGACTGGGGCACCCTGGCCCCGCATCTGTACATCTGGGATTATGTGACAGACTTTGCCCAGTACTGCCTGCCGGTGGCCAATTGGAAAACCCTGCAGCCGCATATTCAGGATTTCCGGGACAACCATGCTATCGGCATCCTGGAAGAAGGGGATTACCAGACGGTTTCCTGCGAACTCCGGGAAATGCGCACATGGCTTCTGTCCAAGCTTATGTGGAATCCCGATGCCGATGTAGATGCCCTCATCCGCGATTTTACGGACGGGTATTACGGCCCCGCCGGCCGATACATCCGGGACTATCTGGACCTGGAAGAACGTATTCTGCGCCGCCCCGGTGTACACGGCAACTGCTATGTACACCCTTCCGACACTATGTTTACGTTAGAGTACATTCGGGAAGGCCGGGCCATCTTCGCCCAGGCAAAGGATGCGGTGGCCGATAACCAGGCCTTGTATGACCGGGTGGAAACCGCCGAAATGCCGCTATGCTTCCTGCAAATGGTCAAAAACCCGCTTCAGGGTTTCCAGGAGCAGGCCGATGAACTGGTCCGGCGCGTGGTGGAACGTGAGGGTATAAACCGCCTCGCCGAAGGCGCATGGGCAGGCGGAACGATGTATGCAAAAGACCTGCTGGCCAGCTATGACAGGATCCGGCAGGAAATTGAAAAGAGCGAACTTATGCCGGCTGTGGCGGCGGAACCTACAGGGAAAGGCGTCCGCTTTACCCGCTATGAAGGCGATTTCATGTCCACGGACGAAATGCTGCAAAACGGCAAAGTGGCAGAGCAGGGGACACTGGACGAGATAGCCATCGATACCCGTCCCGAGGCCGATCACTTCGGCTATGTGTTCGAAGGCTGGCTGGAAGCTTCCGAAGAGGGCCTGTACCAGTTCCAGATCACCTCCGATGACGGCACGGTGCTCCTGCTGGACGGAAAACGGGTTTTGGCGCTGGACGGCTCCCATTCCCCGGAAACCGGCTTCTGTTATCTGTTGTTGGAAAAAGGCTTCCATCGGCTGGAACTCCGCTATTTTGAAGATTGCGAAGGACAAGTTCTCTCTGCCCGGGTCACGGGCCCCGATGGAAAAGAGACTCCGATATGTTTAACCATCTGATACTTAACCATGAAAACCAATTCTTTGCTCCTTGTTTCGGTTCTCTTGCTGGCTGTTTCGTGCGCTCAGGGCAGCCAGGGTGTTACGGTCCGTCTGGATACCGGCCGTGATCCCATCCCGGCTGGGAACCTGGGACACAATCCCATCTGCCCCATGGGCGTGTACATGGCCGATCCAAGCGCCAAAGTAATGGACGGGAAGCTGTATGTGGCCTGTTCCCTGGACCTGACCACCGATCTCTGGTGCTCGCCCTATCACCATCTGCTGTCTTCGGAGGACGCCCTCCACTGGACCCTGCACCCCAACGTATTCGCCACCCGGGGAGAATATGACGAAGTTTCCTATTCGGACGCCGACCTTTACGCTCCGGATATTGCCGAAAAGGATGGGAAGTATTACCTCTACTACGATATGTCCGACTGGACGGAGGGCGTGGCCGAAGCAGACAGCCCGGCGGGACCCTTCCACAGCGGGCAGCGTGTCGGCGACATCACCGGTATCGACCCCACTGTGTTCATCGACGACGACGGGCAGGCCTACTATTTCTGGGACCAGTTCAGTGCACGGGGTGCCAAACTGAACCCGGATATGAAGACGCTGGATATGTCCACCCTGCACGAAGGCATCGTCACGGAAAAGGACCACTATTTCCACGAGGGCAGCTTCGTGTTCAAGCGCGACGGCTGGTATTACTACGTGTATGCCGATATCAGCCGCCAGAATATGCCCACCTGTATCGGCTACTCCATGTCCCGCAATGTGTTCGGCCCTTATGAGTACAAGGGCGTGATTGTGGACAGCAACGGCTGCGACCCGGACGTGTGGAATAACCATGGTTCGGTGGTGGAATTCGGCGGCCAGTGGTATGTGCTGTACCATCGTTCCACTCACCATACCAGCAAGCTCCGCAAGGCCTGCATCGAGCCCATTACCTTCAACGCCGATGGCACCATCAATGAGGTGGAAATGACCTCCCAGGGCGCCGGAGCGCCGTTATCGGCCTATGAGACCATCGACGCAGCCCGTGCCTGCCTCTTCAACGGCGGTCCGCACATCCGTCTGATGGATGGCAGCACGGACCGGGAAATCGTTTCCGGTATCCTGGACGGCAGCAAGGCAGCCTGGAAGTATGTGGCCTTCGGCCCTGACACTAAGAAACTGACGGTTCGCGTGCGCGCCCTGGCCGGCGGCACCATCACAGTGGCTCAGGATCAGTCCTTTTCCGGCCAGATCGCCTGGCTGGACGTCCCTGCCGGAAAGGGTGAATGGCAAACCCTGTCCTGCGAGGTGGAGAATGCAGAACCTGGCCCCCATGCCCTTTGGTTCATGTTCAGCGGCCCCGGCGAATCCTGGAAGGAAAAACCGGAACTCTTCGACATCGATTGGATGGTATTTGAGTAGGTGCTTATGAAAGGGAAAGCCACTTGCCTGTTATTTCCTGTGCTGGGCGTATTGTTGCTTGCCATACCATCCTGCGCTCCGGAAGAAGCGTCTGCGCCGGTAGATCTGATGAGCGACACCTGGGTGGCCACGGATGCCCTGGGGAGAACCATGCCATCGGCCGAAGAAACAGGGCCGGTAAAGGAGAACCACGCGCATGCCGTGGGCATCTTCTATATCACCTGGCACGGAGCCGGGAATTACAACCTGCCCGGACCCTATACCGATGTAACAAAGATCCTGGCCCAGGACCCTACGGCACGTTTGAAGACGGATCATCCGTTATGGAAGTACGGCTCATACCACTGGGGAGAGCCGGAGGCCGGCTATTTCCTGAGCCAGGATACCTGGCTGATGCGCCGGGACCTGTCCATGCTCCAGGATGCCGGAGTGGATGTCCTCATTCTGGACGTAACCAACGGCGTATGCTATTGGGACGAATGGGAACTGCTTTTCACCACCATGGAACAGATGCGGGCCGAAGGAAACCAGACCCCGAAATTCACCTTCTGGTCTTATAACAACAAACCGGTGGAGGTAGTGAAGTCGCTGTACGAACGCTACTATCAGACACCTCGTTATCAGGACCTTTGGTTCTACTGGGAAGGTAAACCCCTGCTGCTGTACAATGCCGATCCCGGCGTCGATGCCAACGGAAACTACGAAACAACATCGGCCGAATATCCCTCTGAAATCTTCGACTTTTTCACGCTCCGCAACATGTGGTGGGGCTATTATGCCTTTGGCGGAGACCACGAATACTCCGACAACAGGTATATCGGCACGGAAGACAACTGGAGTTTCGGTTATTCCATGGATGATGAACGGATCAAGCCCATGACGCCGGAGGAACTGGCCTCCAAGCATGAAGGCAAGGTGGAGGAAATGGCGGTGACGCCTGCCCAGCACCCGCTGGGTATGGCCGGCGCTCATATGGGGGTGGGCAAGTCCTGGACCCGGGCCACCGGACAACCGGCGCTGAACGAATATGACCTTCCTGTCAATGGACAGACGGGCCTGGGACTGTACTTCCAGGAGCGCTGGGACGATGCCCTGGCCCTGGATCCGCCTTTCATCTACTTGAATGACTGGAACGAATGGACAGCCGGAAAATACAACTTCGGGGACACCTGGTTCCTGGGGCGGAAAGACAGCCCTTTTGCCTTTGTAGACCAGTATAATGCCGAATTCAACCGGACCATCCAGCCCATGAAGGGCGGTTATACCGACAATTATTACATGCAGATGGCCCAGAACATCCGCAGGTACAAGGGGGCCCGCCCCATTCCGGTGAACAAGGGCTACAGGAATATCCGCATTGACGGAAAGTTCGGCGACTGGAAGGCCGAGAAGGTGACCTACCGTGATACGCGCGGCGATATCACCCGCCGGGACGCCAACGGCTATGCCGGCCTGCACTTCACCGACAGCACGGGCCGCAACGACATTCAGGATGCGATGGTGGCGGTGAAGCGCAGCGGTGAGATCTGTTTCTATGTCCGCACCGGAGCGCCGCTTACCCCCCGTTCCGACCCCGACTGGATGCTGCTGCTTATAGATGCCGACCAGGACACCTCTACGGGTTGGTACGGCTATGATTTTTTGGTCAAGGACGGTGCCTTGCTCACCTATCAGGAAGGAATCTGGCAGAAGGAGACCGAGGTGGCATTGGCCGTCAGTGGGAATGAACTGGAGTTGTCCATCCCCTCCGGGATCCTGCCCAAAGAAGGTTTTGATTTCAAGTGGGCCGATAATCCCGGTCCGCTGAGAGACATCATCGACCTCTGTACCCACGGCGATACCGCTCCTAACCGCCGGTTCAACTATCGTTTTATTTGGAAGTGATGCAATGAGAAGAATTAGGGGAGGAATAATATGGGCCATACTGTTAGCGGCTTTCGGGGTTCTGTCCTGCAGCGCTCCCGTCTATGACGTGGTGGTAGTAGGGGGCGGCCCGGCGGGAATCGGTGCGGCCCTGGCTGCTTTTAAGCGCTGCGACCCCCGAGAGGTCCCGCTGGAGGAAATTAAGGCCAGCCTTACCGACATTGGGCATCTTGTACCCAAAGAATAATGCTGTATATGAAAAGTTTGAATTACCTGGCGCTATGCTTGTTCCTTCTGGTGGCAATCCCAGCCTGCCGGCAGGAACCGAAAGAACCGGATGCTGCAGAGTTTGCCCGGCAGTTTGAACAGCCGCCCATGGAATACCGACCGTATGTATGGTGGCACTGGATGGGCCCCAACTTCTCCAAGGAAGGCATACGGAAAGACTTGGAGGCCATGAAAGAAGCCGGAATAGGCGGGGCTACCATCTTCAACATCGCTTCGGCCGTGCAGGAGACGCACCATCCTATGGAAAACAATCCCTGGCCGGAACAGACTTATCGCAGCGAAGCCTATTGGGAAGCGCTGGCCTATGCCGCCCAGGTGGCCCAGGAACTGGGACTGAAGATCGGCCTGCATAATTCCCCGGGCTACAGCACCACGGGCGGGCCCTGGATCGATGAAGAGAAGGGCATGCAAACGGTGGTGAGCCGTTGCACGGAGATTGGCGGCGGGCGCAAAGTGGAAATGACGCTTCCGGTACCTGATCTGCCGGTTTACGGCGGATGGGGCAACTCCGGACGGAAGGCCACTTTCTACAAGGATATCGCCGTGATGGCCGTTCCTGTAAAGGCCGATGCCCGTCCAGATGAAGTGCTGGATCTATCGGCCTCGATGGATTCTGAAGGAAAACTGGTCTGGGACGCCCCTGCTGGACGGTGGAAAGTCTATCGCATCGGCCATGCGCCCACCTTGTCCAATCCGCACCCGCTGCCGGACGACCTGATTGGCAAGGCCCTGGAGGCCGATAAAATGAATGCACAGGTGTCGGCCTATCACTGGGATCAGGTGCTGAACCCGCTTGAGGAGCATCTGGGGCAGTATTTCGGGAAGTCTTTCACCCACATTCTCATTGACAGTTACGAGGCCGGGAACCAGAACTGGACCCCCGGTTTCCGGGCCTATTTCCAGCAGGTGTGCGGCTATGACCCCTTAACCCGGATTGCCTTGATGGAGGCCGATCCGGAGAACTCACAGAACGCAGCTTTCCAGGAAGATTGGAGAGTGCTCATTGAACGCCGATTCCTGCAGGAAGGCTGGCAGGTGGCCCGGGACAAGGTACACGAAAAGGGCTTGCTGCTGTTCTGGGAGCCCTATTGGGGCCCTTTCAGCATTACGGAATCCGTCTATGTTCCGGATGTGCCCATGGGCGAATTCTGGACCGGCGGCGATGGACGAATCAATGCAGCCATTGTTGACAAAGCCAAGGAGTATGGCAAGAAGATCGTGGGCGCCGAGGCATTTACAGGCCGTCCGGAAGTGAGCCATTTCACGGAAGATCCGGCGTTTTTAAAACATTCGGCCGATGGCGCCTTCGTTTCCGGCGTGAACCGGCTGTTCCTGCACCATTGGGTGCACCAGCCGTTCGACGATCGCTATCAGCCCGGCATGGGTATGGGCTGGTGGGGGACGCATTTCAGCCGCCACCAAACCTGGTTTGAGCCCGGGAAGGCCTTCTTTACCTACTTGAGCCGCTGCCAGATGCTGTTGCAGCAGGGAGAGGCTGGAGAACGTAGCGATAACTGGATTCAGCGCATTGCGCCATGGGGACAGCTGTATTTTGTGATTAATCCCGGCGAAAAACGCACGGCAGTGAGTTTCCCAAAAGGCGTGCAGCCGGCCGAACTTTGGGATCCATACCGGGGCACCATCGAGCTGGCAAATGAAGCCGATTCAGTGCGGGTGACCCTGGAACCGGGACAGTCTGTTTTCGTGGTTCAGCCGGGTGAGCGCACCCGTTATGCGAAGCAGCCTGTTAAGTCGCTCACAATGGTCCATTCTCGGGTGCTGGATACCCGCTGGGACGTACTATTCGCTCCCAAATTGGAGGAAGCCTTCGAATTGAAGGATTTCGAACTGAAAGATTTCAGCGCCAGTGAGGATCCCCGCCTGAAGTATTTTGCCGGAACGGCCACCTACAGAGGTCATTTTACTTATGAACCCACGAAAGGACGTCTGGTGCTGGACTTGGGTAAACTGAATGATATCGCGGAACTGTCGGTCAACGGAAAGAAAGTGGGCGTATTGTGGTATCCGCCCTTCAAGGCCGATATCACCGATTTTGTCCGTTCTGGGGAGAATACCTTGGAAATAGCCGTCACCACCAACTGGGCCAACCGCCTTATAGGCGACGAGCAGTATGACGCCGATTTTGAGTGGGGCGAAGACCGCGGCGAAGCCATGGGACGCGCCATGAAAGCCTTCCCGGAATGGTTCCTCAAAGGGGAACCCCGTCCTTCGAAAGACCGCAAGGCTTTTGTCATCTGGTCTTATTTCCGCAAAGATTCTCCGCTGCAGCCTGCCGGCCTGGTGGGTCCCGTGATCCTTTCTGTCTGCGGCCCCGAGGCTTTGCCGGATCCTTTGGTCAAGGCCGATGGTAAGCGGGTTCAATCGGCATCTGAGTGGATGGAGGTCCGTCGTCCGCAAATACTGGAACTGTTTGCGCAGGAAATGTATGGACATGTTCCGGAACGGCCGGAAGGTCTTCATTTCCAGGTGCTTTCTGAAGAAAAAGTTTATGACGGGCTGGGAGTCCGTAAAACGGTTCGCATTTATCTGGACGCAGAAGGAGCCCATTTCTTCGATCTGTTGCTGCATCTGCCTGCCGGCGCAGAGGCTCCGGTTCCCGTTTTCGCCGGCCTCAATTTCAACAGCAACGAAGCCACCCTGGATGAACGGGAAGGACATCGCTGGCCGTATGAGGATATCCTCCGCGCCGGTTTTGGCGTAGCTACGGCCTGGCGGGACAGTATCGAACCGGACAAAGTGGACGGGGAGGGAGGCGTACGCAGCTGGTACAATCCCGGCGGAGACTGGGGTGCCATATCGGCCTGGGCCTGGGGCCTGAGCCGTATGCTGGATTATCTGGAAACCGAACCTGCTGTGGATGCCGCCCGGGTGGCGGTCATCGGCCATTCCCGTCTGGGAAAAACGGCGCTGTGGGCTGGGGCCAATGATTCGCGTTTTGCCGCCGTCATCTCCAATGACTCCGGCTGTTGCGGAGCGGCCATCTCCCGTCGACGGATAGGGGAGACATTTGCCGCCATCGACCGGTCGTTCCCGCACTGGTTTACACGGGAATTCGACAAATACAAGAATGCCGAGGATCTGTTTCCGGCCGACCAGCACTGGCTGTGCGCCCTGGCAGCTCCCAGGCCCCTCTACGTGGCCAGTGCCACGGAAGATAATTGGGCCGATCCTGAGGGTGAATGGTTATCGGCCCGTGCTGTGGCTCCGGTGTATGCCCTCTTTGGAGAAACGGGAATCGGCTCCAGTTTCCCGCCCGCCGATATGCCGGATAACAAGGGCACGGTGGCTTATCACATCCGCACCGGTACCCACGGCATTACCCGCTGGGACTGGCTGCAATATGTGGAATGGTTCAAAAATTTTGTATCTTTAAGCATTTAAATCAGATACGGATATGGACAGGAGAGATTTCATCAAAGTTTCGGGCGCAGCGGCCGCCGGAATGGCCCTTACTGGATGCAGCCCCCGGCCGGAGAAAACGGCTGTTCCCGTGTTGCCGCCCACGGATCCTTCCCGGATTGCCCGTGACGTTGAAGCGCTTCCGCCGCTGCATGTCAAGGAAATACACGTTCGGATTGGTGCCTCGGCCCCTTTCGGCGTACTGCACGTCTCGGACACGCACATAGTCCGGGCCGATGACCGCGACGACGAAAGGAAAATCGCCCTGGCCTCCCGGCGTGTCCGGAGCATGACTTACGGGGAACACTACCTGGACGAAGCCATCCGCTACGCTAAGGACAAGGGCTTGTATATGATGCACACCGGCGACCTGTACGATTTCGTGTCCGAAGCCAATCTGGACTCCTGTGCCGCCCATATGCTGGCGGCCGACTGGTTCGTCTGTGCCGGAAACCATGAATACTCCAAGTATGTAGGGGAAGCCAAGGAAGACGAGGCCTACAAAGAAAGCAGTCGGGAAGCTGTCCAGGGCGCCTATCCCAACAACCTGTTCTTCGCCAGCCGTGTCATCAACGGGGTCAATTTTGTGGCCCTGGACGATGTCTACTACAATTTCACGGAGCGTCAGCATGCCCTTATGGAGGAAGAAATGAAAAAAGGCCTTCCCGTGGTGATGCTCTGCCACGTGCCGCTGTACACGCCCCAGGCGCTGGCCGATGAACTCAGTTTCTCCAACGGCAATTGCGGTTATCTTACCGGTGTTCCGGAAGAGTTTACCTCCAAGTACGACCCTGGCGTCACCTATCCGGCCGGCCAGGAATGGCGTTACCGCAAGGTACAGCAACATTCCGATGAACCCACCCTGGAGTTCCTGGCCTGGCTTAAGGAGCAGTCGCTGCTGAAGGCCATCCTATGCGGCCACTGCCACCGTTATTACGAAGAGCGTTTCTCTCCCACCGCCATGCTTTATGCCGTAGACGCCACCTACCACGGCGGCGTCCAAGCTGTTTATTTCGAATAAGGCAGTTATTGCCGTGGGCCGAAATTATTAATAATCAACGATTTATGAGAAAACGATTGACTGAAAACGCACAATCGATTTTATGTAAATTGCTCATAATCAGCAGCTTCGTCTCCACGCCCCTTCTGGCACAGGAGCGTTTCCCGGACAGGAAGAAGATATCGGCCTGGTTCGGCAAGACGGGGAAAGTGGAATTATCGGCCCTGGGACGGCAGTATGTCCTAACTGATTATGGCGTGGAGGCCGATATAGCCGCCGTGCAGACCGAGGCCATCC
>Ga0265299_10007059_pt1 | contig 10115 bp, 31 predicted proteins | sample AusTroGonzalo_MG_4_FD_193485 | JGI IMG/M metagenome (GOLD analysis project Ga0265299, IMG submission 193485) | Bovine rumen microbial communities from tropical cattle in Woodstock, Queensland, Australia - Gonzalo_02 | ecosystem: Host-associated > Mammals > Digestive system > Stomach > Rumen ...
CGTCCCTTGAGTACACGGAGAAGGGGAATGTGATCAAGGCCATCCCGGGGATTGAGATTCCGAAGCGGTTTTATGCCTGTGAACCTTGGTGTGAGCACTGCAAGACCAACCGAGACAGGCGCTACAGCTTTGTGGTCCTTAACGAAGAGTCCGGCGAGTTCAAGCAGGTCGGTAAATCCTGCCTGAAGGACTTCACGGGTGGCCTGAGCGCTGAGCATGCGGCCCTTGTCGAGAGCTTCTTCAAGGAAATCAGCGAGTCCGAGAGAGTGAGCTTTGGTGGCGGCTTCAGCTACAGATACTACAGCGTCAAGGAATACGTGGTATACGCCGCTGAGTCAATCCGGCTCTTTGGGTACGTCAAGAATGACAGATGCTCTGGTACTCTGAGTACTCTTGAACGGGCAAAGGTCATGTACCACAGGGACCACAACTTCCCCTGCGTGATGGGGTACAAGGTCGATGAGGAAGTGTACAATGAGACCAAGGACCGTGGCTTCAACCCGAAAAACCCCGAGACCGTTGCGCTGGCAGAGAAGGCAATCGAGTGGGCAGTGAACAACGATGCCGAAAACAACTACGCCCACAACCTGAAAGTGGCCTGTAGCCTTGAATGGGCTGACTACTCAAACCTCGGACTCCTGACCTCTGCGGTTGTCGGATACAGCAAGGCGATGGGAATCCTTGCAGAGAAGGCTGAGCGCGAGAAGGCTCTTGCCGAGGCGGCTGAGAGAAGTCACCACGTTGGCGAGGTTGGCAAGCGCGTGAGCTTTGTCCCTGCGGAAATCAAATGCATCACGAGCTGGGATACCATGTACGGTACAACTTGGGTGTACAAGCTGGTCGATGAGAGCGGCAACGAATTCACTTGGAAGACTTCAAGCGTGAACAATCCTATCGGATGCGATGACGAGAAAATCACCAAAGTGACCGGGACCGTCAAGGAACACAAGGAATATCGCGGAGTCAAGCAGACTGAGCTGACCCGATGCAGGTTTGAGTCGGTGAACCTGCGTGAGCTGAAGAGGAATAAGGGAGCGGCCTGAGAAGGGGGGACATGATGAGTCGAAAAGAACATGTGATCAAGCTCTGGGAGGAACAGTTGGAGAAGCAGGTGAAGCGCCTGAACAACAGCATGGAATGCTTCAGACGTTTCCATGAGGACAGCGATGCGGAACACATTGCTGAGGATGCCAAAAAGCTTGCGGAGGTAGCGGAGAAGGTCAAAGAGGTCCTGTACTACATGGAAGCCAACGGGATAAGCTAAGGAGGGTGAAATGAGAAACATTCTGGAAGTTGCGCGTCTGATAAGGGTTCTGGAAGACAAGAGTATCAAGAAGGAAGAGAAGGTGTCCCAAATCAAGATGGTTCGCGGGAACGGGGACATAACAAACGAAGAGGCAATCGACCTTGCTGTCGAGTATTTGTATGGGGGTGCGTGATGTACAGGCTGTATCAAGTTAAAAAGGACAAGTTCATGGACTTTGCGTTCCTGTCCTTTGATGAGGCAGAGTCGCGGTTCGGGGAGGGAGCCGTCAAGAAGGAAAACTACAACCTTGTGTACGAGTTCGAAATGTACAGCGATGAGGATATCCATCTGGATGATATCTACTTCGCATTCAACGTGTGCATTCCGGCAGACTTCAAGGGCCACAGCTTGAGCGTGAGCGATGTGGTGGAGTACGAAGGCAGTTTCTACTACTGCGATGACTTTGGATGGAAAAAACTGGACTGGGAGGGTAAAGAGTAATGCTGTGTTGGAGTTTTAAGGACAAGATAGGCGAGGCAACGATTCTTCAGGGCGAGGATGAGCAGAAGCTCTCTCTGTATCAGGGCAATGCGTTCCTGATTTTCCTGAAAGAGTTCAAGGATGAGGAAGGCAACGACAAGCACTCTCTGTGGACGTTCTTTGCGGATGAACAGCATGCCAAGAACTGCCTTGGGCTGAGCAAGGAAGGATACGAAAGTATCTTTGACTCACAGAACATGCTCACAAAGATCAGCATAAACAAAGCCAAGTATTCGTACACCAAAAAGCTTGTGGACCTGCTGGTCCGGGCTTTTGATGAGATTCAAATCAACATCTATTCTGAATAAGGGAGGGTTCAAAATGAAACGTGAAGCAAATGTTTTTGACAAGCTGGACCGGGCAAAGATGGTTCTGGCAATGGAGTACATTGCACGGCAGGTCAACGATGAGGAAGTTTTCGGGTCGTGGCTGAGCCTTGGGGTTGCCGATGGGGATATCTCTTACGGAGACTTTTCCAACTACAACACCGCTTGGGATTACACGGATGACGAAGAATTTGCTGAGCTGATGGAGACTTTTCTGGACCTGATGAGAGCGGCAAAGAGGTCTGGTGGCCTCTACTGCGGCGGGGTTGTGAGCAGAAAACCTGAGTAAAATGTTGCTTTGAGAGTTGACAAACGGAACCGTGTAGCTTATAATAATGACAGGAAAATCTTTCTTTTTTGCTCCTGAATTGCTAAAAGGCAAAAAGGTTTGCGGAACAGCAAAACGAGCGAGGTGGTTCAACGTGCTGTCCATTGTAAGCTACATCCTCATCATCACAGTCGTAACTCTTGTGATTGCTGTGGCTATCTGGTTTGTGTTTGGAAACACAATCAACGTGAGGCTTGTTGAATCGGTGGCAACGGTTTGCTTGATGGTATCGGCGATTCTGCTGTTTATCGTTTTGCTTAGATTTACGTGGTTTGTGATTTTTTGGAAATAAGGAATAGGAGGAAATGAGATGGCAAAAGAATACATCGAAAAAGACACTGCGGTTGGATTGATCGGAAATTTGCTCAGCAACATTGAACCATCGTTTGACCACGGTGTTGCGCGTTCTGGGGAAGCAATCAAGTCGATGAAGGCCGCAGACGTCAGGGAAGATACCAAGGGAACGTGGGAATACCGGGTTGTCTTAAACGAAGACGGCAAGATGGACCTTCTTTCAAGGCGCTGGTTTTGCTCAGCATGCGGAGAGTGGGAGACCTACGGACCGTCTGACTTCTGTCCGAATTGCGGGGCAAGGATGACAAACTGCGAAGAAATGCGTTGGAAGCCGCAGGAGGGCGGAAACGGAGACGGGAAATGACGGGGATACTCATTCCAAAAATGAAAGAGCCGAAGGAATGCCGGGACTGTCCGCTCTGTACATTTAGTCTTCTGAGGGGAACAACGGAGTGCTTGGCAAAGCCTGCAATCTTGTCCGACCATTACCGCCCGATTCCTTTTGACGGGAGACCTGCTTGGTGTCCTATCGTTTATGTCGAAATAGATGAGGATGACCTAAAATGACGGAGTACGGAGGTCCGAGAGGTGGCGGCAAATCTTTCCTGTGTATGGCTGAAGTGATAAGCCGCCTTGATGGTATACCGTTTGAAGAGGCTTTGGATATGGTCTACGAGATGGCTTACGGGCCTTCAAGGAATGATGATTCGGAGGATGATTGAATGGTCAAATGCAGGTGGTGTAAGGCTGATTGTGCAAGCAAGGGCCTTAACTTTGAAAAGGAAGACTGCCTTGGCTATATCCCGATGACCAACGGGGACAGGCTGAGGAATATGACTGACGCCGAGCTGTCGGTGGAGCTGACCGATTTGGTCATAAACGCTCTTCACAGTCCCGGCCTCACACACGGAAAGATGACAAGAGAACAGGTGGAGCAAGCTCATTTTGACTGGCTCATGTTGACGGAGGTTTTCGGTGACGAAGTGCAAAAAATGTAAAAGCCTTGGCTGTGCGGCAAGGGGTAAGCTTGAAGGACCCGGCGTAACATGCTACGGATATATGCCTATCACAAACGGGGACAGGCTCCGGAGCATGACAAACAAGGAGCTTTCTGAGTTCATTTTGGGCGTGATGGTGTCTATGGCTTCCCCTTACAGAGACGTCAGGACTTGTGCGTTGACCGACAAAATAGACGAATGGCTTGAGCAGGAGGTGTGGGATGGCCTGTAAAAACAATTGCTCAAATTGTACGTGCGGTGGTGCACCCGAGTATCTGAAAAAGGAAGACGTTCTCAATCTTATCTTGGAAAGCACAGACATGGGTGTGCTGTTCAAAAGAGTGAAGGAACTGCCTTCCGAGGATGTTGTCGGTGTCTCAGTGATCGAAAAGCACATGGATGCTTTGAGAGAAGAGCGCGACAAGTACGAGTTCCGGACCCATAACTGGGAACGTCTGGACGATACGATTGATAGTATAGAGTGGGCCGTAGGGATTTGGAAAAGCGGAGGGAAGGAAGAAAATGGAGATCATGTGTGAGGGCTGTGTCCACGTAAATGTCTGTATGAAGGACAAGCGGCTGATTGGCGATGTGTTTGTTCCGGGAAACCCGATGTTCTTTGACAACAACGAGCTTTATAGGCGGTACGAAGAGCGAAAGGCGGCGGGGTTTCCGTGCGAGGACTTCCTGTCTGTCAAGAACGTTGTAAAAGAAGGGCACTGGTACGGGGAGTCTGACGGCTATGCAGATGGGCACGAGGTTTACGATATCTGGTCGTGTTCAAACTGCGGGACCTATTTTGATGAGTGGGATGAGGAACCTGCTTGGAAGTATTGCCCTCATTGCGGGGCGAGGATGACGCCTTGTGACAGCGATTTGGAGGAAGAGTGATGGACAAGTGCAACAAGGTAATCAAGTCAGAAATTGCCGAAATCGTTCTGAAAAGATATCTTGTCCCCGGAAAAACGGTAAGCCCGTTCGATGTTTCTGATGCTCTTGACGAGCTTAACTCTATCCCTGCCGAAGATGTTGTCCCTGCAAAACACGGGGAGTGGGCTTCACCGGAACCACAGTGTGAATATTACTACTGCACTAACTGTCAAGTAGGCAGAACGATATTTGGGAAGCTGTACCGCTATTGTCCGTATTGCGGCGCGAAAATGGAGGAATAGTGATGGATGAGTACATTAAGCGCAGTGATGTAATTTGGATTACGGCTGAGACCGGAGCGTTGGAAACGCAGAGCCGGGTGAAAGACCTTCCAGCCGAAGATGTGAAGCCTGTTGTACGGGGAGATTGGGTGAGCGATGTTGCCTACTACGATGAAGAGGGCTGTCCGTGCATCGTTACAAGGTGCAATCAGTGTGGCTCTGTGAACCCCGCAACGGACTACTGTCCTTACTGTGGGGCGGTGATGGGAACCGAAATCGGCAAGAAGCAGATGGTTCACGGGAAGTGGGAAACGATAAGCTACCACGAGATCAGGTGCTCAGAATGCGGCTTCCGGGTTGACATTATGAAGGTGGACAACGAGGTCCTGAACCACTTTTCCTTCTGTCCGAATTGCGGGACCGACATGAGAAATGGTGATGGATGAGTACATTGGACGGGAAGCTCTCAAACAGAGCATCATAAAGAGACTTGGGGTCAGAAACAGTCAGTATTTGACTCAAACCGAGAAGGTTTTGTGGGAAGAGATAGAAAGAGCGCCTGCTGTGGACGTCCAGCCTGTGATGTACGGGGAGTGGATTGAGTACGGGGAGCCAAATGAATACGGCGATTACAGCGCTTGGTACTGGAAGTGTTCAAACTGTGGTGATGTTGGAGTTGCCGGACTTAGGTTCTGCCCGAGTTGCGGGGCGAGGATGAACGATGGCGTATACGAATTGGAGGCTGGACAATGAAGAACCGGGTTACTTTGGAAGAGAAGGCAGAGAAATACGATGCGCTTCAAACCGCTATAAAGTTTACGATTGAAGCTTATGAGTATCGGCGTGAGACGGCAGAGGGCATGTACTGGGAAGCCACGAAGCCCGGAAACATAGCCGCATATAACAAAGGAATTGCGGATACGCTCAAAAACGTCATAACCGACCTCAGGAGATGGGCAGATGAGTGACGTCTTAATCAGGGGCATGAATATGCCAACTTGCTATACTTGCCCGTTTGAATCCATGTGCGGAAAGTGGGCTTTGCATGACGTTGAATGGCAGAAAGAAAATCGAGACGCTGATTGTCCGTTGGTCGAAGTCCCCGACCACGGCGATCTGATAGATAGGGATAAAATAATTATTCCATTATTGGATAAGGAAAAATGGGTGAAAGTTGCGATTGATGCGGCTCCGACCATTATCCCAGCGTCCAGAAAGGGGTAGAACATGGGAATCTATATACCAAATATGAATATTCCCAAAGAAGAACCAGATGGAACTATGAGTGGGACACTGTTGCTTATTATGAGTAACGGGAAAGCGCAGATTATTAGAACTAAAGAAATTGTAGATGTCATCCCCGTCCCCGACCACGGCGATTTGATTGACAGGGACGAGCTATTCCCGATTTACGCCGACTTACTTGACGGCGGTGATGTGAAAGCTGTTGTGCCAAAATGTGTGATAGACACAGCTCCGACCATCATCCCGGCAGAGCCGCTGAAGGAGGTACACAACTGTGATACTTGAAATCTATGGGAAAGATGGTAGCCATCTTAAAGTTTCATGCGTTTTTTGCACGGCGGTCATGAGGTCAAAGCCGAACGAGCTATATTATCAAACGCGCCGAACAAGAAAAGGGCATGAAATTGTGAGAGAACATTTCGTGCCACTGAATTTGATTGCCGGGTGGGAGGTTAGATAGCATGGAACCCATTGGATGCCTTTGCCCACAGCCCCAGAACCGCCGAAGGAGGAAACATGAACGTATTGATTAAGGACATGGAGATGCCGAAAAACTGTGGGGCTTGCCCGTTGAAAGCATCGTGCGTCCATCGCATTTATCTTGAACGCAGACCAGATTACTGTCCTCTCGTCCCCGTCCCCGACCACGGGCGGTGTGTTGATGCGGATGAAGTAAAGCGCATCGTGCAAGAACACGACTATCTTTTGCGTGACCCGATTCTGAATAGCACCGACAGGGGTATGTGGACTATCGGTGTTTTCCAAGCGATTGATGAAGCCCAGACCGTCATCCCGGCAAAGCCGCCGAAGGAGGAAGCGTGAGAATCGTCAATCATGATGATGCCGATAAAGTTTGCCTTACTTGTGCAAACGCATTCGTAACTGAAGACAGCTATCACGACACTTATCTTTGCTGTATTTTACAGGATGGCGGCTTTGTAGATGACGATGATACATGCGATGAGTGGAATTGAATGATAAGGAGAAAACATGAACCGTTGCGGTAATTGTAAGTATCTTGTAGACGTATTCGGAAACTTTGTACAGTGCATAAAAACAGGAAGATTTGTCGATTACGAATACTGGAACAACATCGAAGTGGAAGATTGTCCCTTGAAAGATGAACCGCCGAAGGAGGAAATATGAGCGTATACATTAAGGGCATGGAGATGCCGACAGAGTGCGGCAGATGTAATGCGGCTTTCCCGAATGGCGTTGATTATTCGTGTTGTTTAATAAAAGGCTATCCTCTTATTTCAAGTCAACGGTCAACACGGCTCAAAAATTGCCCTCTCATTCCCGTCCCCGACCACGGAGATTTGATTGAGCGTGATGCGCTTGAAGAGGATGCGCAAAAACGGTTATTGATATGCGCCAAATACAACGATCAGTTTCAAAAGCCGTATGAAGTGATGAGGGCTATTGCACTTGCTCCGACCATCATCCCGGCAGAGCCGCCGAAGGAGGAAAGTAATGGCGTTTGAAGATTTGGCTTTTAAGCCTCCTGTTCATGCAATCAGGGTTAAGTCTTGCGGCAACGATTGGATAACTGATTGTGATGCCACGCTGACAGCCGACAAGATCAGAGGATTTGCTCTTGATTCTGAGGGCGTAAGAGTATATAGCCGGGAACGGGATATCCACGGAGATTATGACAACATCTATGTTCCGTATTCGAATCTTGAGGCATTGGTTTTCTATTTTAACAGACCGGCAAGCGAGGAGGAAACATGAGCGTACTGATTAATGGCATGGAGATGCCGAAAAGCTGTGAGGATTGCCCATTCGGATGGTACACAAGGACGGGAGAAAAGTTTTGCCTGACGATGATACACGGATGGCAAAGCAACTGCCCTCTCGTCCCCATCCCCGACCACGGCGATTTGATTGAGCGTGATGCGCTTGAAAGGAATCTTATAAAAATGCAACAGGCTCAGAATAATCTTGTGGCTCGAGGAATTAGAAAGTCACGGGCTGTCGCAAGAGATTTACCGACCATCATCCCGGCAGATAAGGAAGGCGCAGAATGAGCGGAATCTATATTCCCGATGTGGGTTTACCACAAGACCGAGATTTTGAGTTGTGGATAGCAGTAAAAAAAGACGGGACATTCTCTTACAATGTTAGCGGCGGTTGGCACAACAGTGACCGTGTTGCCATCCCCGTCCCCGAACACGGGAGACTGGTGGATGCGGATACGCTCGATAAAACCATGCAATTCATCGGAGAAGCAGAAGCGCAAATTTACAGGGGCCAAAGCTGGGGATTTGCAACGAAGTGTAGGAGAGCACTTTGTGACGCTCCGACCATCATCCCGGCAGATCGTTTTAGTGACGCCGCGAAAAGGTAGACAAGGAGGAAACGTGATATGTGTGGATTCGGGGATAGAACGTGCGGAACGTGTAGTTGCGGAGGCTTTTGTCTTGCAAGCATGAATGAAGATTTTTATGAACCAGCATCAATGGAAACCGTCATTAGGCGGCTCGATGTGGACATGTATCCAAGTGACAGGAACGTGATGAAGAATTTTCTTCTTAGATATTACAGATATGATTATGATCGCCGCAGAAAACAGGACAAGGAGGAAACATGAGCGTACTGATTAATGGTATGGAGATGCCGAAAAGCTGTGCTTTTTGTCGATTTTATGGTGCCTATTGCTATGCAAAGGGTGACGAAAATGCACATTCAACCTTGCCGTGCCCTCTCATCCCTGTCCCGCCGCATGGGGATTTGATAGATAGAGACGCACTGAAAGAAGAAATGTGGAGAAGGCTCTGCACCAGCAAAGAAGGGTGGCTTCTACCAGAAGAAAATGCCATAGCAGTCGAAATATTAAAAGCTCCTGCCATTATCCCGGCAGAGGGGAAGGACACAAATGTCCCTACCAGAGATGAGGGCGAGTGATGAAACAATGTAGAGATTGCTACTGGTATTCTGATATTACAGTCAAATGTTGTGAACTTGATCATGAACCTGTAGAACCGTCAGATAGTGCGTGCCCGTTCTTCGAAGCAGGGGAGGGCGAGTGATGAAGTGTGACAAATGCTTTTTCTGTACACACATCGGGAAGGGCATATATGATGATTACCCAGTCAAATATTGCAAATATCAAAAAATATATCTTTTGCCCATTGTGGATGGTCGGAAGTTGGATTTCAACAACATGAAAGACTGTAAGCTGTGGCACGAAACCGGATGTAATATACATCCAAGCAAGGTGAAGAAGGCGAAAGAAGATTTTTTGAAAAGTCTTGCATAGGAGGCTGAGTGATGGAAGATCTGAAACCTTGCCCGTTTTGCGGAAGCGAAGCAGAATATTACGTTGACTGTGAAATGATAAAGGTTCGGTGTTCAAATTACGATTGCCAGTGTGAGCTGATACACTGGTTCGATGAACCCGAAGAAGCTGCTGAGGAATGGAACCGGAGGGCTGAGTGATGGGTGTATATATCAAAGGCATGGAGATGCCAGAAAACTGTACGTTTTGTGAGATGTGGTACAATATTGATTGTCATCCATACCAAGGGATATCTCCACCAAAATCAAGGCCAGACCATTGCCCTCTCGTTGAAGTCCCCAAACACGGCAGACTGATTGATGCGGATAAGATGAAAGAGAAGTGGTCACATAAAAACCTTGATTTATTCGGTCAAGGGTGGGGGTTCTTACACGACCTTAACCAAGCCAAGACCGTCATCCCGGCGAGCGATGAGGAAACATGAAAATAACAAATCATGATGATGCCGAAAGAACTTGTTTTACATGCTCAAATGCGTTTGTAAATGATGATACGGATTGTGTAGACCTCTTCTGCGTTATTAAAGTCAAATTTGTAGAAGAAGATGATAGCTGTGATGATTGGAATTGAAGGAGGGAACATGAAATCTCTTGAAGAGCTGGAAGAGAAATATAAGAACCGCAATCTTATGGAGGAACTTTCTTGGGCGGCTTACTATACGCGAAAGGGCTATATGACAGCAGAGT
>Ga0265299_10007061_pt1 | contig 10114 bp, 11 predicted proteins | sample AusTroGonzalo_MG_4_FD_193485 | JGI IMG/M metagenome (GOLD analysis project Ga0265299, IMG submission 193485) | Bovine rumen microbial communities from tropical cattle in Woodstock, Queensland, Australia - Gonzalo_02 | ecosystem: Host-associated > Mammals > Digestive system > Stomach > Rumen ...
TCATAAAGCTTATATGCATCGATCAGCTTTTGAAGATAATCCGACCTTTTCTGAAACCTGATCCTTGTATCATTTATATCAGAATACTTCTTTTCAGTTTCAGCCATATAAGTTTTTATATCATCAAAAGTTGACCATCCCATCATCCCAACAAACTTCTCCAAAAATCCCGGATCCTGCAGAGAAGATTTGTTAAAAATCTTACTGATATATTTTTTCCCGACTACAGGAAGTTTTAATCTGTTCCGGTTTTTTTCGGCAACCATACGGATTATTTCAAGAATTTCATTCACAATCTTTTTTACAATGTCCACAGGGATGGATGCTATCGTGCTGAGTAGCTCTTTTGCTTCATCATAAGCAGCCCTGGCATTTTCAATAACTGCATTTCTGGCTCTTATATCACGGTTTATGTCGCCCCTAATGGTATGAATCCCCGCACGTTCCATGGCACTTGCTTTTTCCCCAAGATGTATTTCAGGGAGAATGTCAAGCCCCTGTTCCCTAAATGAACGGTGCTCCCAGACCTGATCCGTTATACCGATTTTTTCATTGACTGAATTTATTGTATCAACCAGATCTTTTCTCCAGATTTTTACATTATCTTTGTTCCCCCAGTCATTTGTTGGGACTGTGCTGCACTTCCATTGTTTCCGGTTCTGCCTGTCAACTTTCTGTATTCCGGTTTTCTTATCGATCAGAGGCACCCGGTCACCGTTTTCATCCAAGATATATATCTTTTTCTGTTTCGGCATCCAGTGTCCTTTTTCATCCAGACTCCGGAGCGTGAGCATGATATGTGAATGAAGATTGTGCTGTCCGCTTTTCTTATTCTCAGAATCGTGTATGGCAAATTCGGCACACATGCCTTTGTCAACAAAATTCCTCTGTACAAAATCCTTCATTACCTCAATCGCAAGCTCGTAGCTCCAGTCATTAGGAAGTTCAACCCTGAAAGTCCGTGCAAGCTGAGCGTTGTTTTGCTTTTCTGACAGCTCTACAGAGTTCCATAGCCTGACAGGATCCGTAAATTCTGACGGAGCATTTGGCGGGAGCATAACCTCGGAATGTACAAGATCTTCAGAATATTTTGGATAATAGGTATGCCCGTCATACTCAGAATACATTTTGACCCTTCCTATATAAGAGGCCTGCTCCACTGCTGAATGCCCACCGTGACAGTTCGCACTCCGTCCGCATATCTGAGCCCTGGTGCTGATGTTTTTAACTGTCATCTCTTACCCCCGCTTTCTGTCGTTGCGAAGCACACGATCCGTTGTACCTGCGGGGCAAAAGCTCCATGCAATGGTCTCCGAAGGACGCACATACCACCTCCGGTGGTATATCTGTGCGCACCGAGAAAAACTCGGTGAGAGACTTTGTGCTTTTCCGCCTTTCCGGTCTGACAGTTATAAACTTTATGCCGCCTGTTTTTTTATGCCTCCGTCCCATCATCCTCCCTTTTATGATCAGAAGATTGTGTTCCGGTATACTTCCTTTCAGCAACGATCCTTTTGATCAGATTGCCAACATCAGGGTTCTTAAATGCACATCCCAGAATCCTGCACATCTCAAGTTCACTAAAGCCCGAACACTCCGGAAAATATTTTACGACGATACCGCCCATCGTAAACTTGAGATGATCCAATTCCCTGCGGGCTTTTGCCTTAGCATCCAGTTTAGCCTTGTGCAATTCTGATTTTGCTCTCTTTAATCTTTCCTCTGCCTGTAATACTTTTTCATCTTTTTCTTCAATTGTCATAATAAACTTTTTCTCCTTTTTCAAAACTGTATTTTTGATCTCCATCCCGGGTAAAGATCAATTTTTCAAGCTTGATGGAGGTAGTATATCATAAAAAATCAGTCCGTGCCGTATATCCAAATATTTAAAAAAGTCCAAATTTTTTTAATTTTTTTACGCTTTTAAAATAAAATGTGTTATACTGTATTTACAAGGTTTCGTGCCACTTTCTCTGTTAAAAAGGAGGTATTTTTATGATATTAACGACTGGGGAACGACTAAAAGATTTAAGGGGTAAATTAGACTTAGAAGAAGTATGCAGAGACATCGGCATCTCTACTTCAACATTAAGCAATTATGAAAACGATAAGTCCATTGACATAAGTTCACATAATTTGATGATATTAGCAAATTACTATAATGTATCTGTGGATTATCTTTTAGGACTTAAGGAACAGAAAAAAATCGAAGATACTCCCATAGAAAGTTTACATATCACAGACAAAATGATCGAGTTATTGAAATCAAGAAAAATAAATAATTTACTTCTTTCAGAAATCGTAACGCATAATAATTTCATAAAACTTATGTATACAGCAGAGGTTTTCGTTGAGAGATTGACAGCCTCATGTGTTGAAGATTATAATGAGGGATTAGAATTAGTCAAACAAGCAATAATCTCAAGATACAACGTTGAAGACGATGTGCCATTAACTGCATTGGAATTTGGGAAGATTGATGATGGCAGTTTAATAAAAGCTTCTATTCATAGCGATTTGGATTCTATTTTGGATGAGATTCGCGATTATTTTAAAAAGAAAGAAGAAGCTCTAAAGGGGAATTCAAAATCAAAAGACAGAATATCCCCACAAGAACAGATGAAAATAATGCAGGAAGCTTTATCATATCCAGACGGATCTGATGAACAGGTTGCCTATATTTTTTGCAAAACCTTTAAAGTTAAGCACGAAAAACTTAAGTCTGCTGATTTCAAAAGTTTTGGAAAGGTTTTAAAAACCTCAAAAATAATAAGGACCTTAGTCAGTCAGCGTGGTAGGACACCTTATGTTAAAAAAAGAGGTCCAAGAAACTCTCCCAGAAGATAAAAGAGGCCGACCTGTTTAACCGAGAACATTCTCCACGGATTTACTCAAAACTCAAACATATGATCCGATAAGCATAAAGGCATTATTAAAACGGGAGCATTTTATATCTGCTCCCGTTAACCAATTTTTTCTATATTAAAGAAGATTTACATTATCTAATAACTTACATCTGTACATAAAATTATTTAAAATGATTAAACATATCAGATGGTAAAAAAATGCTTCCATCCGGGATAGACCACTTTAAAGAATCTAAATTACTGGATTCAGACTTGTTGAACACCAAAGTATTATCTTTTATCTCAAAACATAATATTATACTAGAATCAAGCATACTATCATCAGAATCCTTTAACACGAGTTTTGACTTATACAATTCATATTTACCATTCCATAAATCAATCGTGCTCCCATGTCTGCATAGATAATCATTTATGTAAAATTTTCCTGCATCATTTAATTCTATAACATATAAATCATACTGAAAACTTTGATTGTTTGAATACATGAGTGGTCTTTCTCTTTGGAAAAGGAAAACAACAGCTCCTATAACACACATTATACCCAAGATTAATAAAATTTTACCTATAAACTTCATAACCACTCCCATAAGCCATCACAATATCTGTAATCTCTACATCATATATACCCGCTAGTCCACATTTGGATCTTGTGTAAACATTAGTATATTGTGGATTTCCACCACTGGTAACTATTAATGAATGCTGTGAAACACCATAATTATCGTAAACTACAATATGATCGCCAGTATTGGTACTACAGCAATCACCTATATAAGTAAAATATGATGAAGCGTTTTTGAATGAATTTGGCGAAGGTAACCAATAAATATTTGATGATGAACTGTTAATCCATGCATATGCATGACAGTTAAATTTTCTCGTGGGGTCTGTTATTTTGTTCCAATTTGAATGATAAGTGTTCATATAATTTAAAATATTATTAATTTCAGTTTGAGTCAAATCACCGTAACTAAATTGATAACACGAGGCGCTTGTTCCGTATTTTATATATACCCCTGGATAATAATACCCTCCGTTATAGGATATAACTTGACCTGAACTATTGAATCCATCGGATTTTGTTCCATTTACAATGGATTTATATTTTATTTCTGCATCCAGATTTTTTTCCGTTTCAAACATCATAAAGCCTGGTTGTTTCTTCTTATCAAGTATCTCCAACAATATTCCTTTTTCATTATCATTTAATTTATCAAAATTATAGATAAAAAACTTATTTAAAAATATCCATTTTATATAGCCACTTTTTTCAAAAGAGTCCCCACTTTTACTATATAATATAGATGTATCAATATATAATTCATCTAGTTTTTTGAGAAGAACCTTATAAACATCATCACGTGAAAATAATTGTTCAAATAAATATGAAGTTCTTGAAAGATATTGTATATATGCGGCTGTTGAATCCATAATCCAAAAATCCCCTAGGAATGGATACTTTAATGCCAAATCAGCCATTTCTTCAGTGGTAAGTCGATCTACTTCTTCACATGTTGGGTTTACAATAGATAGCTGCTCTTTAAACGACAAGGTCTTCAAAGTATTTTCATTGTAATCACTCCCTTGCTTTTGACTTAAGTCATTGGCCTCAATTGGATAGGAAAAACTAAATATAATACTGAAAACAAAACAAATAATTAAAGAATACGCCACCCTTTTCATAATATCCTCCTTTTCATTATAGTATGAGTTAAAAACAAATGCAACGGCCTATTGCAGTCATTTTATCTCATTTTGTTAATAAGCTTCTATTATAAGTACCGGTACATATTTATCAGTAATTTCAACTACTTTTAACTCTTAGTGACTTGTATCTATACTTATCAAATAGTTTCTGGCCAATGTACATAAATAAGCAACTTAATATTGCTAAGCTCATCAGCTTCATCCAGACACTACCTATTGACAGGCCTCTGTCCAGTTCAACCGTAACAGAGAAGTACTTACTTATCACCGGTATTCCGCCCCATATATTCATATAAATCAGCAAAAGCATCGAAGCCAAAGCCCATAATCCACTTCTCTCCAAAATGACCAATAAAAACCCTGCACATCCGTAGAAGCATGACTGCAGAAACAGTATCAATGAAAAAGTGAACAGTTCATAAATGCCTATCACTTTAAAAAGAACCAGTGCAGCACAGGATATAACAATTATAACCTGAAAAAGAATTAGAAATGTTACAACCCTGCCTATACCCAATAATCTTCTTGAGTATCCGCAAGAAAATAAGACTTCAGCTCCTTCATCTTCAACATATGGGTGAAAAGACATTATGATCCACCATGATGCCAGTGGAGGCAACAGTCTCTGTGAAAAATACAGCACTGTGTTCACAAAATTTTTTGCTAATTCATCAGGTGCACTTTTGTACATAAATATGCCGTAAACCGTGAGTATAGCGACCATGACCATGGGTACAAATCCCGCTATGGACATAGCCCTTATATCAAGCATGATCATCTTTATAAACCTACGCATATATCTCCTCGCGATGAATTAGATACAGATATCCCTCTTCCAATGAAGGCTCCACAGACTTTGCATCACTGCATGGCTGATCCTCACTCAGCGCCCTAACTATATATCCTTTCCCGGATTTCTTCCGGTCAGTAGTAATTATGTTCTTAAGCTTATCCCCTACCTGAGGATCAGGAGCCGCTATTTCCCATACTTTTCCCTTTGCATTTTTGATTATCTCATCACATGTCCCCGTCATCATAACATGACCTTTATGAAGCACAGTTACCCTGTCACAGATATCCTCCGCATCATCTATGATATGCGTTGAAAACAAGACCGTCCTATCAGCCCCGATGTCTCTTAGCAGGAGCCTGAACCTCATCCTTTCCTCAGGATCAAGTCCTGATGTCGGCTCATCAACTATCAGTATCTCAGGGTCTCCGAGTATAGCCTGTGCTATGCCAAGGCGTCTGACCATGCCACCCGACAAAGAACCCACTTTTGCTTCAGCCTTATCTTCCAAATTGACCAGGCTTATAACCTTATCTGTTTCTGACCTTATATCTCTGTTTACCTCTTTTAATATAGCCATATGCTCCAAGACTTCCCGTACAGTCAGTTTATGATACATCCCGAATTTTTGAGGAAGATAACCGATGATTCTTCTTACTTTAGCGGTATCGTTCCAGGATAAGTCTCCATGAATTATCTGTCCGTCATCTTTATCCAGCACAGTAGCTATTATGCGCATCAGGGTAGTTTTGCCGGCTCCGTTTTCACCTACAAGCCCATGTACACCCTTGATATTCTCTATACATATGTGATCAAGGGCTTTAAGCTTACCATAATTTTTACATAAATTATCTATATTCATTATATAACCTCGTTAACTCATTCAGCCAATAATACTCTCCAAAGCCGCTACTGATTCTTTTGAGGATATACCTTTATTCAAAAGATTTAAGAATCTCTTAAAAAACGCTACCTGTTCCTCGGTATCTAAACTTTTTTGAAACTGATACGCCCTCACCGCTGCTTCAGCGAGACTCTTTTTATCATTTCCTATATAATCAATAATTGATTCAAAACTCAAACCTTGTTTTGATTTGGATACGCCTCTGGAAATAAGATTATCCAGATACATATATTCAAAGATTTGTTTAAAATAATAATCCGAATCATCCCAGCCATCAGTTTTTAATATGGTAACCAAAAGCGGCACCCCATCCGCTTCCTCTATAAGATAACCGCCATTATCCATATAAATGCAAAGAATCACATGATCATTAAGTATATATATGCCCTCACCAAGATTGTTCTGTAGAATGCTCGGGAAAACAAATATCTTTTTTGCACTAACATCTACTGTTTCACCTAACATTTCTTTATATATAATAGGTACAGAGCTATTAAGGTTTTGCATCAGATTCACAGCCTGTCCTACATTTTCCGGATATAATATAGGATATATAACTGAAATACCATCCTCGTCTTTTTCATCAAACCATCCGCTACATATTGTTATCCCGGAACTTATACCTTCCCAATAATTCTTATTTATCCGATTTAAACTGCAAAACACATCATTCTTTCCCAAGTACTTCAGTTTAAACAGGGTATCCTTTTTCCCGGCAGGATAATTAAACAACGCTGTAGCCATTGTTTCAGCTTCCAATGCTTTACCGACATACTCTACAGGTATCCAGGCAAATATTCCCGGCAGAACCCACTTATCACTTGCCTTATAAAGATTTAAGGGTGGACATCCTTTATATGTAAGATGCAAAACATGATCCCCTGTATAACTACCTTTATTGTGTATAATTAGTGCATCTCCCTGTGTCTCGTATTCACACTCATGACCATCTATATTGCACTCATTGATGACAAATCCATGAAACAAGGTGAAAACCATGGGCTTAGAAGCGTTCCAAATGTTAACTTCTATATCTGCTGATATTTCAAAGCTGAGTCCGTCATCCAGTATTATATCATAACCCTCAATTTCGTATACATTATCATCATTGACTTCTGAAAATTCCGGCTCCGGATTTTCCCTATAATACGCAATCAGTTCTGCATCCTGGCATTTGTTATACTGAATCTTAAAGATACAGTTTGCTCCGATATAGCCGGATGCAATAAGAATCAGTGATATAAGTATCAAGCTTATCTTTAATATCTTTTTCCTTTTTTCAACAACAGCTCTGTTCACAAACAGGATAACCGCTCCGGATAAAATACATAATCTAACTATCCAAAGTTCTGTATTTAGGCAATATCCATATGATTCCGAAATCATACTGCTTGGATCCATCTGACCGATATTAAACATATTATAGTACTGAGACAATATCCCACCACCGCCAAGCATTAACGGCTCAGCCAATTTGGGTACAAGCGGTCCTAACGCAATCGAAAGCATAAAAGCGAGAGGATAGACAGCTTTTGTAGTGGCAGCAACACCTAGAAACAGCCCCATTATACCGCTGATAGCGAACGGTATCACCCAGTACAATGCAATGTAAGCCATGCTTGGCAAATAATAAGCTCCCACTACATCATGTAAGAAAAATGAAAGAAAAACTGTAATGCTCCCGGATATCAAAATAAATATCCCCATAATGAAAATAACAATAATCTTAGAAACATATCTAAATAAAGCAGCATTATAAACTGTATAATATATTTCCTCACAATATTCTTTTCTTTCTGTGGACGAACGTATGATTCCCAAAAATATACCACCGGTAATCATGGCTTGCGTAACCCATCCTGATGTTGTAAACGCATTACCTGTTCTCCACGCAGAAGGGACTGATATGATAAAAAGAGTGAGCAGCACAAACCATATAACAGCTAAAACCCAAAAACTTATACTCCTGTATAGCAATTTAAGTTCTAATTGCACATCTGTAAATATATGCTTCCCTACTGTCTTTTTACGCATATCAGTCTCCATATTTAATCTAAATTCATCCCTAATAAAGTTAAGGTAGATCAGTCAGTTTTCCTGCGCCGAAGCAGCCTGCAATCGCACCTGCAGGATCAAGATGTATTTTCAATGGTACATTACTTGCTCCAAGATTATAATTTGAAAGAATACGATACCACTCTTCTCCCATCCATCCTGTCCCTGGCACTAGTCGCAAAGAGACAATTGTAGTATCAAACAAAGTTCCATTTTCCAACAACTCCACATAAAGATCATTTGTTGAGTATATAGAATTTACTCCGTCAAAATCAATATAGTTTGAACAATTTAATATATTACTGGTTTTAGGTCCTTCTCCTGTATATATTACTAACTGTAACGGTTCAGCAAATGCGTTTACTGCAGTACTAAACGCCATGATCAAGCCAAACACAATCAAAAACTGTTTAATTCTCTTATGCATATCATTTCCTTCTTTCTTTTATATTTATACTATGGTGTGCACTCCATTTGTATACAACTAATATTCACTAAGAATCTTATCTACTCTTTACTTGTTTAAAACATCACTATGAAATCTCATAAGTTAAAATTCATAAACTATATTTTAATTTACTAATTTCCCTGCTCCATAACACCCAGATCAAAATTTCTGTGGTTCTAGTTTAATAAACTGTAACACTGATAGATGTTGTCCCAGGTTTACCATTTACCACTGAAGACACCGTTGCGATACCAGAACTAATGGACAAGTCTCAGGTTGCCTTTCTTATTGTTTCTTACAGCAAGCTACTAATATTCTATGCTTTTCAACCGTAATACGCTCCTTCCATCTTCCATAGTTTCTGTAATAACAGCTTTGAAATTTAGTAATGATGACGAAGTCATATATACTTCAACTAAATCTATTTCTCCATTCTTATACATTTCCAAATTATCTTTCAGTATCTCAGATCCTTCACTATGTCCATAAACATAATAATCCACTCCACAAACATCTATGTTGTCAACTATTAGTTTAGATCCATGTGACATCATCTTATTATACTTATAAATAATTCTATCCCCAGCGGTTATAAAAAAATCTGGATATTCCATAACAAGCGGTGTATCAAATAGTTCTTTTTGTATTTTTATAGAATACTCATCAAAAAGAGCTTTGCTTATGTTTATTCTTAATGCTCCGAAATCCTTTTCATGTATAATTCTTTCATCCTCAATTTCGGTAATGTGCATTGCTATATATTTTCCTATTGCATACTCATATCCACGGTGATCAAATGATTCAATAAGATTATTACCAGAAAATTTATTTATAAACTCTTCAAATCTTTTCTTTTTATTATTTGCAAAACGATTAATAGAAAGAATTTGAATCCCCGCTACAACAGCCACTATAATAAAACAAACAAATAGTTTTATCTTCTTCATTTAATGTTCCTTTATAAACATCATACAAAATACGTACAATACGAGCTTTAATTCCAATTATATATCGATAAATGCCATACATACGATTCTCCTAATGAATAATAAGAAACAGTAGAGGCATTAAATGTAGATATTATATATACTTCGCTCTGATCATAAGGATCCGAATCTCTAAACTCATATGTAAAATCCAATGAAACAGTGTCAAAAATATATCCACAAAGCACCATGGCATGTCCCGGGAAAACAGGCTGTGCATTATTGTAATGAAACCACCCTGTGTAAATTGGCGTTGTTCCTCCAAAGTACAACATTGTGGCGGAGGCAGACAGACTATTCTCATACGGTGTCCCGTTTTTCCCAGTATATGTATAAATTACCTAGCTCGCTTCA
>Ga0265299_10007062_pt1 | contig 10112 bp, 9 predicted proteins | sample AusTroGonzalo_MG_4_FD_193485 | JGI IMG/M metagenome (GOLD analysis project Ga0265299, IMG submission 193485) | Bovine rumen microbial communities from tropical cattle in Woodstock, Queensland, Australia - Gonzalo_02 | ecosystem: Host-associated > Mammals > Digestive system > Stomach > Rumen ...
CGATGGCCGACAAGCCACCATCAACCTCTACTGCGACATGAGCGGACTGCTCTACTACAAGGCACTGCTGAGCGGCTGCACCATGGTTTCGCTCGATATGAACCGCGACATCCAGATGGTCCGCCTCTCTGGTATGTCGGACCGCGAAAAAGAGGTAATGACCATGCCGATAGAGAACGAGTACATAACCATGTTCAACCCCGCCAACGGATTCCAGGCATTCCTGATTCCCGCCGTGCTGATTCTGGTACTGCAGCAGACTCTGGTTCTTGGAGTAGCCATGATGGCAGGCACCGAGCATGAGCGCCGCCGCAAAGGAGAACTCATACTTGGACACGAGTATGACAATCCTATCACCGTGCTGGGCGGCAAAACCCTTGCTTATCTGCTTGTCTATGGATTCACAGCAACCTACGTTCTCTGCCTGGTTCCGTGGTTCTTCAACATGCCGCAACTCTGGCAGCTGCCCACCCTGGTGGCATTCATAGTACCGTTCCTGCTGGCAAGCATCTTCTTTGCCATCAGCATATCGTTCTTTGTAAAAGACAGGGAATCCTGCTTCCTCCTGTTCGTGTTCATATCGGTCCCCCTCATATTCATGAGCGGCATATCCTGGCCCACCTCCAACATGCCCGCATTCTGGAAGGTGTTCGCCCAGATATTCCCCTCAACCCACGCCGTGAACGGATTCGCCCGAATCAACACCGCCGGAGCCCTGCTGCAGGATGTACGTTATGAATCAATCGCCCTCTGGATCCAGACCGCCGTCTACTTCATGACCTCCCTCTTCATCTACGAGCGCCTCTACCGCTCCGACAAAATGCCCGGCGCCGAGTTCGTCAACGCCATGCGCTCCCGCATGTACAAAGAATTACGCGAAGCCCAGATCGACCTCAAAGTCATGCGCCGCAAAATCAAATCGAAATTGTGATTATATTGCCATACCTATCGCTACAATGCTTGTAGGGCCGATTCCCTGCAAGTATGGCAACAAAAATGCCCAAAATGGCTGTTTTCACGGCCATACTTGCAGAAACCACGGTTAAAACACCGATGTTACGCAGGTATGGCCATTTTTCTTTTGTGTCTACTCGTCTTTGTTCAGCTCCGAGCAACACCAAGCCTTGGCTTTAGTCTCAAATTCAAGTCTTGAAGCAGAACCCTCTTCTCCATATTTTCCGTTGAGCAACTCATCAGCGTTACTCAACCCTTTCATTTTCTCTTGATTGATTCTACTCATAGCTATGTCAAAGTTACGCTAGTCATTAATACTAAAATCAACGATTACCCTTTGCTCTGTTGTGTGTTTTACAAAGCATTTGGCAATTAGCGATATCAGTACTTCCGCCCTTACTCCAAGCAGTCACATGATCCGCATCCATATCTTTTAGGTCCCAAATCTTTGTATGGTTAGCATCGTGACCTATGGCACACAAAGGACAGTTAGATTCTCCTTTTGCTTTTGCAGCTGATGTTTGCTGCGCATAAACGGTTTTCTTGGTTGGTTCATCAAAAACACGAACATTCAGCAGTTTTGTATTTTGACAACCATCGAGAATATATTCAAAGATACCCTTCTTGTCTTTTACATAGAAACTCTCATAAAGCTCTTTGACTTTTTCAGCAACAGCAGATGGATCATATGCCGTTTTATGAAACCGTTCATATAACTCACCCCATTTCAACCCGCACATCTCTTTTTCCGGTGTGAATTCAAAGACAGATGTGATCCAATCTATGACAGAAGTAAAGTAAGCTTTAAGTTCACTAATATCACTATCGTATCGATGGACTGCCATATACTTCTCAATATTGCCTTTGCTTACCCAATCTAAAGCTGTTTCTAGATAGCTTTGTCTTTTGGCAGTTCCTGGTATAAACCAACTCCACTTGCTTATGTTGGTATTGTTTGAGTTTGAGAACTCCTCTTTAGCTTTAGTTACGAATGGGCCAGAATATATAGCATTGAGAATTTCTTGATCATTAAGAGGTATTCCAACGATATTTATTGTTCTGAACCAATCTTTTATTTCCTTTTCTGTTCCCTCACATACGTATATGAGGAGTTTTGTATTCAGAAAGTTTTCCTGTTCTTCAGGATTAAGTGAGGAAAAATACCAGGGTCGACCATCTTCGTCAATCCATGCAAATTTCTCAGTAATAAAACGACCCAAAGAGGTAATTCGCTGCTGACCATCTAGTACTTCAAATCGATCTTGTCCAACTTTTGAGAAATAGATCAATCCTAACGGATAGCCATTACGTACCGACTGAATAACATCAACCTCTTTCTTTCCGCCGTTCTCAGCATATAGATAATGGCGTTGAAACTCTGGCTGAATTGTGAGTCTCCCAGAAAGACCATACAATCCCTTTCCCTCATATTCATTATACTGGAAACCTTTACAGATATCTCCAATTGTCCAATTTTGGTAGAGTGTAGCTATCATTGCTGCTATTTTCTGCGGATTATTATTCTATTGTACATTCTAACATATTCTCCATCACGTAACACATAAAACTGCGGCCCTCCTTGTTTCGATTTAGGCAAACCTTCAGGTTTAATCGTTGCATAAAAAGTACTCATACCTATAATTTCAAATTGGTCAGGGCAATGCTTTGCTAGATACGTTATCGGTACGCCCATCTCCTTGTCATAATCGTTAGGGATAGCATCAGTATATGGAACATCAATAAAATCGTAATGATAATAACGTTCGTAGTAACCTCTCTCAACAATATCCTTGTGCTTACCAAATCTGAGATTATCTTGCATTGACATAAGTTTCAAAGGTTCATGTCGTCGGCCATGATCAATATTTGTAAACCAGCACGAGTTACCAAGTCGAGTATAATCACCAACATAACCAAGTCTTGCTGCTTTAGCTTTATCTTTGGGATCCACCTCATAACCCTTTGGTACACCAAAGACCATGTCTGTAGCAAAACCTGTGGCTCCTAACCATATCAAGTTATTTTTTACAAGAGGAAAAATCTCTTTATAGCCAGTCGCACCCTGACTTCCAATTATTAGAAACTGCTTCTTTGCCTCAATAATCCAAACCATAAATTCCCTAAATAAAGAGAAAGGTGGGTTTGTTACAATAATATCGGCTTCATCACGCAATTTGCAAACCTCTTTACTGCGAAAATCTCCATCGCCTTCTAGGTAGTGCCACTCTAAATCATCAATATCAATACGACCATTATCATTGGTGTCACGAGTTATTTCAAAGATTTTTCCCTTAATACGTGTTTTATCAATATCAAACCATGGACTTTCTGTTTCAAAAAGAGTGGGTTGATAATACTTGAACTTTTTGCTCTCGACCGCATATGATGTGCTGATGAGCCTTTTTAGACCCAAGCGTACAAAGTTCTGAGCAAAAAAACGGGTGAAATTACTCCATTCCGGATCATCACACGGCAATAAGACCGTCTTATCACGGAATGTATCGGGATTGTACTCCAGATAGGCGTTTATTTCCTTCTGAATATCAGCATACTGAGTATAAAACTCATCATTCTTGGCAGCCTTGGCGGCTCCAAGATTACTGTTTTTGGCCATACGCTGCGCTTTGCAGCACTTGCAACTTATCCGGAGGAAATGGAACAGCCAAGTACAAAAAAAACGTGGACGATCATCGTCCACATTCCTGGTACTTGGCGGAAACCATTCCTAAGGACAAGTCACGCCCACGCAAAGCGCAGACGTTTACCGACTTATCCGGATTAGGAAATCTGAAAACCGCCAAGTTTTAGAATGTTCCGAATAAATAGCAAACGCTATGTTAGTATGTCTGCAATACTCCTTGCGGAGATTGCAAAAGCAAAACTACATTTTTTTGATGATAATCAAGAAAAGAAGTATCAAAAACAATCGCTTTATTTATCTTTGCTGGTACTAATACCGCTAAGGCGCTCTATCTGCACATAAAGGTGTTAGTGAAGCGCCTTTCGTATTTGTTTGCAATATATTATTAACCTAAACACAATTCTAAAAATGAAAAACAAGATTTTATCATTTGAAGAGGTCCGCGATAAGATCGAGATAATTCGCGGTCAGCAGGTAATTCCAGATTTTGCGATAGCAGATTTTTATGGGGTTGAGACTAAGCGTATCAACGAGGCGGTAAAAAATAATCCCGCAAAGTTTCCACCAGGCTATTTAATAGAACTAGATAACCAAGAAAGTAAATCTCTAAGGTCGAAAATTTCGACTTTAGAAAGTGATGGCGGGAGGGGCAAATATTCCAAGCATAACTATAAAGCTTTTACAGAACGAGGTATTTATATGTTGGCCACGATACTTAAAGGAAAAAAGGCAACAGATACAACTATTGTAATCATAGATACTTTCGCCCAATTGCGTGAATTATCGCGAAATATGGGGGAAATATCCAATACAGCAGATGCTAATAAGCAAAAGAAGCTAATCCAAAAAAGTGGAGAAATAATGGAGGACTTGTTTGGTGATTCTCTCTCTACAAGTGAGACAGAAACTGAGTTTGAACTGAATTTTGCGGTGCTGAAACTAAAACACACAATAAAGCGTAAGAAGGGAGACGGATCAGAGAGTGTTTGAGTAAGAAAGAAAGGGCCCCGGAATCGGGGCCCTTTCTTTTTTTGCTGCGGGAGCTTACTTAACTCTCCAGACATCGAGTGTGATGCCACCACCTGCACCGCCGAAACCGGGCTGGCAGAGGAAGAGTGACTCATTCATCCAGGCGTACTTGCTGTCCTTGGGAGCCTCGAACTTGGGAGCGCAACGGAAATACATGCCGCCCTGGCCGCCCATCTTGATGATACCGTTGTTGCGGACGTGGATGGTTACGCCGTCATCGGTACGGATGCAGTAGATTGCCTCAACCTCGTTGCGGCCGTCAACTGCCAACTGGTAATCGGCACCACCGGGAAGAACCTCACCCTTGATGTTGGGACCCTCAAATGTTCCGCCGGTTATAGGGATGATAGTGCGTGTGCCCTTGCCGTTGTCACCTGATGAATAGGCCTGGCCAAGAGATACGTTCAGACGTACTACATATTCAAGTTCAGGAGCCTTGGGCTCGCCGTTCTGCTGCTGGGGAGCGCCGAAACCGAACTGTGCGTTTGCATTCACTGTAAAGAGAGCCATAATGGCTGCTGCGAAAAGGATTTTCTTCATTGTTGTAAGTATTAATTGTGTAACAAATTCTGAAATGGACCGAAAGTTAGCCATAAACTCCGTAATAACCGACATGTTTGCTATTTTTGTAGTCACATTGACACGTAATGAAAGGAGAAAAAAACAAATCCGTATTACTGGCTGCAATAATGGTTGTTGCGGTGCTGGTACTGTTTTTCCTGAACCTCTGTCTGGGAACGGTGCATATTCCTTTGAAAGATGTGATTGCATCGCTGACCGGTGCGGGTGCAAGCCGCGAGAGCTGGGATTTCATAATTCATGAGTCAAGACTGCCGTCGGCCGTAACTGCCATGCTGGCAGGTGCATCATTGGCTGCATCCGGTCTGATGCTTCAGACTGCGTTCCGCAACCCTCTGGCCGGTCCTGATATTTTGGGCATTAACGGCGGTGCAGGACTGGGCGTGGCTCTGGTTATGCTGCTTTTTGGCGGTAACCTGACCATGGGCAACCTCACTCTGGGCGGATCAGTTTCAGTAATTATCGGTGCCTTTGCGGGTGCAATCGCAGTGACTGCGCTGGTGCTTTACCTTTCGACCAAACTCAAGAATCCGGTGATGCTGCTCATTGTGGGTATAATGGTGAGTTATCTGGCATCGGCCATGATATCATTGCTCAATTTCTTCTCCACGGCCGAGGGCGTGCACTCATACACAATGTGGGGTATGGGTAACTTTGGCGGCGTTTCAATGGGGCAGTTGCCGATTTACTGCATGGTTTCGGTCATCGGTCTGGCAATTGCAGTGTCGCTTATCAAGCCGCTCAACGCATTGCTGCTGGGCGATATGTATGCCGAGAATCTGGGTGTAAACATTATTCGTACACGTAACTGGCTGCTGCTTTCAACCAGTCTGCTGGTGGCTATCATTACTGCATATTGCGGCCCGGTTTCGTTCATCGGCCTGGCTGTCCCGCATATCGGCCGATTGATGCTGCAGTCGAGCAATCATCGCAGCCTGATGCCTGTGACCATATTGACCGGCGCTGTTGTGGCGCTGCTCTGCAATGTTCTGAGCTCGATTCCGGGCAACCGCGGACTGATTCCGCTAAACGCAATCACCCCCGCCATCGGCGCGCCGGTGATACTTTACGTGCTATTAAAAAACAGACATAACCAATTATCATTATGAGGACTTCAAGATTTGTTATGGCCGTTATGCTTGCGGCCGCTGTGTGCAGTCAGGCTGCAGCTCAGAGACCCCGTATGGAGCAGTTCCCCGAGGGTTCATACTCACCGGTTACCAACATCAACCGTAATTCATATCCCCGTGTTTTGGCCGATAACAGCGTGATGTTCCGGGTTCAGGCGCCCCAGGCACAGAACGTGCAGATTGACCTGGGCGGCACAAAATATGACATGACCAAGGGCGAGAACGGCGCATGGACCGTTACCACCAAGCCCCAGGTGCCCGGATTCCACTACTACAACCTCTTTATTGACAATGTTTCAGTGTCCGATCCCGCCAGCCAGCCGTTCTATGGTTGCAGCCGATGGACAAGCGCTATCGAGATTCCCGAGGTTGGAATGGATGATTTTGAGATTCAGGATGTGCCTCACGGCGAGGTCAATACCGTTTACTACTACTCAAATGTTGAGGAGGCATGGCGCCCGCTGATGGTTTACACTCCGGCCGGCTACAACGAAGGCAAGAAGGATTACCCCGTAGTTTACATTCAGCACGGCGGCGGTGAGGATCATCGCGGTTGGATGGAACAGGGCCGTACCGCAATGATTATGGATAACTTAATCGCTGCCGGCAAGGCAGTGCCTATGATTGTGGTAAGTGCAAACAGCAACGTGCAGGCTCGTAGCGGCGGCATGGGCGGCGGTTACAGTTGGCAGGGCATGCAGACATATCGCAGCGAGCTGATTGACAACGTAATCCCGTTCGTGGAGAAGACATATCGCGTAAAGAAGGACCGCAAGAGCCGCGCCATGTGTGGATTGTCAATGGGTGGCGGCCAGTCATTCTACATCGGCCTCCGTGATCCCGAGGTATTCGCAAACGTCGGTGTGTTCTCAACCGGTATGTTCGGCGGTATTTCCGGTGCAGCAAACTTTGACCTTGAGGCTGAGTGCCCGGGTATGCTGTCCGATACCAAGACCTTCAACAAGACTTTTGACGTGTTCTTCCTGAGCTGCGGCGAGCAGGATCCGCGTATTGAATACACACGCAACATCGTCAAGACCATGCGCGATGCAGGTGTTGACGTTAAGTTCAACTCTTATCCCGGCGACCATGAGTGGCAGGTTTGGCGCAAGTCACTGCATGAATTTGCTCAGTATCTGTTTAAATGATTATTGAAATACTGACAGAATCTTTACGCACCGCAGTCCTGGTTACGGGACTTGTGGTGATAATGATGATGCTCATCGAGGTGTTCAACGTACGCTCTGACGGGCGTATGTTCAGCGGCCTCAAGAACCACCGTGTGGGCCAGGTGCTGCTGTCGGCGGCGCTGGGTGCCGTACCCGGATGTATGGGCGGATTCGCGTCAGTATCTCTCTATACCCACGGCCTGATAAGTTTCGGCGCGCTGATTGCCATGATGATCGCATCATCGGGCGACGAGGCGTTCGTAATGCTGGCCATGTTCCCGGACAAATCGGCCTGGATTTTCCTGATTCTCTTTGTGGTTGCAGTTGCAGTAGGCCTGCTGGTGGATTTGTTCCGCAGCAAGTACGACGGCTGCCACTCAATGAGCGTGCATGATGAGGACCGTGAGCCCAAGCATGAGCACCATCACGAGCGCCACTACGGATGGCAGCGCATAGCAATGTTCCTAGGCGTACTGGTGTTTCTGGGCGCTTTGCTGGGCGGTTGGCTTGAAGGGGCCGATGAGGACTCGGGCGGTTTCAACCTGCTCTCCGAGGAGTGGATGTACTGGCTGTTCGCAGCGTTGAGCCTTGCCGTACTTGGCATGCTGCTGTTTGCAGGAGACCACTTTGTCGAGGAGCACCTGTGGGAACACATAGTATGTCACCACCTGCCGAGCATCTTCCTTTGGACATTCGGCACGATCCTGGTAATCGGCCTCTTAATGTCTTATTTTGACATCACCTCATGGATCAGCGACAACACAATCCTGATGATTCTGCTGGCCGCGGCCATAGGCATAATCCCCGAGTCCGGCCCGCACCTGGTATTCGTATCTCTTTACGCCACCGGAGTGGTTCCACTGCCTGTACTTCTGGCAAGCTGCATAAGCCAGGACGGCCACGCCTCACTGCCGCTGTTGGCAGAGAGCCGTGGCTCGTTCCTAAAGGCTAAGCTGATAAACGTATTAGTCGCTATCGTAATAGGCTTAGCCTGTACTTATTTCCTTTGATTGACTTAATCCAGAGTTACGTAAATGTAACAGGTCTTCCGATGGTCATACTTGAGGCGGAAACCTACCTGAACACCCATTACTTCAGGATCGTGACTTTTGCTGGTACGGAGCTTTGGATGATCGTCTCTGCCACCATTTCCAGTGAATATCAGGTCATCGGCATATTCCGGCATGAGTTCTACATCGGCCCAGTTCCAGTAGCAGTCTTCAGGGCTGGTTCTGACTGAGAGTTCCATTCCCATACCATAGCCTACGGTACCGCCTTGTTCCGGAAGGATCTGGAATGAAGACGGGGTGTCTCCCTCAACCACTCTGATGGGTATGGTACAACCTACATCGTGGTTGCTTTTTACGCGTAACCTTATATTGTAATTGCCGGGCTCAGGACTGTTCTCGCCAATATATCCGTTGTAATAATAGAAGTTCTCGTCAGGATCTGATTCGGGATCAATTTCCAGGCATTCATTATGCCAAACCAGATTTGTGGGAGTAAAGGTGGCAACTGAAACCGGCAGATATGACCAGTCGCCCATGACAAGGTATTCCGGGGAAAGAGTAAACGATGTGTAAGCCCATCCCTCACCTGTGGCAATCTGGCAGGTGGATTTCATGTCTGTACCTTCGTAGGCAAACTTGAGATATACATCATCGTTATTGGCCGATTTAACCGATGTAAGTGTCTGTGTCTGGGCATCCCAAGTGAAATAGCCTTCGTCAACATCGTCGCTGCTGCTGTAGTTCTTGGTCTGGCCGATTAGTTTGACCTTGCTCCAGTCAAAATCGGCACCGTCGGTCCAATAGGCATCAAGGGTTACCGAACTGCCTACCTTAACCCAATCAGTCGGAGTCTCCATATGGAAATAGCTAAGTTCCGGGAAGTACTCTTCGACAATGGCATTACCGTAAATGATGTATTCACCGTCAGAAACTTCGGTCCTTGTCTGGCTGTCCCATGTGGTGGCTTCAAAGACGAATGCGAACAGGAACTGATACTGGCCCGAATAGCCCTTGGTTCCGGTTCTTTCCTTCAGCCAGATACGGCTGCTGCCGTCCAGCTTCACGTTACCGCCCTTTCCCATATGAACGGTCACCTCTTTTCCGGTCCTGAATGTTCCTAATTTTCCGTATGACCATGCAAACTTGTTATAAAATTCCTGATCGATGGTGGTCAGCTGATTCGCCGTTTCCAGCGGCAACTCAAACGAGCCCCAACCCATAGTGCTCAGTACAGTATCCTCATCCATCAGGTAAACCTTGATGGCCTGTTTGGTGCGGTCTTCGTAACTTCGTCCTACGTACCACTGGGATTCCTCCTGAGAAAAAGAGAAGGTTTGTTCTTCGGCTCCTACGGGTTGTACTACGTAGGTGTTGTCTTTCAGATTCTGAGCCTTTCGGATTATACCTTCAACGATGGCGTCAATTGTTTCATTGTCATTTTCTTCATCAGTACATGAAACAAACAGTCCCGCTGCAAATAGCAGAAACGGGATAAAAAATTTCCCTTTCATAATTGATAGAATAGAGTTAGTCCTTATAAATATCGTGTCCACAAATATACTTAAGTTTTGTTAACAAACAAAAACTTCAGCAAAAAAAA
>Ga0265299_10007072_pt1 | contig 10106 bp, 4 predicted proteins | sample AusTroGonzalo_MG_4_FD_193485 | JGI IMG/M metagenome (GOLD analysis project Ga0265299, IMG submission 193485) | Bovine rumen microbial communities from tropical cattle in Woodstock, Queensland, Australia - Gonzalo_02 | ecosystem: Host-associated > Mammals > Digestive system > Stomach > Rumen ...
GCAATGATAAGTATCGTGGCAAGGTTCTTGCTACAACAAAGATCTTTTACGATAATATCTTCACAGAAGACAAGTATCGTAAGAAGATTACTTTGAAACAGATCGCTAAGACTGATAAAGAATTCTTAACTGGAACAAAGAACTTCCAGAAGGTTCTTGAAAAGTATATCGATAAGCAGGATCACGACTATGAACTTCAGCAGATGCTTATCATGTCTGATAACCAGTACAAGAAGCTCTCTAAGGTATATAAGGATGACATGAAGATCTTTATGTGGCTTGCTACAGGGGATTCAAACATGTATAACTATCATATTGATCCAAAGCTTCGTGCTAGTTTCTACAACTGGGCTGATCCAGTTATTCATCCAGCTAACCTTAAGAAGAAAGGTGGCTTCGCTCATCCTGGTGAAGATGACGATGATGATACACTTTATAGAGACGAGGAGTGATTTATATGAACATGTCTAAAGCTATAAGTGCTATGAAGACTAGTTTAGGACTCCAAACAATTGCTTTACCATTTGACAAGCCACCTGAGCTTGTCCTTAAAGAAACATATGAAAACACTATATCTGTTTTCTCTAAATATAAAAAGGGAGAACGAAAAGCAGTTGAATTAATTTCAAATCTTCGTTATAAAAACGATAATGAAAAAGCAATGGGTATATTCTATATACCTGAATCATTATCAAGATATGAAATCTATGACTGCTATGCTTATCCAGTATCACAAACGAACTGGCGAAGAGGTGAAACAGCTATCAATGCATTCACTGTAGGCTCACCATTCGTTGGTTTCGGTACATATTATCCACAGGACATTCTCAATGCTGTGGGTACTGGTGCGGCAATCAATAAATATGCGGGGGTAACAACTAATCCACCAACATCCGAATGGTTGGGATATAACCAAGTTCGTTTATATAACTTCCCATCAGATGGTGCTGCTTTATTTGTTGCTACATGTGAACATGATCTTTCTGGTGAAACTATCCCAGCTTCACAGGAAGAAGCGTTCAGAAAACTCTGGACTCTTGATGCTAAGCGTACACTGTATGCTCATCTCAAGAATTTAGATGGACTCGGTTCGGCATACAAAGAAATCAAGCTCAAGTTAGAAGATTGGGCTGCTGCCGAAGATAAATACTGGGAAACTCTTAAAGAGTATGGTGAAGTTGAACATCTTGACCACCCAGAAGATTGTATTCAATTCTTCTAAACAAAAGGGGTCTTTATGACCCCTTTTTATTTTTATATGAAAGGGGTGCTTAAAAATGCCTGGACAAACAACAGACGATCAGAGACCTGGTGTAATGCGCAGACTGGGTCAGATAACGATGGGTGGTTTGAAAGAAACAGGATCATTATACTTTTCAAACATAGCTAATTTGAAAAGTGATGCTGACACCATCAAGACTCAAGTTATTCAGGATGGTAAATCAGCACTTGACGTATTCAATCGTTTCAAGAATTCTGGTAATTCACCAGGCAAAGTAATCCGTAACTGGTTCTATTCAAATGACATGATGACATTTGGATTTGACGATGATATGGATGACTTTGATGCTGGTTTTAAGATAGATAGCGCTTCTAATGGCGGTGAAGATGAAGCTGCACCGATATTAGATTCTAATTCTATGAAGGATATTGCCAAGAAGCAATCCGCTGAAAATTATAAGATAGCTGCCAAGCAGGCAGACATGCAGTTAGCTAATACTGCAGAAATCGTATCAGCTATCAACTCACGTTCAGCTGAAGTTACTGCAGCTGTCAATAAACTTGGTGAATCTCTTTCAACCATTGCAAAGAAGCTTGATACTTTAACAGGTGTTACAGCTGAAATAGCTAAGTCACAACAACAGCAAGAAGCATCAATCATCGATTCCAGTGGTAATATATCAGTATCTGGTATGTTTGATTCCATGTGGAATGGAGCTAAAGAACTTGGTTCTAGTGGTAAGGATTGGATTAGCTTTGGTTTAAGAAATCTTACACCACAACGCCTTGTGAGCATGGGATTCGATAAATTATTCTCAACCAATATGGGTATTTTAGGAGATAAATCTATTAAAGATATCTCTGAAAATATTAATAATGTGATTGGTGATACTATTCAGAGTGGCCTCATGAAACTCCTTAAGAGTGAAACCTTTGGTAGTTTCTTCGATGTAGGATCGCATCGTAAGGGACAGGATTATTCAAGATTCGCAACGAATCAATACAATACTAAACCGGCTGTGTTTGATGGTATGACACGTCAAACAATCATCCATATCATACCAGAATATCTTAAGAATATTGAAGCTGCACTCACTGGTGGACAAGCTAAGTCAATAGATGATAAAGGTAGACTTACTACGAAGCAGGAAAACTATTTCCAGAATGCTGTTCAAGGTAGTATATTCAGATCATCAAATGCTATATCTAATACATCAGCAGTACAAAGTGATGTACGTATGGCAACGGGTGATCCTAACATAAGTTTGGAAGATATCCGTTTAGCATTAGATGCACTTAAGATGGGTTTTGTTATCCAGATGGAGAACTACTCAGCTGGACATGTATCAGTTAATGGACCAGGTATTGTAGATCCAGATGAACTTAATCTTGCGAAGGCTGGTCAGACACGTTTACCAGAAGCTATTGGATATGCTATCAGTATGCTTACATCAACATTGAAGGGTGATCGTGGTTATTGGGAAACAGTAATCAAGACGGCTCTCATATCGATTGGTGAAAAGGGTAGAAAGAAATTTGCTGCGGAAATTACTTCAGCTGCTAAGGATGCTCAGACTACTGCAATGAGACATGCTGCAACATCTTCACATCCTGAACAAGCTGGTCCAATGAATATTCAATTCTTATTGGCTACTGGTAAGAACCGTATCTTTGATGTTAAGAATCGTAGCAAGAAAGAACCAACATCTGGTCAAACATTTGTTGATAAGTATGCTAATCAACAGGCTGGTGGAAGTGGTGGAGCGACTCCAATTGCATCTCCTGAAATAACAGGTGGTGCTCTCGGTGGTACTGCTACTGCAGATAACCAATCAATTATTATTGGTGAAATTGATAGTATCCGTGAGATACTTTTAAAGGGTATAAATGTATTTGTTGTTGGTACAGATACTTCACAAAATAGTCAGCGAAAAGTATTTACTTATAAACGTCAAAATGCAAGAAATGTACTCAAAAATGGACAAGCTATACAAAATATCGCTAGCGCTGAAAATTTATTAAGACAATCGCAGATACAAAGTAATGTTGGTGGTGGTTCTGGTACTAATGGTGCTGTACAAGAAATTCATTTACCAGAAAAACCTACAGATTCAGATTATTTAAATGCAGCTGAATTAATCAATACTGGTCGAGGATCTACTGGTGATGATGCATTAGACGAAAAGATTCGTGCTAAAGCAATGGAAATCAGAAGGAAGAATACTCTGACAGGCGGCGGAGATAAGTCAATCACTGATCGACTCGGTGAAATAGTAAATGCTGGTGGAGTAGCTATCAGTGACATGTGGGATTCACGTCAAAAATCAGCCGCAGAATCAGGTACAGCTAGCGGTGCGATGGCAGCTGGATTAATGGATACCGTTGGTAATATTTGGCGTAGTGATGAAGCTCAAGCTGTTAGAGATAATATCACTAGTCCATTCAAAAGACTTAAAGCTTTCGTAGGTGATAAACGTCAAGCATTTAAAGATAAACGTGATGCTAAAATAGAATCTGGAGAAGGTTTCTTATTAAAAGCCCAAGATGCAGCAATGATGAAGGCTTTTGAAATGATGAGTGAAGATAGTCGTCAAAGTGTTGTTAAATCAACATGGGATACTGCCAATGAAACTCTCAAGGATAGGATCAATAATGGTTCCGGTGATGAAAAATCCAATGCTCAGGCTGACCAAATACTTGTATCAGAGATCCATACATTCATGGATGGTGCTGCTGTCGATGGTACATACTCTGAAAAGGATATCGCTACTGTACGTAGGATGATTTCAGGTATCAAAGACAAGAAAATTAAACAAGAAATGCTTCGTTATATAGTACCAATGATGCAAACCAATTCTCCTGCATACAAGCAATCAATGGCTCAGGAAAAGGAGAGCAAGGGTGGTATACTTGGCAACTTCTTAAAAGGTACACTCAAGTATTCTGCATTAATCTTTAAGCCAGTTACTAAGATTCTTGGCATGGGTCTTAAGGTATTACTTGGTATTTCTGGTATGATCCTTAAGATCAGTGGTAAACTGATTAAGTCAGGTGCTAAAGATATTGGTATTGGCGCACGTGGATTAGCTGAAAGTTTATTTGGTTCTAAGCGTGAAGGTCATGAATCAATGGGTCTTATTAAGCGTACAGTTACATTACCTAGCAGAGTTGGTAAAGCTGTTGGTAGAGTTACTGGTCTTAGCTTGAATAAGATGCTCACAGGTCTTGAAGAGAAAGTAGCTGGTTTATTTACAAAGGTAACCAATTGGATGAGCGATCTTGGTAAGAAAGCCCTTGAAAAAATAGCAGATCTTAAGGTTGTATTATTCAAGAAAGATGGTCTCTTTAGTAAAGCTAAGGGTGCTGTTAAGAATATAGCATCTAAAATACCTGGTGCTAAACTCGGTGGTGACTTCTGGAAGGGTCTTACAAGTGCTCATAGGGACCGTAAAGCTAAGCAAATGCAAGCTCAAAAGGATGCATTAATAAAGTCAGCCCCAAAGTCAAAAGCAGATGCTCATCTTGAATCTATGGAAGAAGAAACAAAGAAATCTGTAGGATTCTTAGAGAGTATTAATAATCTTATGGAAAAGATTAATGATACTTTAGCTCAACAAGCTCCGGAAGGTTCTGAAGCTCGTAAAGCATACGAGGAAAAGAAAAAGAAAGAAGAAGAAGCAGCAAAGAAAAAGGAAAAGGCTGAGAAAGAAGCAGAATATCATCGTAGAAAACGTGAAGCTAAGGCAGAACGTAAAGCTGAAGCAAAAAGAAAAGAAAAAGAAGAACGTCGTCAGCGCGCTGAAGATCGTGCTGAAGCACGCCGTCAAAAGAAACTTGAAAATGAAACTGAAGCTCAACGTTATCGTCGTGAACAAAAAGAAGCCAAGAAAGCTGAAAAGAATCGTAAGAAAGAAGCTAAGAAACAAGCTAAAGCTGATAAGCAGCAAAATAGTAAGTTAAATGAGATTCTTAAACGATTAAAAGGCCAAGGTGGCGGTGGTGATGGTGGTGATGGAGGCGGTGCTAAAGGCAAAGGCATGTCAGGCCTCTTCGATATTGGTAAAATGCTTGGTAGTATTGGTAGCATGATGGGTGGTCTTCTTAAGATCGTTGCCGGTGCTGTTACTGCATTATCAGGATTTAGAATGATGATGGATACTATATCTAAGATCTTATCAACATCATTACAGCCACTTAATGCAACATTCCAAAAGATCACTAGAACTATTAAGCCAGTCTTAAGAACTATCAGAAATGCTATCAGATCAGTTGCTACAGTAGTTAGAGACATCTGTTCATCAATGATTGATATCTTACAGCCGATTGTTACTGACGTATTACAACCGTTCTTCGAACAGTTAGGACCGGTATTAACCGACTTGGCGAAGTTGTTTGGTAAGGTATTCATGCCTATTATACAAACACTTATGAAGACTATCTTAGGTCCATTGTTTGTACGATTTGTAACGACACTCCTCCCGGCAGTTGAATTGATTGCAGCAGCAGTTGAATTCACAGCTGGTGTTATCGAGACAATCGCAGGTGCTGTACTCTCAATCCTCGGATTCCTTACATTTAACAAGGACTTACAAGGTACTGGTAGTGACATGTTTACATCTGGTATTGGAATGATAGGTCAATCAATTGTTGACTTTAAGGATGCTACAGTCGGCATTTTCAAGGCAGCTACAGGCCAAACAGAGCTTCAATCATCAACAACCAATGAAACAGCTGCAGTTGTTAAGAAAGAATCAGGAACATACGTTCCACAAGGTTCAATCTTCGACGGCACATATGGATCTGGAGATTATAAGAGTATCGTTGGTGGTGCTAACTCACAAGCAGCTTATGGCGGTTATCTTGGTATGGCTAAACATGGTTGTGGACCAATGGCACTTGCTGATATGGCTTCTCGTCGTTCAGGTACACGAGTATCTGCAACAGGATTAGCTTCTTCAATGGCTAGATCGGGAGCTTATAATCAGAATGTTGGTACATCCGTTGGTGGATATATCAGAACAGCTAATGCAATGGGTATGGGAGTACGTGCAGGTGGTGTTACTAACGCATCACTTAAGCGAGCTACACCTAATAATCCAGTTACACTCGTTGGTTCTGGTAATGGTTTCGGTACAAGAGCAGGCAATACCCACTATGTCAATGTCATAGGTTCAAGCAGTAATGGTACATCCTTAGTAGTAAACCCAATGTCTGGTAATGTTGAACGCAGATCAACAAATGATTTGTTAGGACATTCAATACTTGGATTATACGGTTCTGGTGATACACCAATAGCTGATGAACAAGGTGGCGGTATTTCATATACATTCCCGGATGCTATCCAAGATGCTATGGATTATCTCAAGAGCTTAGCTAAGAACTTGTTCAGTATATTCACAGGTCCTGATGAATCTGATGTAATTCAGCAACAAATCGATGAATCTACTAATAATAGAACCATCGCTCAGGCTAAGAAAATCCTTGGTGATGACTATCAGAAGTATGAAGATGAAGCACGTGAGAAAGCTTATGCTGATTACGCAGCTAAGAATCCTAAGAAGGATGCTGAAACTGATGAAGAGTATAAGGCTAAGCAAGAAGCATACTTCCAAGAGCACATCATGTCATATCTTGCAACTACTAAGGTATTTGATGATGCCCAGGCTCAAGGTGGAGATGCTTTCGCAAATATTCTCAACACTTCAAGAAATGCATCAGCTGGCTTGAGTAATGTTATAAGCTCAACTTATAATAATGCACTGGGCTCATCTGCAACTGCAGAAAAGTTCATTACAACAGCAGAATCAGATGTTGGTAAGGGAAGAGGAGACGTTAACTGTGCTGGTTCACATGACTGGTGTGCTAACTACATCTCTGAACTTATGAAGAGAACAGGTTATACCGGTGCATACGATAGAACGGTTGGATACCTGTTACAGAAGCTCAAGGATAAGCCGGATGAATGGAAAGAATCAACAGGTTCTCCACAGCGTGGTGATATTTTATTCTTTGACTGGGATAATCCAACTCCAGAAGTCGATAAGTACTATAGTCAAGGTAGACGTTGGGATCACGTTGCCATCATTAAGAATGTTAAGGATGGTACGATCACATATATCGATGGTAATGGTGGTGGTTCTCAATATGTTAAGGAACGTACAATACCATTATCTGACGAAGATGTTGATACAACAATGAGTTACATTAAAGACCGTGTATCTGGTGGCTCCAGTGGTTCTGGTACTCTACCAGGTTCAACAGATCGCGATAAGATATGGAACTATCTCGTAGCTCCAACATCAATCGGTGGTTTAGGATTATCACGTACTGGTGCAGCCGGTGTACTTGGTAATATGAAAACTGAATCAGGTTTCGAACCACGTCGTGAAGAAGGAAACTATGGTACTCCAATTCCAAATACAAGATACTGTGACTCTGTAGACTCTGGAGAAATATCAAAGGACACATATATTGGAGATGAAGTAGGCTTCGGTCTTGTACAGTGGACAACATCTGATCACAAGGGTCCGATGTATAATATCATTAAGTCAGATAAAAACCTGTCTATCGGTGATATGAGAGGTCAGCTTGACTTCCTTAATTGGGAAGTGACAAGTAATTCACCAATGAACTTCTCCGATATGATGAGCACTTTGAGAAATGATAATACATCTGTATACGATGCAACATATTCATTCTTGTCAACATTCGAAAGACCTGCAAATATGTATGAAAATGCAAGAATAAGATCAGCTGATGCTCAGGAGATCTACGATTATTACAAGGATAAGCCGATACCTACATCACTTACAATTGAATCTGCCGAATCTGCATATGAAAAGAATCTTGGATCAATTGGAACGGGTTCAGGAACTGTTTCGATTACTAATTCAATTCAGCCTGTAACATTTAACAGTGCAGCTGATGCAGAGCATTATAAGAACTCATATCAGATGATCAAGTCTGGTGATAGAGTTACACTTAAATATGATGCCGCTAGATATACCGAAGGTGGTAGTCGAGTAGACTTATCAAGAAATGAGAAGTTATTCAAGGAAGCTTATAAGGTTATAAAGATATATCAAGATAAAAAGACTGGTTTTGAACTTTTAGACCTTGAAGGTTTAACAACCAAAAATAAAATAACACGTGTACCAAGAAGATGCTTGGTATATGCTGGTACTGTTGGTTCTACAACTACTAAATCAACATCATCTGGAAGCTTCAGTAATATTACATCAGATTCAAAATTCAATGGATATTTATCAGAAGCTGCAGCCTATGCTAGTGTATCATCAGATCCTTACACACAAGAATCATATGCATATTTTAACCAGTTACTTGATAATGGTGCAAATGTTACGGATACTGCATTCTTTAAAGATACTTATAAGAAATATTATGGTAAAGATTATACAACAGCTAGTCCTACTATTAAGAATCAAGGTACAAAAGTACCAGTTGTACAGAGTACATATTCAGATAACTGGGGAACAACAAGTAGATCTAATTCTAATATCTATAATGCTTCCACTAGCGATGCAATTACTGGACCGATCATGAATTCAGCAGGAGTATCAAACTCAAATAGAAATATGTCATATGGTGAAGTAGCCAATAGACTTAATAGTATTAAGGGCAATGGTGACTTCGAGATTGAATCATTCATTGGACAAGGTGACGACATTCCAGCAGTCAATACAGACCTTGCATTCTGGAATGAGATGGGCTTTGGTGAAGGCAATGCAGCTACAAATGTTAACAACTATAACATTGTACGTACATCAGATGCAGATGCTGATAAACGTGCTAATGCTATTATGCGTAATACATTTGAAGTTAAGTCAGCTACAATCGAAGCTTACCTTAAGGAAATCCTTGAGACTATGAAATCTCAATCCAAAAGATCATGGGCTGAATCATATAATGGTCAGTCTTCACAAGTAGTGAATACAAAGCTATTTGATGAATACATTCCATCACAAGTAAGCAAACTTTCAATTGGATAATACAAAAAACAAAAAAATACTTTATTGGTCGGGGGCACAAAGCCCCCGACTTTTAAAGTATTTTAAAAAAGGTATTTTATGCTCAAGAAAATTTGAAGATGTCTTAATTATTTCACTGGTTCTGTGAAAGGTTTTCTCTTATTCTTAGCGAAGTATTCTGTGTGAGCCTTGATAAGATTCTTCCATTCACCTGCAGGACCAACGCCTTCCTTAATGCGGTCTTCAACAGGCTTTCTGCCGATAACGAGTTCACATGTGTTGTCATCTGTTGCAGGGATAACGAATGTTCTGCCCTGTTCCTTCATGTATGAACCGATAACATTCTGGATCTGACCAGCTGTGTTTGTCATCTTGATGCCGTCGATTGTGTCGATGATATCGATCTCGTCCTTAGTTGGATAACCAGCTAATGCTATTGCTGCCTTGACATCCTTTCTGAATGCCTGTGAAAGTGCAGTCTCCTTGTTAGCTGCCTGATCGTTCATGTAATTTACGAAGTTAGATAAGCTGAATGATAATGCCATGATATTTTCCTCCTATTAATTCATATTTAATATATCAGTATACCTACCGATTATATCCGTATGTTATAAGAATATCGTATTAATATTCCATAAATCCATCGGAAACACCAGATTCCATAATCAAGCTTTCCTTATTGAACTCTTCATTGGTTTGTACATCAATTACTTTGAGTCCTTTGTTTAACAACTTGATGATTTCACTGTTTTCCGCAGACATCATCTCTCCGATGATTTGATCATCTTTGTCCTTGATTTTAATTTGATATCCCATAATCCATCTTTCTCCTTTCTTTGTTAATACATCATGCAATCACAAACGGAGATTATGAATTGGGATTCAATTGTCAAACCT
>Ga0265299_10007075_pt1 | contig 10105 bp, 9 predicted proteins | sample AusTroGonzalo_MG_4_FD_193485 | JGI IMG/M metagenome (GOLD analysis project Ga0265299, IMG submission 193485) | Bovine rumen microbial communities from tropical cattle in Woodstock, Queensland, Australia - Gonzalo_02 | ecosystem: Host-associated > Mammals > Digestive system > Stomach > Rumen ...
GTTTGGGGCAAAAAGGAAGCGCCCCGCAGTGGTTGAGTTCACTGCGGGGCGCGGATAGTTGGGTGGTGGAGCAGAAACGCGCGAATCCACTCTCGTTCTCCGCCCCGCAAAACCATTCTCCAACTCCTGACCCATATCATATTTGACGGCGGCGGAGAATGGTGGCGAAATCATATCGCCTTGTTATGAAGTGAGTTATGAGACATAGTAAGGGTCAGCGGTTACGTGAGCGGCGTTTCTGGTCCTATCGTCGGAGAATAATATAACCTCCTTTTGCTTTTCTGGTACGTCCCCAGGTCTTTTTTTAAGAATGGCTATGTCACAACAAACAGTTGATAAATAGCCATTTTTATAGGGGAGTATCAGAACTCCCCTACAAACTGTTATTTGCAGTTATCTATACTCATTTGGAATTTCGATATGAAGTGTCTCACACAATAACTTCACATCATGTGCATCATTTTCATCAAACTCGTATCCCAGATGGAACATTACTTGACTATATGGTTCAATACAGGAAACCTCTATTTCCTCAATTCTTCCTTTACCCGAAAAAGTTTCTACCGGAAAACAATCCCCATCATAAAGAATTTCACCTTCGTCCGTATATTCAAAACAATGCAAATCAATAATTCTGTTTTTCAAATCTTCCCATACAGTATGGTTCAATGTTGTATATTCCATCTTAATCTCATAAAAGCCATTAGCTTTCATTATTTCTATAAAGTTCTGATAATCGTTCTTTTCTACAAAAATGTCAATATCATTATGGGCTCTTGACTGATATCCAAGAAGAGCATCTACACCCCAGCCACCATCAAGAAAGACTTTAATCTCCGCATCTATTGCAAATTGAAGAATCTGTTTTACATCTGTTATATTGACCATCTTATCATCTCCACAAATTCTAATTAGGCGACCAGAGGAACTGCTGGTCTGTTTGATAAATCTCTGCATTTAGCAGTTTTCAATGTTGCCAAAACGAAAGTTAAGAAGATGTTCCTTTTCTCCATGTCGCTTTCTTTGGCGTAATTTACAAGGTTATTCCACACAAGATAGTTGTTCAGATACTTGGTAGAAACACCGTTAAAGCCACGCATAAACCTCTTTAGCTGGCTATGGTAGCTATTGATATGTTGGATATTATAAATGCCTTTCTTGGCTTTGCCAGTCTTTAACTGCACAAGGTCAATGCCATTGGCATTTGTAAATCTCACATAGGAGTTCATCTTGTCCGTAACAAGAGTGGAATTGGTCTTAATCCTACCATCATAAATATGATGTAAATCTCTTGTAGAAACTCTACCAGTATTCGTAATCTTGGAGATAGACAAGCCATTCCTATTAACCGCACAAGGAACACATACCTTTTCTTGGGACAAGCCTCTGATATGTGTAGAATGACCACGCTTATGAGCCTTGCGTGGCATAGCAAATGTCTTACTCTTGCTATGATTGCCCTTGTACGAGATGGCGAAAAAAGTTTCGTCAGCCTCAATAATGCCGTCAAGGGTAACATCGTCTGCCATATTCTGAAGTGCATCCAAAATCTTGTGTCTCCAAAGGAATGCGGTGTTTCTGTGAATCCCACAAGCAACAGCAGTCTTACGAATGGATAAGCCATTCATCATACAATCAATGTACTGCTCCCACACGGACAAGTCTTTTCTTGTACCAGACACAATGGAGTTCGTAGCAATCACGAAGGACTTGCCACAATCCTTACATACATATCGCTGTGTGCCATCTTTACGATGACCATTGCGAACCACATGGATACAGCCACAAAGAGGGCATACACGACCATTTGCAAAGCGTTCCTTTGCTACGAAATCTTCAATATTCAAAGACTTTACAAAGGCAGGACTTAAAAGCATTGTTTTAAGGCTTTCCTGCTCTGCGACAGTCAACTTACCGATAATATCTAATGCGTCTTTGATAGTAGGCATATCCAATTACCTCCTTCGGTGGTACTGTTTCTTACTATTATTATACGCTATTTCTCGTCAAAAATCAACCATTTGTTGTGACAGAGCCAAGAAAAAAGTGTTTAGTTGTTTTTGATTCCTTTAGCTATTAAATCAGCATTATCAAGATTGCTACCAAACTCTTTTCGCAATTCGAAAAGCTGTTGTCGCAATTGCTCTTTTTGAATGATATATGCGTGATAATGTGGACTACGTTTCGGACAATCGAAAGCCTCTTCTGTCCCAGCAATACTACATCTGTCCGTGTTGTTGTCTTTGCAGAAGAAACAATTACTTTGTAGCGGATCTCGGATAACCAAGATTATTTGATCCCCCCGATGTCGACAACGTAGCGGATATTGAATATCTGCATCACTGGGTTCTCCACAGCAGGAGCAAGTAAACGGCCAATAATCTCCTGGCTTTCTAAGCATTTCTTCAAATGCTGATATATACACACCATCTTCCCAGATGCATTTATCGTTGATATAAACTGAGTGTATATATCTGATACCGTTCATGATTGTGGAGGCAAACCATACTTCTCTTCCATCGTACAATTCTGCCCTCCAATCATCCCCCCATGTGCGGCATGTCGAAGTAACAGTAAGCTTGATTGTGTCAATGGTTCGTTTATTCATGAATACTCCATGTTTTATGGTCCGACAAAAGTAATGAATTGATCTCCACATTGCTTTGCTTGTTCGATCATGGTTTCCATTTTTTCACAAAACTCACGATAGAAATCAATCAATGAATGACGATGCGTTTTCCAAAGATGAAGCTTCTCTTTCTTTGTTAAATAACAACCAATCATATTGCTTCGTTCTTCCCATTCAATATATGTCGTAGGATAAGTATCGGAAAGGAATTCCGTAACCTTTGGATTGTCGAAATTGATATCCAGTTGCACACAAAAAGCGCGAATGTCAAGAAGCGCTTTTTGTGCGTCATCCAAGGAAACCAGATTATCTTCACAGTAGGTCTCAAATTTTTCCTTGAAAAAAGGCAAGAAGAAACCAACAATTAAGTTGCAGCAATCTTGATGTTCCATCCAAAGACACATCGTCGATTTTCCGTAATGCATTCCGACAAAATCATCAATCTCATCCCCAACAGCAGAGATGGACATATCTCCTCCATCCATATGTTTTTCAGATAAACGGATTTTAAATTTTGAGGTTTGAAAGCACCACTCTTTCAATTCTTCCAAAGTTGGAGCTTTCGACTCCAGCAACAACTTTTCCGCTGATTGATTGTGGAGGAATCGCGCATAATCCAAAGGTGTCATCGGATGAAAATTATCCTCAAAACGGGTGACAACATCTGTTTTTACATTAAGTTGAAGAAAGTATTTCAAGACTTCAATATTGGGGTTTTTAAGTGCGAAAAAAACAACATCCCAATGAATACCCGCATCATCCTCTATCAGAAGATTGCAAAGATCAACTCCTCCATATTCGGCAGCATAGCTAATACACATGCGACCATTTTTATCCATACAATTCTGAGCATAAGCGCCTTTCTCAATAGCCTCTTTTGCCGCATTAAAGTCATTTCGTTTACAACTCTCCAGCAAATCTTGTTGTATATTGTCCGGTATCTTTTTTTCTTGAAGACTGCATAGAATCATTTTAGTAATTTTACCATGTTCTATTTGGCACTGTAATAAACATGGTTCCCAAAAGGGATAATAATTCTCTCGTTTGAAGCGAACACCGGAATCAAATGCGTTCATATCCTTTTGCAGCACAATTTCAATCATATTCTTATTGCAGTGTGACTCGAGAATAGCAAGTGAATTCGGATGTTTAAAATCCTTGAGTTGATTTCTTAAATGTTCTTCATACTGCTGTTTATTCAATAGGGAATCCTCTTCATAGTCGGAGATGTATTGAAAATCATCACTCGTGATATGCTTTATGCATTCAAAAGAATGATATCGGTAAACCTGTTCCAGTTCTCTGCATAATTTCCAAGTTTCCATTTTTATCCTTTCACTGCACAAAAACGTTATGGTCGTTTGTTTTTATTTCCATCAAGCGTTCACGGCATAGCTCTAAAGCCTCCTCCAAAGCAGAAAAAGATGAACCAAACGGTCCATGAGGGAAATCGCAATCCCTGTCCATTTGGTTTTCCATGCCCCATTCTGGTCTTAGCCTTTCTTCTATGACGGTCAAAGCTTGTTCCAATTCTGCAAGTACAGGCTTGGGATCAAATACGATACACGACATGGGCAAAGGATATGGTTTGTACCAGCGCATTCCTGTCGGCGTATTGAGGCACTGAATCGGTTCCCACAGACCGGCACATTCCTCAATGCCACATTCACAGGTGAATGGATAAAAAGCTCCACTCTCGGTTAAAGCCCGCACCATATCTTTGTCATTGTGGGCATACCCTGATGAGCCATTTCCCCGTGGTGCGGCAGTCCAGTCTGTTCCGTTTTCGACAAAGCGATAGCCTCGTCCAGGAATTGAAACGATATGCACATCACTGTAATCCAACGGCAGTTTGTCGTATTTGCTGGGAAAGCCTGCTTCAAGCAATATCCTCAACTCTTGGGGGTGTTTCACTCCGACGGAATCTGCCTGTTTTTCGATGGCAGATAATATTTCTTCCTGTGAACCGGAAATCTCCGCAAGGTCTCCCCAATCCGGCAATCTCACGTACAGATAATGCTGCAGGACGGCGTCATACAGCTCCTGATTCCAAGGGGCATTGTGGTCAACACGTTTGAGCAGGAAATTCAACATCTTCCGGTCCCCCTGGGTAGCCACGAGGTACAGGGGGGAATCATGAACTCGCGGATGCTCATAATACTCGCTGTACCAATATCCGGATAGTTCGCAACGAAACGTGAAAAAGTCTCCTCGCCTGAAAAGATCTTCTAGAAAGAGATAGACCTCATCTTTGGCGAGATTATAGTCCTTGCCTTCACGAATATGCGTTTTGATATCATCGGGGAATTGTTTTATGTAGACAAAACGAAGGACTTCTTCCAATGTAAGGTCAAATCTGGCACAATCGACATCATTCTGTTGTCCAAATTGAATTGCTTTCTCCAATTCATCCGATGAAAGATGAGATATAGCGTCACTCCGCTTTTTCCAATAATCTCGTTCAAGTAAAATGTTCTTGTCCGTCTGGTCTTTCATGAGTGTCTCCGATTTTCGGTGTTAATATATCATTGTGTCCGCGTTTTTTCAAACACAGTTCCAGATTATTCATGCACTGTTCAGAAACAAGATCTTTCCATTGCTTCGTCCGGTCTCAGAATGCCGCGAACCTGTGCAATGGTACACATGCGGGCTATGACGGGATAAAATGTGTTCCATTGGAGAGGCGGAGGAAGGCCATTGCAACCATGCGTCTCCTTGACCAGCTTTCTCCCGTTGTACAGCTTCAAATACCACGCATTGCCATCCAGGACCATGACACCGACTGAGGGGTGATACTCTTCTGCCCAAGTATCTATATGGCTGAGATCAAATCTGGCCCTGAACGCGATTTTCTCGGGTATCGTGATGCTGCATGCCCGTATGCCCTCAATTGTCCTTAATTCCAGCTCACAGCGTTTGCTGTTGAAGGTCAAAGTCCTGCCGATCACATCAGGCCAGATGTCTTCGTGAAAAACGAGCTTGTTGTAGTTCATGGCTTGTCTCCCATAATCACTTCCTGGATTCGAGGCAGGAAAAACAGCCGTTGGTCTTCCCGCAACGTGCAGTAAGCGTCCAGATACCAACCGGTGGTTTTCTCTTCCAGCGAATCGGGCCGGATGAGGCGAACGGTTTCTTCTCCGTCACGGTCTACATAGCGGATTTTAACCAAATCGCCTTTCTCAATGGCATATTTCAACAAGCCTCGAACATACGGATTATCCGTTTGGGCTGGTGGCAATTCCCTACGCACGTTTTCGTGTTGAACAAACGAAAGCTCATCTTTGAACTGTTCGCTGTTTCCATACAGCAGCGACGGAGTGGCAGGTCGGATCGGGACAATGCCGATACAGAGATTATCCTCATCCGTTGCTACCAAATATCCGGCTGAAGAATGTGGAATGCCTTCTCCAGAGCATCCACAGTCTAAATCATGCGCTTCTTCGAGCGTGCGGCAATAAGCGAGACAACCATTGTCGATCAACTGATCGATATTGACCATTTTCCCGAAATCGAAGTCGTATTCCACCGGAGCGGGATAGAGTTCGTTCAACGCGACAGCAAGTGAATCAGGATCGCCCTCGAATTCAAGTTTCTCCGCGATTCTCCTCATTCCGAATTCCCATAGGTAGGTGGATGCTTGCGGGAGCAAGTAGCCGATCCTGAATGACGCATCATCGGCATCTACTTTTTCGGGATGTTCCATGACCATATATGCCACAAACGACGCTTCATTCGCCACACGGCAGGATTCTGACGGTCCTGAAGTCGGCCCAAAGGATTTGAAGAGGACTTCGCACATCATGTCGCGCATAGCCTTGTACATAGCTTTGTGCAGTTTCTCGCGAACGGATTCCTGCGGGAGGTCCTTCTTCTGAAAATCAACCGGGATTTCGGTCTTGTATACGACCCATTCGAACGTGCTGTATTCGCCGAGCAGTTCTTTCACCACGGGATTGATGAGCTTGTTATACTCCTCACGGGCGATTTCGAGTCGATCTTGTTTGAGCAAATTCAGTTTCATGGCAGTTTCCTTATCATTGGCGGGTTGTTCACTTTTTTGTTTCTGAACTTAATATAGCACGTTACACTGCCATCTAATGTCAGCCAAAGGCAAAAACACGAAAAAAAACAAAAAAAGATTGCCCTTTGCCATAAAAAGAGACTATTCCCTGCTCAAAAATATACAGCGCATGAGCTTGTCTGCCGAATTGTCCTGTTCGTTTTGCCTCAATTTGAACAGAAGACATGTTGCTTTGCGATCTTTTCCGGAGATTCGCTTCACCGACCACATCCACCGTGACAGGGAAGATGTGAAGTGAAGCTGAACACTCTGCGTGGGGAATGATGAAGGCATGCATTTTCTATGGTGAGCTTAGGGCGTAGACGATCTTGTAAAAAACGGCAGGTACAGTCACCTCATTGGCGGCGATAGTCACCGTCTTGGTTTTCGGAACGCTGCGGTAGTGTACACATCGGCTCAGATTGCGTGGTGTGTCTGCTGAAACACGAGACGGAACAAATAAGGCGGAATCACATTCCCCAGCGATACGCCCGGCTCAGAGGAAGAAGCGGCAGGTGCAGACACCTGTCGGGCTTTCACCCGACAGGCGTTCTGCTTCCAATTAGTGGTGGCTCTTAGTCGTCAAACCTCCAAATATATTGTCGTACACATTCAGGATCAATCTGGAATTCCCAGCCAATCTTCCTAAGCTGCCTGGTGTATTGCCAATCCGATAAATGGTCCTTGTGCTGGACGAGCTCCTGGGTCCAGTCATTAAATTCGTACTCACATTCCGGGCAAAATACATCCCACCTGAATTTCGAGGGAGTTCGTTCCAAAGGTTTTCCGCATCTTGCACAATGGGTTTCATCATCAGGTATAAACATGTTAAGTCCTTTCTTGGGGTGCTTCAGGAGGGGCGAGGTCGGGCTAATGACCGCCCCTCCTGAAGCTGTTATTATTCATTCCCATTGCCGATGATACTTGGCAATCCTATGGTGGACCATTGCCACTTCGTCCTCGGTCAGATACCCATGGGCGAGGTAATCTTCGGCGATTTCAGTCAGGATTGCCGCGTCGTATTTGTTAAAACCAATGCTATTCAAACGCTTCGTCCGTTTCTCGAGAATCTCGTCGCCATTCTGGTTCCGGTAGACCACGAGCAAGTGGTCTATGTCGGGGCTTTTGCTGATTCTTTTCTCTTCGGGGTCTTGCTCTTCCTCGGGGTCTTGATCCTCGTCTGGGGCTTGATCCTCCGATTCAAGAAGCGGGGTGTCGACATCCACGAGGTCTTCATGGTCGTCGACGTGGCGTGGCGCTTCAGACATGCCATCAGGCGGCAAGACGAAACGATTGGTGACGCCGTGGAGTTCTGCGAGGAAGGCACGAACGGCGTCTTCGTCTTCTGCGCGGATATTCAACGCCACATCCCTGCGTTTGCGTTTGGGCTGCAATCCAGCTTCTATGCTGCGATAGAATTCGACGACGTCTTGATCAACAATTGCGTCAGCAGGACAGATCGGGCGGTCGATCCTCAGATTCTTGATGCTACGGCAGCGCGAAAGTGCCGTGTACAACTGACCAGATGCAAAGCATCCATTGCCGAGCTTGACTTCCACGCGATCGAACGTCAATCCCTGGGACTTATGGATCGTCGAGGCATATGAAAGTTTGAGCGGGATCTGGACAAAGGATCCGACCTCGTGCTGCCGGACAACCTTTCGTCCAGTGTTCGAGTCGAGCTCCAGCGAGTAATCAGGTTTGCTCCATTTCGTGCGTTGAACCGACACGATTGGACCGCGATCAAGACGAACGTGCACTACGGCGTTTTCGTCGCCGTCATCTATTGCTTCGATGACGCCAATCTCGCCGTTGACGTACTCGATCTCTCCATCGCCCGTACGCTTGTTGGCAAGGGTCATCACCCGTGCACCGACCTTAAGCGCAAGCGTTTCTAGCGTGGGATAGTCTCCTTCCGGATATTTGCCCCGAACCACGGCACGGAATACATGAACCTCGCTTTCGATCTTATCCTGAAAAATTTGGTTCAACGTGTCGGCAGATCGGTTTGTTGTGCAGAGATAAACGGGCGTCTGTTCGAGCGGCGCTGCCTCGACGCAAAATTTATTGAGTATTTCGATCACGTTAAGAGCTTGACCATCTATCTGAATGTCACGCGTATTCAGATCAGAAAATCGAAGATGATTGAGGACGTTCATGAAAAGGGCATCATCCTGTTGACGATGTATCTTTTGAAGGCAAACGTGTTGGAGATCAGCTTCTTGCCAAAGATCTGTCTGGAAGGCATAGTACCCGCCAAGTTCGCTCATCAAATAATCAGATTCTGCTCTATCTTTCACAACTGGAGGGAGTTGCATAAAATCCCCGACAAGCACAAGCTGTTTTCCACCGAACGGTTTGTTGCATCCCGTCACTTCTTTAAGCCGTATATCCATGCCAACGAACAGGTCACTGCGAACCATGGATATTTCGTCGATCACGATTGTTTCGATACTGCGTATCAATTCAATGCGCTTCTTACTTAATGTATTATCAATTGAGTCTTGGGTAATTAACCCCGGTTTAAGTTGGAAAAGACTGTGAATAGTTGTGCCGTCAATGTTGATGGCGGCTATACCGGTTGGTGCGACGAAAACACATTCACGATTGCATTTTTCCTTGAATTCATGAACAAGTGTTGATTTGCCCGTGCCAGCCCTTCCAGTCAAAAATACATTTTTGCCGGAAAGCATTTGGTCAAGAGCACATTTCTGCTCAGGAGTGAGCTTGATTTTTGGTGGTTTCATTTTTTGAAATCCTTCCAAATTTAATAGTTTTATGATATGGTTCATCTCTTGTGAAGAGATACGAAAAGGACAATCTGTTTTTGCAAAAACATTTCTTACCAAATTATGTCGCGATTTACAAAAAAAAAACTGTCCCCAAAAAACAAAGTCCTACACCAAGCACAGAACGTGCTTAGTATAGGACTATTATGGAATTGTCTATTTATTCGATTGGAATGACTTATTCAATAAGTGTCTGAGCTAAAACTTTGACAAGACCTATTGCAAGCAGGGCAATGAACGTCCCAACAGCAATTTCTGCGCTTCTATTAACATTGAATTCGTCAGAATTGATGTTCATGTTTTTTTCTCCTGTATATCTATTATTAAGGTAAATACGAGCGGTTGAGCCAGGATGCTTACCTATACCTAAAAATATAAGGATTTACATGCAGACCTGCTCCTACACGATGTGAGGGTGAAACGGGCGTCAGGATGACAGGACCAAGTTCGTAAGCTGAAACATTCCGTGTCACGGTCGTGATCGTTCCGTCCCCATCTGCCGTAATAATCGTGGTGGAGGGTCGTACAGGCTGAGGGGTGGCAACGACCACCGGAACAGAAACCGGTGTTGCCTTCGGGACGATGATGACCTCGGTCGAACCTTGAATCAGTGAACCAGTGGCTTCT
>Ga0265299_10007076_pt1 | contig 10105 bp, 11 predicted proteins | sample AusTroGonzalo_MG_4_FD_193485 | JGI IMG/M metagenome (GOLD analysis project Ga0265299, IMG submission 193485) | Bovine rumen microbial communities from tropical cattle in Woodstock, Queensland, Australia - Gonzalo_02 | ecosystem: Host-associated > Mammals > Digestive system > Stomach > Rumen ...
TCACTTTCACCGCTTGCATATATAAATTCATACTTAGTAAACCTATCATACTGTGCAAACACATCAAAATTTGATGTCACCACATCAAAGTTATCACTCCAACCATTAAATACATAAGAATATTGATTTTCATCATCTCTATTTGGAACATCTCCGACATAAACAGCCGACATACCATAATCAACTACGGATGTGAATAAAATGTCACCATTATAGTTTTTAAATGTGACAGTATATTGATTTATGTTCTGTGAAAAATGTGCTACATAGGTTATATCACATGTAACATCAGATATATTCGGCTCCCACCCATCAAATATATAAAAGTATCGTTCATTACCATCTTTTGTCGGTACTTGTCCATTATAGCTCGGCGATGTTCCATAAGGAATATTTTCATCAACTTGTAAAATTGAACCATCCCAATTTTGCCATGTTATAGTGTATGTGTTAGTAATACTTATATATTGTGCAACATATGTTACATCTTGAGTTACCACACTTATTTCAGGCGACCAAGATGTAAAAATATAAGAATATCTTGGATCTAATGAATTCCTAGTTGGTAATTCGCCATCATATCCTGGCATAGTTCCATAAGGTACATTACTATCCACCTCCATTACCAAACCATTCCAATTCCTCCATGTGACAGTATATAAATTTGTCTGCTCAATATTATCAGTTGTAATAGAATCAGAACTTATTTTAAAATCATTGTCCTCATCTATTTTTGAACACCCACAAAACGCTACTAAGACAAACAATATACAACAAAAAATCATATATTTTTTCATATTTTCACCTTATTTCTAACAATCTTTAAAACCACAAACTCAAACATTTTGTAAAAATATTTTACTTAGGCATTGCCTAAAAGTCAAGTATTTTTAGGCAATATCTAATATAATATATATGTATGGATAATATTGACGATATCATTTTACATAATATTAAACGAGAAATAGAAAGTTCTTCAAAAAAGAAATGTGACATTGCCAAGGCCATTGGAATTAGTTCTCCAACGTTATCACAATACTTATCCGGCAGAGCCCAACCAACACTTGCAACACTAACAAAATTATGCCGATTTCTAGACATATCTGCAGATGATATATTACCCACTAAAATTCAAAAATAAAAAACGGACTTTTTAGTCCGTTTTTTCTTGCCCTCTTTCAGTTCGCACTACATCATAGATATGCGATAGGTAGCGAATTTTCAAATACTCCACTTAAGTGAGGTAGAGCAGCAATATACAAAAAATGTAGAGGTGTATTACCTCTACATTTTTTCTGGTTGCGAGGGCTGGATTTGAACCAACGACCTTTGGGTTATGAGCTGGGCGAGCTTACGGGTGAATCTACCCCGCGATAATTCAAATTTCCACTTTAACGGGGTAGAGCAATAATTATATATCTAAAAAAAGAAGCCACGATATCTGTGACTTCTCAAGTTGAGCAGTTGCTCATTCTGTGGTTGCGGGGGCTGGATTTGAACCAACGACCTTTGGGTTATGAGCCCAACGAGCTTCCGGGCTGCTCTACCCCGCGATAAATTGACAAGACAGATTATACTATAATTCCCCTATCTTGTCAAGATGTTTAAAAAATTTATTTAAATATATATCTCGTCTCGCCTTCTTTGATCAGTCCCATCTCATCTCGGGCATATTGCTCGACGAAACTACGTGTCGCACGCTCTTTATTACCTTGCTCCAAATCCTCAATCTGCTGCTCGTACTGAGCGCGAGTTTCTTCCAATCTCTTGGCCTCGGCACGCAAATTGCCCAATCTGATATATTCTACCACAATAATCGCTATCAAGATTAATAAAATCAGCGTTGCAATGATAGTCAATTTCTTAATGCGAGCACTGAGTGCACTATCTACCATAAATTACCTCGTGATAAATCTATATACTCGAGAACGCTTTTTGAAAAATCGCGTTACTCTAGTAACAATATTATAAACAAAAAGCAAAGTGTTGGCAAGCATTTTTCCTATACTTAATCTTTCTAATGCAAAACCTATGGCAAATCCGACAAATTCATACAAAGCGATTATACCATCATTGACACAATATACCGTAAAGAAAAAACAAACTCCAGCAAATGTAAACACGATACAGTCTACTATGATAGTAACAACTAAGTTAAAACCGGTCAAGCTTCTTAGTACCAATCCGCACTCGTATACCACGCCAAGTACAATACCTGCCACGATAAGCCAGAGAAATACCACTCCTGTAAAAAGTCCAGCGGTCATATTATTTAAATATCCTCTTTAGCCATGATTTACCTGCACTGGTGCCATAATATGACAGAGATTCTATTTCTCCACTCACATCTAGCACTTTTGCATCTAGATCCAATCGCTCTGGTTTGAGATTTTGCCCTGTGATTTTGAGATTGCCCAGACTAGTCTTGGCTTTTATCTCAGTTTCCCCTGAACTGTACAATTCTAGTATGCCTGTGATGTTTGCATTTTTTCTATCTGTCAAGACAATAGCGCTGGGAATATTGGAATCTGGCGTTATATCTTTATCTTTAGTAAGTTTGTTCATTTTTCTAATTTCCATACAATCTCCTACAATATTGTATGCATGGTTATATTTTCTAGAACAAAAAATGTTGGCTCACGCCAACATTTATTTTTTAATTATCTCAAATCCGTCTTTTTTATCTTGAATTTCATAACCTAACTTTTCTATTTGTCCTCTAATCTCGTCAGCCAATGCATAATTTTTAGACAACTTTGCTTGGCGTCTTTCCTCTGCCAATTTTTTAACATCATCTGGGATATCCTGCTTCACTTTTGCTAAAAACTCTTCTGGAGATTTTTTAAACAAACCAAGAAGTGCATAAGAATATTTTATGGCATTGGCATCATGTATCGCCTGCCCTGGATTTATTGATATATTTTGTTTGATATTCTTAAAATATCTGAAAAGATTCGCAATGGCTACAGCCATATTAAAATCGTCATTCATAGCACGATCAAACTCAGCATCAATTTCTTTATTGATAGTGTTATCTTGCTTAGTATTAATATCTTCCACTTGTTTCAAAATTTCATAGAAATGCACCATGTGCTTTTCTGCATCTGGGAATAGATTATCTGTGATATTGATATCATTACGATAATTCGTCTGCAATACTGCAAATCTGATAACCTCATTGTCATATTGCTCAAGTATATCTCTCAGCAGTATACTATTACCCAGGCTCTTGCTCATCTTTTGACCATTCACCTTTACCAATCCATTATGTACCCAGTATTTAGCAAAAGGTTTACCTGTCAAAGCCTCTGTCTGTGCCACTTCGTTTTCATGGTGAGGGAAAAGCAAATCTCTGCCACCGCCATGTATATCTATTTGCTCACCAAATGTGGCTAGATTCATCGCTGAGCATTCTATATGCCACCCTGGTCTGCCACGTCCCCATGGTGATTCCCAATATATCTCACCAGGCTTCGCCGCCTTCCACAGTGCAAAATCTAATGGGCTACGTTTATTGTCTTCCAGTTCCACCCTGACACCAGTCTTTACATCATCTAGATTTCTGCCAGATAATTTACCATAACCAGCAAATTTGGCCACGTCATAGTATACATCACCCTCAGGGGTGGCATATGCATATCCTTTGTCTATCAATTTAGCCACAAAACCTATGATGTTGTCTATATTGTCTGTCGCTTTGAGTAGATATGTCGGATTGTCTACTCCCAGTTTGGCGAGCGATTTATCTATCTTTTGCATCATATCTTTCGCATAATCCATCGCATCTATTCCCAAGTCATTTGCTCGTGCGATAATTTTATCATCGACATCGGTATAGTTGCGAGCATATTTTACTTTATATCCCTGTTTTTCCATAAATTTACGCATTATATCAAATACCATCGCTTGCAACGCATGTCCTATATGTGCTTCGCCAGACGTTGTGATGCCGCACGCATACATTTTGACTTCACCAGTTTTTAAAGGGACAAATTCTTCTTTTTTTTTGGTCAAGTCGTTATATATTTTCATTTTAATTTACTCCCCATAATTTATCATTTACTTTTTTTAATGCATCGACAGGTATATCGCCGAGCATGTTTTCTATCTCTTCTAGCCTATTATTTAAATATTGTGTACCCACTTTCGTTATATAATACCCTATTTCTTTCTTATTCTTGCCAGAATTCCGCTTCACTATGTACCCACTAGAGCACAGCCCATTACATATGAGAGCCACATTACTCTTAGCCATGACCAATTCTCGCATTATGTCCTTAGGTGAATGCAATTCGCGTTCACCTATTAAGAACAAAATATCTAACTTTTGAGAAAATTTTTCCTTAGCACCCATCTCTCCCCAACTAATACGATTAGTACTAATCTTTAGCGAGATAAGTTCACTTGCCACACTATTTTTCTTCATTATACTCTCTCAAAAAGTGGCACGATATTTTCTAATGAAATACCACTTTTTATATCTGTTACTTTCCAAGCATAATCTTTGTTATTAAAAATATGTCTTATCTTCTTGGCTGCTTCTGGCATAAATGGTTCAAGCAAATTGCCCAGATTGGCAATTATATATGCACAAGTAAATATAACATCTCCGAATGCGGTTTTGTCTTCTTCCTTTGCTAGTACCCAAGGCTTCTTTTCGTCATAATATCTATTGGCCTCACTAACTAGATCCATAACCTGTCCAATGGCCTTTTTAAATTCTATATCTGATATTGCTTTTGCCACATCTTTATAGGTTTTTTCTACTAGAGTTTTTATTTCATCGTCTACCGTGCCTTTTGGCAATGTAGTCAAGCCCTTAAATTTTAATGTCCTATTTACCAGATTACCAATCTTATTTACAACCTCGGTGTTATGAACATTTACATATAAATCTTCACTAAAATTACAATCTTTTCTCTCAGGTCCATATGCTGAAAAGTAATACCTTAGGCTATCTGTATTATATTTATTCGCCCACTCTAATGCCTCGAATCCGCCTTTTGATTTAGAGATTTTTTGATCATTCATTAGCAGATATTCAGCACTGACCATATAGCCTGGAATCACCCAATTATCCTCGAGAGATGCTAACATTGCTGGGAAGAATAATGAGTGAAATGGGATATTATCCTTTGCATGACACATATATATAATCTTCTCTTTATCTGGCTCCACGTCTGTCTTCCAGAAAGCACGCCAATCAAATCCGCGTTCCTCTGCCAGTAACATCGTGTCTGTCACATATCCAAGTAGAGCTTCCCACCAAACCCATACTTTCTTGTCTTCAAATCCAGGGATTGGCATATCTACACCCCAATTCAAATCTCTAGAAAAATCTCTATCCACTAAATCTTTTAAATATTTCTCGGTTTCGTTTACACTGTTTGGTCGCCATTGATTTTCATATTTTTTCAAATTTTTCTCAAGCAATTCCTTAAACGCAGTTAATTTAAAAACCAATACTTTATTTTCTTTTAATTTTGTATGTTCACCACACACTAGACAAGTAGCGCCTTCTATATCCTTCTCATTTGGAACATAACCACAATCGCAGTTGTCTGCCTTTGTTCGTCTACCACACACCGGACAAGTAATCTCTATCTCTGTATCTGCCACAAATTTACCACACTTGGCACAATACGGCCTCTTTACAACCTTCTCATAGAGATAGCCATTCTTCCACATCTCTACGAATAGTTCTTGACAGCGCTTCTTATGAAAATCTGCATATGTATATGCAAATTTGTCGAACGAAAAATTAAATGCATTGAGTGCCTTCACAAAATTTTCGTAGTATCTATTAACCACGTCTGCTGGCTTTATCCCTTCCTTTTTGGCTATCAGTTCGATTTTCGTACCATGAGAGTCTGCACCAGACACCATCAATACATTATCTCCAGCCATTCTATGAAATCTAGCCAAGATATCCCCAGACAACGAACTGGCAATATACCCCAAATGCAAATTATTATTAGCATATGGCCACGAAACACAAATTACAATATTTTTATCCATTTTATTCCTCCTAATTTCCCAACTCTTTAGCTTTTTTACGAGTCTTTTTCCATCTATTATTTATCTTACTAGCCACAAATCTCTTAGATAAAGGGAAACTGATTCTTCTCAGTATTCTATTAAATCTTCCAGGTATTGTGATAAGTTTGTTTTTGTCTAATGCACGCAGGCTCATTCGTGCCACTTTATCCACAGGTGTCGAACTCCATCTTCCCATTATCCCCTGGGATTCGATAGAATTAATCATCTCTTGTGTGGTAGGCATTCCACCTGGGCACACAATAGATATGTTTACTTTAGCGTCTTTCAATTCTTCATGCATGGCTGTAAAAAAATTCGTCAGCATTGCCTTACTGCTTGAATATATAGCCTTCTGTGGCATCGCATAATATCCTGCAAGCGATGATACTACTAAGACATAAAATCTATCGCCTGCATTTCTCTGTAAAAGACACATATGAAATAAATGAATAGTAGCCTCCACATTTACTTTGACAACTTTTAATATATCCTCTGGACTTTGTTCGAGAATAGGCCCCTCAAAGTCTATGCCAGCGTTCAAAACGATACGATTTAATGTGATACCTGATTTTTGTATATATGTCATCATATCTTGCCTTTTTTCTTCACTAGTTAAATCACAGGCAAAATATTCTATTTTTATATCTGGATATTGCTGAGACAACTCTTCTTTTTTCTTCTGCAATTTCTTATCGCTAGTCCCAGTCAATAAAAGATTGTATCCGCGTTTAGCACACTCTATAGCATAAGCTCCACCCAGTCCACCAGTACTGCCAGTAATTAAAGTATAATCCATTTTTTCTCCTATCTACTATTTTATAATTATGATTTTATAACAAACAAATCGTTATGTCAATATTTTTACACATATCTAAAAAAATAAAAAAGGGATACGCCTAAGCATATCCCTAAAATTGTTTTTTTATAAATGATATTCGCTAGGCAGTGCAGTATCTTCGTACTCAAAAACCTCTTCGTACTCAAACCCAAACATTACACTGACCATACGGCTTAGCCATTTATCCATCAATGCATTATATTCAGTCACAGCCTCATTGTAAGATATGCGCGTACGTGCCACCTGGCTCTCTACCGTGCGCATCTCTGTCATAAAATCTTCAAAAGCTTCGTCATGCTCAATAGTATCAGCAGTACGCACTTGATTATATAATATGTTTAGTTTGTTTTGCAAATTCCCTTCCGCCAATACCTTTTGATCACGAGCCTTTACCTGCACAGCGACGTTCCTTGCATTTATTACATCATCTAGTAGTCTATCTTCTATACCACCTGTTCTCTTTACATATGTTACGAAACGCGGAATCATCTTGTGTCTATTCTTCATGTATGTTTCCATATACATGAACGTATCCTCTGTGCGAGTACGCAACTTACTCAACTTCTTATATCTAGCAATGATAAGCAAAACCAAAATAAATAGCAGGAATATCACTGCACTTGCTATCACTATAGAAATGATAGTAGACATCTGCATATTATTCTCTACCACTTCTGCTTCTTCATCATAATATTCTGTTAGTAGATGCAAAAGACTCATTGTCTAATATTCCCCCTACCACAATTAAATCATATTTTACTAAATAAGTAAAGCGAATAAGCAAACTTGTAAAAATTGTTGTATTTTTTCATAATTTCGGATATAATAAAGTTATGCAAAAGAAAAAGGAAAATATGGGTAGCATTCACAAAGATCATCGCAAACGTATGAAACAAAAATTCTTAGAAACAGGCACCGATTCGTTCACTGAACATGAAATGCTAGAATTTTTATTATTTTTCTGCAAACCACAAGGCGACACCAATGCTCTGGCTCACCAATTACTAAATACTTTCGGTAGTATCACCGCAGTCTTAAACGCTCCATTTGATAGTTTGGTCGAAATCGATGGTGTGGGCGAACATACCGCTATAATGTTGAAATTCTTACCAAAATTATTTAAGGAATACCAAACTAATAAAACAGATAAGACTCAAACCATGGTCACTATCGGAAACTGCTACGAACTCGCAAGCAAATTATTTTGCAATTCTGTGGCAGAAGAATTATACATTGTGTGCCTCAATGCAAAAAATTCCGTGCTATCTTATAAGATGATAGCGGAAGGCAATGCGGATCGTGTAGAAGTAAACATGAGAGATATAACGAATTTCGTGCTAAAGAATAAGAGTTCTAGGATACTCATATACCATAATCATCCTAGCGAAATTTTAGAATTTTCGAAAAATGATATTAACCTGACGACAACCATTTATAGTAGTTGCATACTTAATGAGATAGACGTCTTAGATCACATATTGTACACACACAATGGTTGCACCAGTATGCATCGTCTAGGAATAATGCAAGAAATAAAGCGCGATGTACTAGATAGATTAAATATTGACAATTCTAGCAAAATATATCGAAAACTTTACTGTGCTAGCAAAGTCGCCCCAATAGATTATTCGCAACAATAAAAAAGCATTATGCAATATCGCATAATGCTTTTTACTTTTTCTTTAACCCACAATGAATGTCGGTCTTACTCTTAGTTTCTGACGATCCATCTTAAATCCTTCAATAAATCCATCTGCAGAAATCTTTAGCGCCACACCATATTTTGCCAATGTCTTGGTCGCAGCTAGCCTACCACCACCAGATGATCCCGCTTCGATTTTGATAATTGCGCCACAGGCTATTATCTGTCCATCAGGATCAATTATCGTTGCCCCATCAATTGACACTAATTCTTGGCGCATCTTTCTATCCAAATCTTGAAATTTACGTCCCATTATCATGCTTTTCAATGTTACCAACTTTATATTTTCAGGTTCTTTTAGAAATTCTTCATAAGTCTTTTCTTGGCTACGCTGTTCATCTGCATCATAAAAGAAAGATAGATTCACTTTTTGATCTTTCTTGGCATTGTAATACTTTTCTATAAGCAGATCTTTTTCATCGATATGTTTCAGCACATTATCTGTTTCTTCTTTATTGATATGGACTATACATGCACCATTTTTTGTAAATGAGGTATCCAATGCAGTAAAATATATGGCACGTCTGATGTCTGATCCACTTTCACCTGATCGTTCAGATATTTTATTAATAATCTCATCATGACTATAACACAACCATTTATTCGACCGCCTTGCAAATACCAAAGCTCTATCTTTGAATACCAATAGATCTCCGTTGTGCATCAATGATACACCAACCTTCGCACCAGTGCATAGATTCGCCATCTTCAGGTAATCATATGGCGCCTGTGCTATCTCTGTCTTAACAGGTGGGATAGTGATGTAATTCATTAGATACCCATTCGATGACAACTCTATACATGTATTTATACCATCAGTCAATAGTGCAGAAAAATCTTGCGACATAATTTTCGATAAATGCAAATTTGGATTGGTAGATTTCGGCATTTTTTGTGCAGTGACAATAAACCCAAGGTCCAGATTATTACCCTCATAAGTACGTTGTCCCCAATGCGACATTAGATCTATCAATTCGAGGAGTGTTCGACTTCCATTACGACTTATGGCTTTACACACAGCTTTTTCTATCGTATAAGTCTGCAATCTCTCTAGATGCTCATTCTTTATACCTGATTTATACAAATCGTCATACTCTTGAATAATAATCTTAATCAAATTCATCTCAAACTGCTTAAATGGCTGTACACGCTTAATAACAAAACGATAGTTATCGGTTTTACGAAATTTTACCAACACAGAACCATTGGTTCCCTGTGCGACGATGCCCTCTCGATTAGTCGAAACATCTTCTCCCACAATCTCGGAACCAGTAAAAAGAGTTAATATATTGTTTTGTAAAAATTTAGCAAACCCTTCCTTGTTCATTTATCCACCTTATTTCATTCTTTTTAAGCATTGAAAATATAATTTTTTAAATTTTTTTACGTTTACTTCTGTGCATACATCTGCATTATAATCACTATTTCTAAAATCACAAAGTATAACACCGGTTTTCGTTTCATCATAATATTTTACATCTAAGTGCACTGGTTGTATCTTGAAAATATTAGGATTAGATACACAC
>Ga0265299_10007078_pt1 | contig 10104 bp, 5 predicted proteins | sample AusTroGonzalo_MG_4_FD_193485 | JGI IMG/M metagenome (GOLD analysis project Ga0265299, IMG submission 193485) | Bovine rumen microbial communities from tropical cattle in Woodstock, Queensland, Australia - Gonzalo_02 | ecosystem: Host-associated > Mammals > Digestive system > Stomach > Rumen ...
TGGGCCATTACGAGCGCTTCCTGGGCGTGCATACGTCCAAAGCCAATAACGTGACCACCGGAAAGATCTACCACACGGTCATCACCAAAGAGCGCGAAGGCGCGTATCTGGGAAAGACCGTCCAGATCGTGCCGCACATCACCGACGAGATCAAGCGCCGGATGCTCCTGCTGGGCCGGACCGGCGAATATGATGTGATCCTGACCGAGATTGGCGGCACGGTGGGCGACATGGAGTCGCAGCCCTTCATCGAGGCTGTGCGCCAGTTGCAATGGGAACTCCCGGAAGAGGACTGCATGTCCATCCACCTGACCCTGATTCCGTACCTTCGGGCAGCGAAGGAGCTCAAGACTAAGCCCACGCAGCACTCCGTGCAGATGCTCCAGCAGAGCGGCGTCAAGCCCGACGTGATCGTGTGCCGCACGGAGCAGCCCCTTACGCCGGAACTCCGCCGCAAAATCGCGCTCTTCTGCAATGTCAAGCCCGGCCACGTGATCCAGAGCATCGATGCCTGGAGCATCTACCAGGTGCCGCTCAACATGCACGAGGAGCATCTTGACGAGCTGGCCGTCCGCAAGCTCCAGATCGAGAACTTTACCCAGCCGGAACTGGGCAAATGGAAGGAGTTCCTGGAGCGCCTGAAAAATCCGAAACACGAAGTCACGATCGGCCTGGTGGGCAAATATGTGGAGTTGCAGGACGCCTACAAGTCCATTCAGGAAGCTTTGGTACACGCGGGTGCGGCCAATGAATGCAAAGTCAACGTCAAGACGATCCATTCCGAACAGGTCAGCGAAGCCAATGTCGCCGAAATGCTGGCCGGCATGGACGGAATCCTGGTGGCTCCCGGTTTCGGGGAGCGGGGCATTCCCGGCAAGATTGCCGCCGTGCGCCATGCCCGCGAAAACGGTATTCCTTTCTTCGGCATCTGCCTGGGCATGCAGATGGCCGTCGTGGAGTTCGCACGCGACATGCTGGGCTATGCGGATGCCGCTTCCACGGAGATGCAGCCCGCCACGACGCACCCGGTCATCGACCTGATGGAAGAGCAGAAGACCACCACCATCAAGGGCGGAACGATGCGTCTGGGAGCCTATGCCTGCAAACTGGTTCCCGGCACGTTGGCAGCCCGGATCTACGGGCAGCCGGACGTAAAGGAACGCCACCGGCACCGCTACGAATTCAACGACGCCTACCGCACCGCATTTGAAGAAGCCGGCATGGTGATTTCCGGCACCAATCCGGACACCGGCCTGGTCGAGATCGTGGAAATCCCGTCACATCCATTCTTTATCGGTACGCAGTTCCATCCCGAGTTCAAGAGTACGCCGGAACAGCCGCAGCCCATCTTTGCCGCTTTTGTCAAAGCCGCCATCGACACGCACCTTCAGAAAAAATAACATGAAATCTTTCCTCTTTTCCGCCCTGCTGTCCGCCGTGGTTCTGGCGGCTTCTTGTTCGCAACCGAAACCGCAGGATCCGCTGCCGCGCGGAACAGCCTCCCCGGCTTTGGACGAGGCGTTCACGTCCTATCTACAGGTCGTCGCCGACAGTTCCGAAGAATTGCACAGCATCATGGTCCTTCAGCACGGCAAGGTGCTCAAGGAGCACTTCGCCGTTCCCGATACGGCGCACATCATGAACTCAGTCTCCAAGACCTTTACGTCTACGGCCGTGGGCTTTGCGATTGCTGAGGGGTTGTTGTCGCTCGACGACCGGATCGTGGATCTGTTTCCGGAGTCGCTTCCTGAGCGGGTATCCGATACGGTGGGAAGGATGACGATTCGGCATCTGCTGACGATGAATTCCGGCCACGGGACCGACCCTACCTATGTTGTCCGTTCAGGCGACGGGGACTGGGTGAAGGGTTTCCTGGAATGGCGCATCGATTATGAGCCGGGCACCTGTTACTGTTACAACAGCCTGGGTACCTATGTGCTGTCGGCTGCGGTGCAGAAGGTGACAGGGCAGAAAGTCGTGGATTATCTGGAACCGCGCCTGTGGCAGCCGCTGGGCATCGAAAAACCGTACTGGCAGGAAAGTCCGGCCGGCATCAATACTGGCGGCTGGGGCCTGTTCCTCCGGACGGAAGACATGGCCCGCATGGGCCTCTGCCTGCTTCAAGGCGGCAAGTTCTGCGGCAAGCAGGTGATTCCAGCCGAATGGGTACGGGAGATGTCAGCCGCGCAGGTAACTTCCGTCAATGCCGGCGTGAACGAGCGGATCGTGGAGGACATCCGGAAGGATCCGACGAGTCCCTTCTACGCTTATTTCGATCCGGACCAGAGCGACTGGATGCAAGGCTACGGCTACCAGATGTGGCGCTGCCGCCACGACGCCTTCCGCGCCGACGGCGCAAACGGACAGTACATCCTCATCCTCCCGGACCAGGATGCCGTCATCGTCACGACAGCGAACATCCCCAATATGCGCCAGGAGTTGAACCTGATCTGGGATTATCTGCTGCCAGTGCTGTAGCCGCTACCCGATCGTGGCGCCGTTGGAGAGGCGTTCCTCGGGGGTGACGATGCGCATCTTCCCGTCGATTTGCTTGGCCATGAGGATCATGCCTTTGCTCTCGATGCCACGGATGACGCGGGGCTGGAGGTTGGCCAGGATGCAGATCTGCTTGCCGACCATCTCTTCGGGCGTGTAGTACTGGGCGATGCCGACGCCCTTGGCAATCAGCGCTGCCTTCAGGTTGCTGTCCGCGAAGTTAATGTCTTGCGTCAAGGGCCATTGGTGTAATACGCGAGATTGAAGAAGTTATCTCCCATCCTCATAGCCGACTCGAATTGTCTTCCCCGCTCGTTCGTCGCCTCCGTATTGACGGTCAGGTCATTGTTCAAGACTGCGGGATAATAGAGCGTAACCGTTTTCTGGTTGATATTCATGAAGGCTCCGCCCTCCACAAAAGGAGGATTCTCTCCCCTGAAATAGAGTTTTAACACCTCTCCCGTCGGGAGCACGGCCTGGCTCTGGAAAGCCAGCGTACATATATGCGTGAGCGTAGAAGGCAATCCTACTTCACGCAGCTGCCCCGCACCGCCGCCGTTCTGGGCGTCGAAAAGACTAGCAGCCAGCTTCTTGACCCCCATGTTTTCGGGGATGACAAAGGTCGTTTGATCCGTTCCCATGGCAAAGGCGCACATAGTCGTGTCGAAGCACATGCCCAGCTTGTCCGGGGTCACCCGGAGCGCATTCGTGCCCGTCTTCGTCGGCCCGTTGAATTCCTTCAGTTTGAAGCAATGGACGAAGGCATTCTCGGCCAGAGAATCCACATAGGCCGTTGCCGTCCCGGGATCCGCACCTGACATCGCAAACGTCACGGACTCGATGTCCGAATACTCGAAAGCATGATCGCGAATCGTTTTCACGGATGAAGGTATCGTGATATCCTTAACCTTCGACTTATAGAAAGCCTTGCTGCCGATGACCGAAACGTTATCCGGAATCGTGAAACGGGTGAGCGGTTCGACAACTTTGAGCAGTTGTCCATTGTATACCAAGGCCTTTTTGTCGACACAGTACTTGCCCCTGAGGGTGTCCAGCTTGGGACAATCCGTGAACGGGCCGTCGACATCCCCGTATCCGCCGCCAATTGTCCCGATTTCTGAAGGCAAGTAGATGGAATTCAGATTCTTCCAGTTGTGGAAACTCCCCGCCGGAATGTCGGTGATACCGGTGAAATACTCGAATTCATTGAAAGAGGTATAATCCGCTCCCGTCTTCAGATGTTCGCCGAACATATCTTCCAGAGACCGGACCTCCTTGACCTCGGCCAGGGTGATACAGGTATCCCTGTTGATATTGACCTTCTCATTCGCCACCAGCATCGCTTCCAGGTTCGGATCCCTGAATCTGATGATGGATGTTCCAGTCTGTTCAATGTAGAAATGGAGGGTATGGGCGTTGCGTGTCAACTGTTCCGTAATGAACACATGGCCCGTACGTTTTAGGCCATAATTGCGTTTTACTTCGATCTTGATGTACTGATCATCGCCCTTGTCTCCGCTGCTGACGATCTTGATCCAGGGCTTGATCGAGTCCGGAATCGCCACTTGGCAGGACACGTTGGTCCGATACAGCAATTCCTCGGTATCGCCCTCATACCCGACGGTCCGGGTTGCATCAGAATTCGGCGCCAACTCCAAGACCAGCTCTTTGTAATAGAACGTCTGTATGCTGGAACGTTGACCGTCGGTGACCGTGAACTGCACGGTCATCTCCCCATTGACGATATTTCCTGCCGTCAGGCGGATTTCCCCTTTACTAGGATTCGTTTTATCCGGATAAAGACTATAGGTGAAGCCTGAATCCCGGGGACAGGTGACTTCGATCTGGTAGTTACCCTCCGACATTACGGAATACGGGATGTCTATATAACCCCTTGACATGATCCATATCTTGTCCCCTTCTATGCACGATGATGAAAGCACCAGGGTGGGGGCCTCCGGTTCGAGTTCCTCGACAGCCTTTGTGATAGCCGTCAGGATCGCGCTGTAGTCCTTCTGGTTCTGGGCCTTGACCGCGTCGATCAAACGCGAGAGGACATCAGCCAACTGGTCATCCAGCGTCGATTCAAGCGAGCGCAAGCGCGACAGCACATTGTCGGCTATCGCCCGCACTTTCGGGTCGGTGCCATCCAGGCTCTTCTGCAAGGATTGGACAGCCGTGAGAATCAAACCCAAAGCCTCCCGTGTCGTGGCCAGGCTGTCGGCAAGGGTTAACTGGATGGTTTCCAGCTTCGTCGCCAGGCCCGTTGTCTGAAGCCCCATAGCCGCATCGAGGGCGACCAGATTCTCTTCCGCCGTACCGGTCAGTGCCTCGAGGGCCTTCTTGATCAGTCCCTGCTGCAAACTATCTGCTGCAAAGCCCGCGCTCACTGCCGTCTCGATCAGTGCCAATTTGGACGACAGGCTGGATGCCTGGTTTTTAACGACGGCCTCGATGGTTGCGAGCTGCGCTTCGGCCGTTCCGCCCAGCTGCTGAATCACCCGCAGCAGCAGCTCCTGCTGCGCCACGTAGTCGGCGAAGCCACTGGTCACCGCCGCTTCTATCAATCCCAACTTCGTATCCAGGTCCAGTTGCTGGTCCTGAAGCGCCGTATCCACGGCAGCCAGCTTCTCGTCCACCGTGCCGGTGAGTTGCACGACGGCCTGCTGCAACAATGCCAGGGCCTCCTTATTGTCGGCCAGTTTGTTCTCGACAGCCGCCTCGATCAGATCGAGTTTCGCCGCCAGGCTCGCCGCCTGGTTCATCAGGGCCGTATCGATGGCCGCCAGCTTCTCCTCTGCCGTACCCGTGAGTGTCTGGACAGCCTTCTGCAGCAGGTCCAGACCCGTCTTCTCATCGGCCAGGCCTTCTTTCACGGCCCTTTCAATCAAGCCGAGTTTGGATGACAGGCTGATGGTCTGTCCCTTCACCGCCGCTTCGACAGCCGCCAACTTCTCGCTGGCAGTGCCGGTCATCGCCGAGAGTGCCGCATTGATAAGCGTCTGCTGCGCCTTGGCGTCGGCAAAGCCTCTGGCCACGGCCGCCTCAATCAGACCCAGTTTCGTCTCCAGGCCGATCGTCTGGCTCCCCACCGCCGTTTCAATGGCGGCCAGTTTCTCGTCCGCCGTGCCACTCAATGAAGAGACGGCCTGCTGCAATAGCCGTTGCGCAGCCGCACGGTCGGTGAAGCCGCTGGTCACCGCCGTCTCGAGCTGAGACAGGGCTTCCGCCAAAGACAGGCTGCCGCCCCTGATTGCCTCGGCGATTCCCCGGAAGTCCGATGACAAGCTAATATCGACTGTAAGTTCCGACTGCGGGTTGTCGCAAGCCGTGAAGGCCAGCGGCGAGAAGGGTATCAGCCACAACAGGACACCGAGCAGACCCGCAGGAAAGAATCTATGGTTATTCATATGCATACTCAAAAGGTTTGCTAATAGGCCACAGGACGGACAGGAAGACCTTTGCATCGATAAATGGCACCCGTAATGCATCGGCTGTCAAAACTGTACATCATGGCGTTCTCTCCGTTATTCACGGACAGGTTGGCCGTCCAAAATTCTGCCAGATCATCCGAAATCGTCGTGCCATCGATCCTGCCAGTAAAGGGAAGGAAGATGCTATGATCCGTGAATCCATCAACCGTACTCGTCAGGAGCGTCCCTTTCACACCGGTCCCCATGTAATTGTCCACTACCGTCTTGGTCGTATGTCCATCCAGCCACCTCCATTCTTCGGATAACGGCGTCCGCCATCTGCCACCCCATTTCAGCCGGGCGACATCATCCTCGGGCTCAAGCACCAGCTTCTTGCCGGTGCCATATTTATTGAAGTCCGTTCCGTTTCCATCCCAATAGGTAACCCACGTGTACTCAGCTCTCACCGTCGTATCGCCCCAGGCGAAGAAATATCCGGTATCAACCGGTTGCGTAGCGCCGACATTCATCGTGGCCCATTTCAAGCCGCTGCCCATATCCACGTAAGCATGACCGGTGTACCTGTCGAGTTCCTCGAGGGTTTTCTCCATGGCCGTCAATGCGGCCGTATAGTCCGGCGCGTTCATGATCGCCGTATCGATGGCGGCAAGGGCCTTGCCGACGGCGCCATCCACACACAGCGCCGTGTCGATGGCGGCGATGACCTGCGCCACGCCTTTCGCGGAGGCGGGGTCGTCGAAGCTGTTGGCCAGCGACGTGATGGCCGTTCCGAGCTGTCCGAGGGCCGTTGCTTCACTGGCAAGTCCCAGTTCCAATTCCACTTGAATCAGCCCCATCTTCGTCGTCAGGCTGTCCGTCTGGTTCATCATCGCAGTATCGATGGCCGCCAGCTTCTGATCCAGCGTACCGGAGAGTGTCTGGAGCGCGGTCCGGATCAAGTCCTGTTTCTCCTGACCACCCGCCAGGCCCTCCCGGACAGCCGCTTCAATCAGCGCCAGCTTGGACGAAAGTGTCGTCCCCTGATTCCCGATGGCACCCGCAATGGCGGCGAGCCGGGATTCCGCCGCTCCGTTCAGTGATTGGACTGCCTGACGCAACAAAAGCTGCTGTGACTGGCTGTCGGCAAAGCCTTCCTTGACGGCGGTTTCGATGAGTCCGAGTTTCGTTTCCAGTCCGGCCGTCCGGCTCTTCACGGCTGCTTCTACGGCAGTGAGCTTCTCTGCCAGTGTACCGTCCAGGTTTTCGACGGCTTGCCGGATCAGAGAAAAGGCTTCCTGCGTGTCGGCCAGACCGGCGTCGAGCGCCGATTCGACCAGGTCCAACTTGCCCGCCAGGCTGGCAGCCTGGCTTTTCACCGCTGTCTCAATGGCCAGAAGCCGCTCGCCCAGCGTGCCGTCCAACGTTTCAAGGGCCTGCAGCAACAGTGTCTGGCCGGCCTGCTCGTCAGCCAGTCCTTCCTGAACCGCAGCCTCGATCAGCCCGAGCTTCGTTCCCAGGCTGGCTGTCTGGTTTTTCACGGCGCCTTCGATCTGTGCAAGTCTCTCGTCCGTCGTGCCGGAGAGCGATTCGATGGCTTTTCCGATGAGCGCCTGCTGCGCTTTTCCTTCCGCGAAACCGCCGGCCACGGCCGCCTCGATCAGTTCGAGTTTCATCGCCAGGCCGGCTGTCTGGCTCTTCATCGCCGTCTCCACGGCCGCCAGTTTCTCAGACAGCGTGCCGTCGAGCGACGCCACGGCCTGTCGCACCAGCTCTTGCGCCGCCGTGACATCGGCGAAACCGTCGGCCACCGCCGCCTCGATCAGCCGCAGTTTCTCCGTCAGCGACTGGTCGACTTTGTTGATGGACGCGACAATCTCGCTGTAATCCCGTCGAAGGGTAATGTCGATATCTGAATGGGCGTTCTCACAGGCCGTAAAGACCAGGGGCAGCAGCCATATCAGCGCGCCAAGCAAGCCTGCAAGGAGGATTCTATGGTTTTTCGTATGCATAACTTTCTATTGTGAAACCGGGCGGATGGTTAATCCCCTGTAGCGAAGGGCTGTATTCATACTCGACGTTCTATACGAGGAGGTCTTGTCGGCCAAAAGGAGCAGGATAGACCCAATCCTGTCCGCTCCGTTGTGCAGGTTGGAAGACCAATAGCCCCCCATGTAGCAGTAGCGACTTGTTCCCTCTTCAATGGACTCCGTAATCATTGCCTTATCGGACCGGCAGTAAGCAATGGGAAGGAATATCTGGTTTCCTATATATCCTTCGATCTTGCTGGTAACAATCGCACCTTTCACACCGCTCCCCTGGTAATTATCGGTCCATTCCCAGGTGCAATTATCCTGGTTCAGCAGCCATTCCCACTCGGCCTTCGTCGGCATGCGCCAGGTGCCGTTCCAATTCGCCCGGGCAGCATCATCTTCGATGTCGAGCGCCGTCTTCTTCCCCACTCCGTATCTGGCATAGTCAGCATCGAAATAAGATGATTGTGCATAACCATCCTCTTTTCCGCTTCTCCACGTACTACAAGGATCGTCATACGCGTGTCCGGACGCGTAATACGGCTCCGTCTCTCCCCAGGCAAAGTAGTCGCCATACTCTTGCGGAGAAGCGGCGCCCACGTTCATCGTCGCCCACTTCAAGCCATCGCCCATCTCCACGTATTCGTACCCGTTGATGGTTTGGGTCTTGAGGCCCTCGACCGCAGTCTGGATGGCTGCGAGAACACTGCTGTAGTCTGGCAGGCTGCTGATGGCATTGAGGATATCGGTGATGGCCGCGGACACCTTGCCACTGAGCGTCGTGTCGATCGAGTCGAGCGCCGCCAAGATGGCGTCCACACTCCCCGGCAGCGACGTGCTGAGCGCCGTCCCGATCAGCCGGAGTGCCTCGTTGGCATTGGCCAGGCTGTCCTGCAGTGCCGCCTGGATCAGCTGGAGTTTCGTCGTCAGACTGTCCGTCCGGTGCGTCACCGCCGTATCTATGGCGGCCAGCTTCTCATCCAGCGTACCGTCGAGTGATGCAAGCGCGGTCTGAATCAGCGCTTCTTTTGCGTTGCTGTCCGCAAAGCCCGCACGCACCGCCGCTTCGATCAGTTCCAGTTTGGACGACAGCGTCGTGTGCTGGTTACCGATCGCACGAGAAATGGCCGCGAGTTTCGTTTCCGTCGTGCTGTCCAGCGACTGGATGGCCTGCAGCAGCAGCGCCTGCTGAGCTACGCCATCGGCGAAGCCTTGCTCCACCGCCGCCGCGATCAGCCCTAATTTCGTCTCCAGGCCTGTTGATTGGCTCCGGGCTGCCGTTTCAATGACAGTGAGATTCTCCGCGACCGTACCGGACAGGGATTCGACGGCCTGCTGGATCAACGCCAGCATTTCCTGGCTGTCGGCCAGCCGGTTGGAAAGGGCTTCCTCCACCAGCTCAAGTTTGGCCGCCAGGCTGACGGCCCGGCTCTTCATCGCCTCTTCAACAGCCTGCAGGCGCTCCGCCATCGTGCCGGAGAGTGTCTCGACAGCCTGCTGCAACAAGGTCCGCCCTGCCTTTTCATCGGCCAGGCCTTCCTGTACCGCCGTCTCGATCAATGCCAGTTTCGTTTCCAGACCACTGGTTTGGCTTTTTACGGCACTTTCAACGGCAGAGAGCCGCTCGTCGAGCGTGCCCGACAGCGACGCAATGGCTTCCTGGAAGAGGACCTGTTGTGCCAGTCCGTCGGCAAATCCCTGGGCCACAGCCGCTTCGATCAAACCGAGTTTCGTCTCCAGGCTGGCCGTCTGGAGCTTCACCGCGGTCTCGACAGCCGCCAGTTTCTCGGCCATTGTGCCGGAAAGCGACGCCACGGCCTGCCGCAGCAGTTCCTGGGCTTCTTCGCCGTCGGCAAAGCCACTGGCTACCGCTGCTTCGACAAGTTGCAGCTTGTCCGTCAACGAGCGGCTCGTATTGCGGACTGCGTCAATGATCTGGCTGTAATCCGACTGGACGGTGATGCTGATGTCCGGCCGCATGTTGTCGCAGGACGTGAAGGCCAGCGGTGACAGCGGCACGAGCCACAACAGGACGCCATACAGGCCCGCCCGAAAGATTCTTATTGTATTGGTACGCATATTCATCGATTTCTAGTATGAGACGAACAGCTCGAGGACCTGCTGGATAGACCGGAGGATTGCGGTGTAATCTTTCTGGCCCTGAA
>Ga0265299_10007079_pt1 | contig 10104 bp, 7 predicted proteins | sample AusTroGonzalo_MG_4_FD_193485 | JGI IMG/M metagenome (GOLD analysis project Ga0265299, IMG submission 193485) | Bovine rumen microbial communities from tropical cattle in Woodstock, Queensland, Australia - Gonzalo_02 | ecosystem: Host-associated > Mammals > Digestive system > Stomach > Rumen ...
ATCTATGTAGATGGAAAGAATATCCTGGCCAAGGGGTATCCCGTCCATCTGATGCGCCAGAAGATGGGGATGGTGTTCCAGAGCTTCAACCTCTTCGCGCATAAGACCGTGCTGGAAAACGTGATGCTGGCACCTTGCCAGTTGCTGGGAGAAACTCCGGAAAAGGCGCGTGAGGAAGGGCTGCAACTCCTTCGCAAGGTAGGTCTGGCCGAGAAAGCCGATGTCTATCCGTCGAGCCTCTCCGGTGGTCAGAAACAGCGCGTGGCCATTGCCCGCGCCCTGGCGATGAAGCCCGAAGTCATCCTTTTCGACGAGCCCACATCGGCCCTGGATCCTACTATGGTGGGCGAAGTGCTCAGCGTTATCCGCCAGCTGGCCGACGAAGGTATGACCATGCTTATCGTCACCCACGAGATGAAGTTTGCCTTTGACGTGAGCACGCGCATCTTCTTCATGTACGGCGGCTTTATCCACGAGGACGGCACGCCCAAACAGGTTTTTGACGCGCCTGTTCACAGCGCCACCAAGGCTTTCATCCAACGTATCCGCAAGGAGGTGTTCGAGATTGACGGTCCCGACTTCGACTATCTGGGTATGCGTTCCTCCATCAATGCCTTCTGCTACAAATACGGTATCATGGAGAAGAGGCTGGCGGTGCGGCAGCTGACGGAGAAGATGATAAACGACGTGATGGACTCTTACCGTCCTTTGACCGTCCGTATCACCCACAGCGAACAGTCCGGCGTTACCTCCCTTGACTTCATGGTGGAGAAAATGAAAGCTACGCCACTGAATGAACAGCAGCGTAGCGAGTTGGCTGGCCTATGCCATAAGGTTGTGGAAGAGCCCACCGAAAGGGGCTTCCGTGTGAAACTGATAGTTTAATTATTTCTTGATTACCTGGCCCAGCCAGTAGAGCAGGGCGGCAACCGCCATACCGTTGATGGCGGGGAAGCCCCAGTGTACCAGGTTGGCCACCACTGCGCCCACTATCACGCCGGCCACAGCCCACCAGTTCACTTGCTGGAGCGGGGCGGATGTGAAGTCCTTCTGGTTGGAGAAATAGCTGATAATAAGGATAATGCCCACTGGAGGCAGGGTGCAGTTGAGGATATTGAGCCAGTCGCAGAAATTCCAATAGAGCCATACGGCTGCTACGGTTCCGATGAGTCCGGAAAGAATCACCATGCTCTTCTTGGACATACCGGTGATGTTGGCCAGACCCAGACCGGCCGTATAGAGGGCGTTGTCATTGGTGGTCCAGATATTGAGTCCCAGCACCAGGACGGCCAGGTAGAAGAGGTTCAAGTTCAGCATGACTTCAAAGATGTCGTTACCGCCGGCATAGATGCTGGAAACGGCGCCGAAGAGGAACATCAGGCTGTTACCGATGAAAAAGGCGGCGATGGTGGTGATCAGGCCCACTTTTCCACTCTTGGCAAAGCGTGTGAAGTTAGGAGTGGCCGTACCGCCGGAGACGAAACTGCCCACTACCAGACCTGCGCCGGCGATAATGCTCAGATTCTTGGTTCCCAGGGAGAACTGCTCGATAAGGCCCATGTCGCCCCGATGGACGGCGATAATCATGGCGGCCGTACCCAGGATGGCCACTGCCGGAACGGCGATATAACTTACGATGGTAAGGCTCTTGATGCCGAAATAGGCGCTGGAGGTCATCAGGATACCTGCAATGGCCACCAGGAGATAGCCCTGCCAAGGCATCGAGTCAGGAGTAACTTCCAGGCCGAGAAACTCCTTAGCCACGGGGATGGCGAACATGGCAAGACCCACACCGAACCAGCCGATCTGCGTGAAGCTGATCATGGCACTGGGCAGGTAACTGCCTTTGATGCCGAAACTGCGGTGGCTCAGCAGATCCAGGGAGAGTCCCGTCTTGGCGCCGATGTAACCCAGCGCTCCGGTATAGGCGGCGAGGATAAGACCGCCCAGGATTACAGCCCATACGAATCCGCCGAAATCCAATCCGGCAGCCAACTGCTGACCCACCCACATGCTGGCCGAGAAGAAGGTGAAGCCCAGCATGAGCATGAACATGCTCAGCGTTGATTTACGTCCTGCAGCGTCTACCGGCCGCGAGGTGTAATCGATGTCAATCGTTTTCTTTGTCATATCCGTTTTATTTATAGAGTTTCCTTAAAGAGTCCATGTTCTCCAGACGTCTTTGGGCAAGTGCCTTGAGATCCAGGGCAGTGCTCCCGGACAGGAGTGCCTGTTCTTTCTCCCAGAGCGCTTCCCAACCTTCCGGCACACGGGTAACGTCTCTCCACTGCTCATAGTCCAGAGGCTGGGGAAAGCCCAGTTTCTCTCCTACAAGCGCCTTGGGATCAATCTTATCGGCCCGTTCAAGGATGCCTTCCCAATACTCTGAGACTTCGTCCAGGTGGAGGGGGATTTCATAGCGGCGGGCGCCTCCGTCATAGATGATGCATTTTTCCAGAAGGGCGTCCGGATGATCCATTATCCAGCTGCGGAATTCGGGTGCAACAATGCCTCCGTTCCAGCCGAAGTCAATGTCACGGACGTTGATTCCGCTTACCCCGGGACCGTCATATACCGTAAAGACCCCCTCGTAGAAGAAGCAGTCGAAGCCCTCGAATCCGGGGAACAGCGTCCTAAGCAGGGGAGTCAGCTCTTCCATCAGTTCGATGGCCCGGGTACCGCCGATGGTGAAGAAGACAATCCGCCGGATGCTTCCGCCCATTTGCTTAAACTGCTTGATAAAGTGGTCAAGACAGTGTTGCAGCGTTACTCCGGATGCGATGATATCTCCGATGGCCAGGATGGCGCCTTGACTGGGGTTCAGTTTATCATACTTGATCTCCAGCCCCGTAATTACGTGGTCCTGAATCACCCGTTCGCAGGAGAGGAAATGCATGTTGCGGACGCGGATACCCACCTGGGCACAGGCCTCCTCCAAGGGATAATTGAGCCCGCCGCGAAGGATGGTCAGGATTTCAAAAGCGCCGCCCAGACCGGTTGACAAGAGGTAACGGAGGGCGGCGGAAGTTTCTTCGAGTAGGGCGGTGTAGCAGGGGAAACCAATGACCTCGGGGAAGGAAAGGAGTTTCCTGGAGCCCGGAGAAGTGAGGACGAAGAAGCGATTCAGGAACTCAGGGGAGTTCAAGCTATAGATATTCGTCTCTTGCAGCGAAGCCACCTGTTGGAGGCTCGTACTCTGTGCACTAAAAGACATAAAAAATCCCGATTATAATCTAACCGGGATGCAAAGGTAATAATAATTCTTTAATAAACCAGCGAACGGAAGTCTTTGACCCGATGGAAAGTGACGATATTGCCGTCGTGGGCCGTGCGGGCGAGCTCATCGCCGGAACGGCTTACGATGCAGAGGTCGTCGCCGTCGATGAGCATAGTGGCGTAATGTCGTGCCGAATGGTCCGTGGGGCCCACCGCCACCAGTCCGGCGAAAGTCCATCGCAGCAGGTCAGGGGAGTAGGAGAGTGCCAGGCGCCGGCGGCCGTTCATCCGTCCGTCTATCTGCGAGTGTAGCAGCCAGAAAAGCTGGGTCTTTTCATCATAGCAAATATGGAATTTGAGATCTCCACCGGGAATGTGGACGAAATAGACTTCGCCTTCATTCTTGTTCCATCGGCCGATGGCCAGTGAACCGTCTTCCCGTTCATAACCCCGAAGCAGGACGCCGATGTCCGGAAAACTCGTAGCCGCCCGGGAAAGCAGCACCACGCTGCGGCCTGTAGAGTCATAAAAAGGCCGCTGGGGGTCACGCACACGCACCACGTTAGTCTCCAGAAGGCCGGCCGTCCCGGGTGCTACAACCGGGATACCCGAAGGACGGGCGGCTTCCATATCTTCATCGGGATTGTAGAGTTCTGAAAAAGTCCAGGCTTCCGGCTTCGTCAGATCGGCATCTAGAGGGGCCTGCATGAGCACTGGACCCACGCCGGGCCATTTGTGCCCTTCGGACACCCATTTTTCGTAGACCAGCGTCACCTTGCCTCCGCAGGTATCCACGGCAGTGCAGCTCTGGTGCCAGCGAGGCTCCGCGCAGAGCACGGACGGTGTGCACCAAGTCTCTCCATTGTCGTCGCTGCGGGTTACCAGCATGCGTCCGGAATGGCCCACCATGTAAAGCGAGCGTCCGGCCTTGAAAAGGATTTCGTGCATCATCGGGATGCGGGCGGGCGTTTCGCGCCAGGTGCGCCCTTTGTCGTCGGAGAGCAGCACGCGGATTTGGTTGCCGGCCTTGTAGTCGCCGAAATCGGACTTGGGTCCGTCCAGCGCATAGGTGCCTGGGCCGCCGTAATCTACCGCCACCACGAATCGGCCTTCAAAACCTTCCACAATGCCGGGCGTATACAGGTAAATACTGTCCGGATTGGGCGAAACGGCAATGACCTGCTCGCTGCCTATCAGCCGTCCGCAGTTGGACGGTCCCTGGCAGGCCGATAACAGGGCAATGCACAACGATAGGGAAAGGAGGACGCGGTTCATGGGCTGGTTTATTTACATACAAAAATACAAAGAAATTTTGTATTAGCTGACCAGCTCGATCTGAGCCTCGATAAGGTAGGCCGGGATATTGTCCACGCTCACTTCGCCCCCAATGACCAACGTAATTCTGTTACCGTCCAGGGTGGGTGAGAATGACAGGGTGGTGGAGAGGAGATGCCGGCTATCCAGCTGTTTGTTCACCGTTCCCTGGGTGGATTCGAACTTCCAGTAGCCGCCCAGCTTCTTCCCGTTGGCATACTCCATAACGAAGGTGTTGAGCTGTGAAACGCTCATCCGTGTCATCCTGTATCCTTCGAACAGGGGCAGATAGCTTTCCAGCGCCGGCGCGCAGCCGGCAGCGACATCGGCCGCCATTTTCCCGAAATCCAAAGTGTCGTAGCTGCCCTCGAAATGAGTATCGTCCGCCAGGTTGTTGACTTTGATATCGGCCTTACTGAGTGTCCATTGGCCGTTTACTGGGTTGAACGGGGGTAGTTTGGGCTTTGGGGTAATCCCGGTACGGTCGCGGTAGCTTTTCCCGTCGGTGAAGGTGTATTGGGCGTAGAGCATATCCTGCTCGAAGGAGAGAGTACCCAGTCCTTCCAGGCGGTATACTCCGTCATCGATGGTGTAAGTTCCGCTCACATAGCTGGCGGCCTTCCGGTCTTTTATGCCCACGAGGATGCGCTCGAACGGAATCTGGAGATACTTGTCCAGGCCGTCGTACTGCTCTTCCTCCGAAAGGACCTCGGCGTAGAACGAACCGTCATCGTTCAGTTCAACGCAGCCGAGCGGGCCCACGCTGCGGGCTGCACCCAGGTTGATTTTGGCATTGACCAGCTCGTAGGAGAAGGGCGTGGTCTGGGGTGTTTCGTTTTTGTCGCAGGAAACCAACGCTAAGAAGGCTGCTAAAGGGATAAGAATGCTTTTTTTCATGGTGTAGTTTATTTGGAATGGTGGTTAGTTTGCTTTGGTCTCTCCTACAAGGAAGGTATAATTCGCATCCCAATACTTGGAATACAAGATGGACGGAGAGATGGAGACGATATAAAGATTCTTGGCTACGCTGGCATTTCCATTAGGGTTGAAGCCGCCCGGGTTCACCTTGGGAGCGGTGACTATGGTGTGGTCTACCGAATCAAAGGCCCATTGATTCCCGTAATTGTCGGTGGCGATAAGGGGAGCATACTGCGCTTCCGGCGGCACGACTTCGGAGGCTTCTGCGTAATAGGTACAACTGGTCGAGGTAAAGGAAGAGCCGCTCTCGTAGCGCAAACCGATGGTAATGTTCCAGGCAGTGGGTTCAAAGACGATATTTACATCCTTGGACAAAGTGCCGGTATGGGCATCCGTATATACCTGGATTCTCAGCGTATAATGGTCCATATCGTTATATTTACAACTCCTGTTGTTGGTGGCACTGATGGTAAAGACGTTCCCCGATTTCGACACATTGGCATAACTGCCTCCGATGACCCAACTGTAATTGAACGAGGCCGAAACTGGGCTTCCGTTCTTTCTCAGTGTGGCGGTAAGACTTATGGATGAAGACCTTAAGGCCGATGTGGATCCGGATACCACCATTTCGTAGTAGTCCCAGATATTCAGATTGGCGTCTTCATAACTGTTGGCACTGTATTTACTCCGGAGGGTGACCGATCCGGACGAGATGCCGGTGAGAGTGCTGCCTGAAATGGAGACATGGCTTCCACCGGAGACGGCGGTAAATCCGCTGCCGGTCACATCGCTCTGGTAGGTCCAGCTTGAGCCTCCGTCAGAAGAACGGTATAGTTTGGCTGTGGCACTGGACGTTCCGCCCACGTAGAGTTCGGAGGAGGAGACCGTAGTCACCACTTTGTAAATATAGGTGATGGTGTGCCCGGCCTGTCGGCATTGTATGTAGTCTTTCGCCCCTGTTTCAGGATCATACAGATAAATACTCACACTCCGGGCGGAAGAAGAGGAGTTGGCGCTCTTCCAATAAACCCAGACCGTGGCACCGTCATTTCCATACGAAAAATCGGAAGACGTACAGTTCGTCAGGTCCGAAGCATAGGACGTAAAACCGGAAGCCGGGCCTGTATAAGTGTAGGAAGCCGTAGAGCTTGCCCGATTGTTAAGTCCTACATAATCGGTATCCGATCCGTCGAACAACCAGGGGTTGATGCTGATGGACGGGTCTATAACGCTTACATCGGCCGCCCGTTTCCAGTCATAGTCCATCATGTTATCGGCATGATAACTGATGGACCAGTCGTACACCCGGTTCCGAAGAATATTGAAATCCGTAGTCTCGTTTGCGCCCAGGTAAGAGCGATAGACCACACTGCCTGTGTATTGGCCTGTTGTGGATACATTGGTTTCCAAGAAGGTGGCGTAATTGCGGATGGACGAAAGATTGTCGTTCGTGTAGGTTTTCTCCCGGGAAGACTTGATGCTCCCCACGGTCCCCTGGGTGTTTTCCGGAACATAGAATACCGCCGACAGGGAAGGAGCGCTGCCCGCCACGGTTCCGTGGATATCCTGGAGCGTAGGGGTGTTGTTACTTCCGGCTGGAGACGTCCCAAAAGGGGAAACCGTGGGATTGACGTTCTTCACGGTGGCCGATGTAATCACCGCACCTGCCCAGTCACAGGATAGGGAAACGTTGATCCTGGCCAATAGCCGTTTCACGGGCACCGTAATGTGCTGACCTTCGGTAAAGGACTGCCCGCTTAGGGATCCTGCCATAGGGATGCCTGCGCTGGCCATGGAATTATAGTTCACCGTATAGGTCATGGACGAGAGCGTCCCGTCCGATACGGCGGCTGCCAGGGCCGATCTTTGGTCACCCATGTTCACCAAAGCGTATATATTGTAGGCCCGGTCGGAGCGGAGCGTTATATCAATGGATCCGATACTACCCGTGTGATGTGCCAGGTAGGCCTGTGTCCCATCAGCCTCAAAAAGGCCCAAAGTAACGCTGCTGATCCGGGTTTCGATGTCGGTTGCCGTCAGGTAACTCTTTGTGCTTATGCACTCCGTGCTCTCCATGGCCTCGGGCTGGCCGATAAGCAGGTTTACCCTGACGGCTTCCGGCATCGCTACCCTCATGCAGCTGCAGGTGAGGATGAATCCCGTCAATATGCAAATAATCCTGTTCATACTATGATTCCTCCTGTATTGTATACGAATATTCCCAGGGAACAACCTCTACGGATAATACCATATGGGCCAGACTTCCGCCCACGGCCGTGCCCGAGATGTTGTTAATCCTCCCTTCTTGCAACGTAATATCGGCCTGGGCTTCCACCACCTGCTCCTGTCCGTTCTTGGAAAGCGTGTACCGGCAAAGGAGGGTATAGGTGCCCGGAACCAGGTAGAGGTCGCTGCCGGAACTGACGGCTGTGGCCGAATTCATCCCGCTGCAGCCGCTCCAGCTTCCCTTGGCGAGGTTATAAACGCCGGCAGTACCGAAAGGTTGCGTCTTCCCTTTGAGCGACCAGTTCACACTGCTGAGGGTATAGCCCGTCTGGGGCGTCAGGGTAAGGGTGCCCAGGCGGGCAAAGATGTGATGGAGTGTCACGGAAGGGCTGCTGGAGCTGCTTCCGAAAACCCGTCCTGCAACGATATCCGTGCTGTTCTGCGCGTACAGTGCAGGGGCTGCACCCAAGGTAAAATCCACGTTGGATACATAGTAGTTACGGGTTCCCGGTGCTGCTGCATCTACATATCGGCCGGTGGAGACCCTCCCGTTGACGGGACTGGCCGAGATGGCGCCATCTGCACCGGCGCACCAGTTAATCTGTTCTGGCGAAGTTCCTCCCGCATCTCCCCCGGTTGTGGTTCCCCAAAAGACGGTGCTGAGCTGAGTGACCGCACTGGTTTTGGTGGACAGGTCCCCCCACAGATGCAGTTGTACTTCTTCCGTCTTTTCAGGTACGGGTGTAGGGGAGGGCGGGGCAAGGCAGTCCTTCCTGCATCCCGTGGGGAGGAGCAGGAAGACTGCCAATACGAAAGAAGGGGTCAATGCGTAAGAAGACATGGCTTACGGGTTGTGGAATTAATTGTTACTCTGTGTAAAAGAGGGTGTTAAGATTTGACTTTCCCAAGGAGTAACCGTAACCACGAAAACAACCTCCTTGCAATCGTCCGGTTCCGGAATGTTGGCCTCGTCGTTATTCAGGCCGATATTATTGTTATATCCCTGACTGAGGTTCACTTGGGCCGTCGCGGTTTTCGATCTGCTGTAACTCCCTTTCGAGATGGTATAGCTTGCTCTGAGCGTATACTCGCCCGGCAGCAGCCAGAGGTCATTGTCATCGCTGACCTTGGTGCCGCCTTCGGCTATATCCTCCCCACTGTTTGCGCTGCCCATAATGTATACGTCACTGTTTACCGCTGATCCGCGATTCCAGGTGTTATGGATCAGATTATAGGTGCCTTGTAGGATGGGACGCAGCGAAAGTTTAAGGTTTGTGACCGTGAAACCCTCGGGGGCTTTCATAGTCACCGTTCCAATTTGGGCAAAGATGTGTTGGAGAGGAAGATCGTTCTCGCTCTGGAAGTTGGGCGAAGCCAGATAGCCCACCACCACGTCAGTATTGGTATTGGTGACAGAGACGGAAGGTGCAGAAGTGTTTCCTACCATGCTCATATTCGAAGCCGCGAACTTGTAATTGGGATTGCTTGCAGGCCAGTATTTGCCACCATGCCATTTGCCGTCTTCCCCTTTTGTGAAAGCTGCATTCTCGAAGGCGAAGCCGGAACCCGCGATTGCCGAAACATAAAGGGTTCCCAGATTGTCGTTGTCCACTTGGGTCGCACCCTTGGTGACCGTACCCGAATCCGAAACTCCGTTTAGGCCGAAGATGATTTCCTGGGCAGAGGAAGGCTTAGCTGCGGGAGCGGATTCAAATGATTTCTGACATGCGGTCGCAAGGCTTGTTCCTGCCAATGCGAGGAGGAGTAAAGTTTTGGTTTTCATTTTGTTTGATAATTAAAGTGATGAATTAAAAAGAGGTATTCCAATGATTCAGGTGCACCACATCCGTTTCCCATTCCATCACTTGGATGGAATAGTTCACCAGCACCCGGCCATCCAGGGTGAGATGGATGTGGCAGTCGTCCAGGATGGCCTGGGACCAGTCGTATCCGCGCAGGGTGGCCATTTCTCCCAAAGGCAGGCTCTGGAAGGGCACCCAGGCATCGTTATCGTCTTCTTGTGTGAACAAATCCAGGAGCAGGGAACCGGCATAGACCGTTTCACCGGAGGGCTCCGCCTGCCGGGGAATCCGCACGGCATATAAATACGGGTCGATTTCCCGGGCCTGGACTTCATAGGACCCTTCGTGGAGCAGGAGACCTGGCAGGGTGTAACCATCCACGTCGCAGGAAACCTTCAGCTGCAGGGGAATGTCTTCCTCCAATATCTCCACTTCGCAGTAAAATGTGGTGTAGAGACTCTGGAGGGGCACTTCTACCGTATAGTGTTCGGCTTCATCTGTCTCTGACTGTGCGAAACCTGCCAGGCTTTCCGGGCATTCCTGCCCCAGGGGAATCAGCAGGTCGTTTCCGTTGTCGGAAAGCTTTTTGGACCAGTTGCTCACGCAAACCACTTCCAGGGAGGTGTGT
>Ga0265299_10007082_pt1 | contig 10099 bp, 22 predicted proteins | sample AusTroGonzalo_MG_4_FD_193485 | JGI IMG/M metagenome (GOLD analysis project Ga0265299, IMG submission 193485) | Bovine rumen microbial communities from tropical cattle in Woodstock, Queensland, Australia - Gonzalo_02 | ecosystem: Host-associated > Mammals > Digestive system > Stomach > Rumen ...
GCTGAAGACCGAGGATCTCTCCGGGCCTGAGTCCGGTCAAGACACCGAGACAAAAGGCGGGATGATACCAGAGCCTTGAAGGTTCCAACAGCCTGCGAACGTCATCACGATCCAGGACTTCCTTTTCTTTCTTCGAATGTCCTTTCGGAATGTAAAGGGAGCCTCGGAGGGGCTCACATTGATAATCTTCATATCCGAATTTAATCAAAGCGTTGATGATCGCTTTGAGGTTCTTCAAAGTCTTCTCAGATAGTGGCTTATTTTCGCCTGTGGCGCCGTTTATGATGCCTTGCCAGTCTCGGAGTGTCATTCTATTCATTTTCTTATTCGCGCACACAGGAAGCACATAATTGCGTAAATAACACTCATATTGTTCGTATGCTGCGGAGTTCTCTCCGCATCTGGCGAGAACGTCAGCGAGATATTCGGAGGCTATACGGCCCACAGTCTTCTCTCCGGTTCCTTCATCGTAGAACCAGCGCTCATATTTCTGACGAACTTCTCTGCGGCCTTTTGCACCCGGCACAGATGAAGAGAACGAAAAACGCTTCCCGTCTTTTCTGACTTGTATGCGCCAGCGGCGGCCGTCCCATCTGGGAATAGGTTCATTCATTGTTAAGTCTCCTGATTCTGACTTGATCTCAAATAATCTGCATAGCTTCTTAATTTTATGATGCTTTCGGGAGTGAGTCCTGCGGTTAAAGATTCCTCTTTGACTTCAGCCAGAACATTAACGAGGTTTCCTGGTGTGGTATTCAAAGCAAAAGCAAGTTCCGGAAGTTTTTCAATAGAGATATAATTCTTTCCCTTTTCAATGGCACTGATAGCAGCTCTTCCAGCGAAGCCTGACTTAATTGCGAGCTCTTCCTGTGATAAACCTTCAGCTTCACGAAGAGCCTTTATATAATTACCGAACTTGATGAGCCTATCGTTATCTGTTGCGCTTTCCGTGTCTTCAATTTCAACTGTTTCCTTAAAAAGCTCAATAGGCGAAACACCCAGAGCTTCAGCGCACCGGATAACAGTTTCTCTCGGCATATCATTTACACCAGTTTCTATTTTGTTGATAGCAGATCTTCCCTTATATCCGATTTTCTTTGCGAGCTCATCCTGAGACATATTCATTTTGAGCCTGAGTTCTTTAAGGTTTTTACCAAACTGTTTTTTTGCTTCTTCTTTATTCATATAACCGCCTCCGTCAATGTCATTTTAATGACAAAGTACATTATTTGTCAACAAAACGGAAAAATATGTTGACGGAAAATCTACAAAGTGGTATTTTCGAATTGTACCCGAAACGGCTACATACTGAGGAAGGAGGTAAAACGATGAATTATGAATTACTGAGGTCATACATTAAGGACAGCGGTCTCAAAATTTCGTTCCTGGCTAACAAAATAGGCATGACACGACAGTCTTTGAACGCAAAGATCAGCGGCCGTAGGTCTTTTTCACAGTCCGAGATTATGGCTCTCAAACAGGCGCTCCGTTTGGATGATAATACTTTCATGCGTATTTTTTTACGGAGTGTGTACCCGAAATGGCTACAAGGGAACAATCATGATCCGCTCCGGTCTTTATCCTCAACTCGGAAGATATTTCAGAACGTTGGATGAACTTGCGAGCGCGGGATGTATGTCGGTCCGGAGACTGTATGACGTTCTCCACGGCAAAAAGCAATTCACGGAAGACGAAAAGCGTGCCATCTGGAACGCGATCATCGTCAAAGAACACAAGCTCGAAACTCAAGGAGATTTTGACAAACAGTTCAAATCAAGAAAGGCGGTTTAACAATGGCAAAGAAGAAAGAATTGTCTGCTGAAGACATCAAACAGCAGATTGCGGAGCTTCAGGAAAAGCTAAAGCTCATCGAAGACAAGAAACCCGATTTTAGCAACATTAAAGAAGGCGACCACTTCAATTATTGTGGTTTTGAATGGGTGTGTCTGGATCCTAATTATCAGGAAATGGGTGGAAAAGAGTGCGGCGGAGACGAGGGTGTCCTCGCTATAATGGCGAAGCTCTGGAAGGATAACATCGTTTTCTCGGAGGCTAATGACCAGAATTATAGGAAATCGGACATCAGGAAGCTCTTACTCAAGGAGCTCGCTCCGAAACTTGAGGGCCGAGTTATTAAGCACTTCCCCGACATGTTAATGGAAAACGGCAAAGAGCTCGAAACAGGCTACTATGCCGATCCGGTCTTCTTACTCTCAATTCATGAATATATCAGATATGCGAACCGCGTCCCTTATGACGATTACAGAGACGGCGACGGAGATGCTACATGGTGGTGGCTCCGGTCTCCCTCCCCGTGGTACGCCGTCGATGTCCGCGGCGTGTACGCCGGCGGCTCGTTGGGCAACAACAGCGCGGTCGGTGCCGTCGGCGTTGCCCCTGCTTGTATATTCATCCGTTAATCAAACAATCCGCAGCGATAGCTGCATATAGAAAGGCGGTTATTTATGAAACTTTTATTCTTTTTGCTTTCACTTGCTCTCCTGGCAGTAGGTTTTGCCGGCGGAGTGGCTTTCATGACGATATTTACCAAAGACACGATCAAACAGCTCAGGCTCGAAAACCGTCAGCTCCGGTCTGATATGAAACTGCTCAAAAGGCAGAAGAAGGACACCGTTGAGGTTATTTATTCGACAGGTTTTGACGGTGAGACGACAGTAGATCCTCCGGAAAACTACTGTAAGAACCTCTTTGATCCGTTTTAATCGCGAGGTGACTATATGGCTCACAAGATAGGGAATAACCCTCACTGTATCGACTGCAAATGGTACGTCCCCTATGAAACCGAAAAGAACGGCTACACGGGAGAATGCCAGGAAGAAGGAACTGAATCGATGAATGTCAAATGGCAGTGGGACTGCAGCCATTGGGTGGATAAGATAACGGGCTTAACGCATTTTGAAGTGCTTACCCGCGTCCCGGAGAATTACCGCACTCCTGCAGACATCCTGTACCTCAGTCAGTTTATAGAATGGAGGAAGAAGTAATGTTTATCAAATTGCATGGCGTTTTAGGCCAGCGTCTTATATTCAACATCGACAACATTAAAGGATTCAGTGAGATTATCAAAGGCTCCAAGTATGAGTCCTCGCTCAAATACGGCGCGAAGACTGTCGTGCAGATCGGCAGCGAGATGATCCCGGTCAAGAACACGATCATTCAGATCGAGAACATGCTCAAGAAGGCGGAGCAGATCGGAGGCGCGAAATGAAGAAAAAGATCCTCGAGACAGAAATCTCGGACGCTTGTGAGAGCATCGCAAAATCGCTGCGCAAATATACCGATGAGCCACTTTCTCTGGTCATCAACGTTGATACCCGCGAAGCTTTCCCGGAAATAGGGACCGATTTCTATTCGTTTGACATAAGAGATCCGAAGGGAGAACTGATTCTCGAACTCGGCATGCGTATCGCGTATTGCTGGGATGACGAGAGAGGCGGCATTGAAGTAATCAGGGAAACCTATAAGAGTTTCGGAGGTGTAGACGATGGAACCGATTAAGGACTGCGAACATTGTGCATTCTTTCAAGAGACAAGGAGTTTCATAGCGGATGGCTTTTGTTATGCGAGAAAGAGCAAACCTGTGCCGGTGCGTAAATGGTTTACCAAGTGCAAGTCTTGGGTAGAGAAGGGAGATGGAGATGATTCAAAGGGATGAGCACAAAAGCGAGTTCGTCCGCGTGGCGTGGTCGACTCTCAGAGACGAACGTCTCAGCTTTGAGGCTCGCGGGTTCCTTGCCTTCCTCCTGACTTTTCCGGACGATTGGGAATTCAATTACAACGGACTTTCATCTATGACGGGCCTAAGTGAAAAGACGATCATGAGACTCGTCAAAGAACTCAAGACAGCCGGATATATCTCTCAAAAGAAGAGAAAAAACGGAGCAGGTCATTTCTATTCGTGCGAATGGACCATCTGCGAGTCCTCCGAACTTACCAAAAACGGAAGTTCCGTCAAACCGAAGTTCAGTAAAACGGAAGTTCCGTCAAACCGAAGTTCCGACGAACCGAACTTCCGTAAAAGGGGAGTAACAACAAACGAGATATCTTTAACAAACGAGATATCTTTAACAAACGAGATAAAGAAAGAGAAGGCTGCGCCTTTTTCAGCCCAATTAGAGCCTCTTTCACCCGAAATCAGGGCTGTTTTTGAAGAATTCATCAAGATGCGCAAGAAGATTAAAGCACCACTTACGGAAAAAGCACTCGAACTTGCCATTAAAAAAGCCTTCAATCTTGCCCAAAACGATCCCGAAATGGTCAAGGCCATCGTAGAGCAGTCAATCATGAAATCATGGCGCGGTCTTTTTGAACTTAAAGACGAAAGTGCGAAAAAGTCAGCCATACCGTCAGGGAATCCATTTCTCGCATTGGCAGAACAGGAGGGACTTATATGAACAGAGCGGAAACAGTCAAATTGCTGGCGATCATATCGGCAAATTACCCGAATATCAAGATACAGGATCCTTCCGCCACTGCATCCATCTGGGAACAGATCCTCGGAGGCTATCAGGCTGATGCGGTTCTGAGAGCAGCGAAGCTTCACATGAAAACGAGTCCTTATTTCCCGAATCCGGCGGAGATCATCAAGTTAATCCCAAGAGCAGATCTCATAGCCAGATCAGATAAGATGGCTCTCGAGCCTCCGAAGAAGAAGGCTAAAGTGACCGCTATACCGGACGGAATGAGTGAGTCGGAATTCATAGACAACTTCATCGAAGCACAGATCGAATGGGAGAAGGATATGTGGGGCGATGACGATGATGACGATATTGCAGGTTTTCTCCCTTATGAAAAATGAATGTTTTGGAGGAAAACAATGAAAGATGCACTAATCAGCCGAAACGAACTCAAGAAAAGAATACAATTAGCTCCGGATAAGGGCAACGAGACATGGACAGAACTCTATGATTCAGTAATGCACGAAATTGATACCGCCAAGCCAATTGTTATTGTTGAAGATATGCCGATAGACGGAAGTTATCCGGTCCCGCTTATAGTAAGAGACATTGTTATTGAACAGCATGATGAAGGGAAAATTGACGCGGAAGGTCTTTGCAGAGCTTTAACGAGTCGCATCTGCCATTTTTGCCCGGGCTTTGATAACGGAGATTTCACAAAAGAATGTGTTCTTTGCAAAATGAGCACCATTTTTCAAACAATTGACCTTTTCAAACTGAGAAAGGATTAACCACATGAAACCAATAGAAGAAATCCTGTCAGACAGAAGGCATATCTACTCTGACAACGTCGAGATCAGCGACGATGGCATAAGAGGGTTCATGAACGTAGACAGGACTGACATGACGTTTGTCGCTTCTTGGGGCGGAGGATGGGAACATGTATCTGTTGCACCGGTTAAGAGGAGCAAGATCCCGACCTGGGAACAGATGTGCACCGTGAAGGATGTTTTCTTCAAAGCCGATGAAGCGGTCATACAGATCCACCCTCCGAAGGCCGAATACGTCAACAACATGACCAACTGCCTGCATTTATGGAGACCAATCGACAAACAGCTATTGCTTCCGCCATCGTTTATGGTCGGATTCCGTAAAGGCCAGACGAGAGCCGAGCTCGAAAAAGAGATTGATGACTACTATGCAGCTATGGAAGCACAGGAAGGAGGGAACGAATGAAGATACAGTTCTATCTCAACTTTGAGACAATGCCAAAGGCCACAGCCCAGCAGAAGGGAGAAAGGATCCGATACAAGTATAAGGAAGGCAAGAGGGTTCCATATATCGGCCACTATCGCAAAGACAAAGTACAGACCGCGAGAGACCAGTTCATCGTAAGGATGAAGCCTCACAGACCGAAACAGCCCTCCGAGCGCCCGATCAGACTCCTTGTATGTCTCTACTTTAACGTCAAACAGCCTAAGAAGCTTTGGGGAAAGTATAAGACAACGAGACCGGACTGCGACAACTACGTTAAGGAAATCAAGGACTGCATGACAGAGTTGGGCTTCTGGAAAGACGATGCTCAAGTGGTAAATCTCCACGTCATCAAAAGATATTCAGAAAAGGCAGCCATTTACATCAACATGGAGGAATTAGACGATGAGTGATACCAGGATAGTAAAAGCAGACAGACTTAAAGCACACTTTGAGAATGCCGTCACGACCAATTGGACTAAATACAACATTTGCACGATCATTGACAACCTTTCCGAGGACAACGGCGCTTTTTGGAAGCCCGAGGTTGAAAGGAACGGATTCGGTTCATTCACAAGACTTGTCTGTTCACATTGCGGAAATTGGAGAGCTCAGGCTCCTTTGAATTTCTGCGCTAACTGTGGAAAGCAGATGAAGAACCCCAATATAGATCAGGAGCTCATTGACCAGGCAAACGCGAAGCAGTCGGAGGATAAAAAGCCATGAGAAGAAACAAATATGTCAAAGAATGGCTTCAAACCGCCTATTATGCACACATTAAGCTCGAAGCTGACAAGGATGTCTTGAGCGTTATCGAAAACAAGCTTGCTTCCGGGACCTCCAAATACAAGAGCGACGGCGATGAGAACCACGATGCGGATTTAGCCAGGAAGAGACATGAAGACACCCTCGCAGATTTTTCGGAACTTAAGATTAAGCTCGAAGAAGATCAGAAGGTCTACACGGAATCGGTGCTGAAGGTCAAAAAGGCAATTTCAGAGCTGGTTAAGCCCGAACAGTACCAGATAGCAGAATACAGGTACCTGTCATTTTTGCCCTGGACACAGATCATCAAGAAAACGAATTACAGTAAGTCATCGGTTTTCAGGATCCACGGAGAAATGCTTGAGGAAATGAGGAAGATCCTGTCGGAGGGTAAATACGAATGAAGTACATTATCATGTGCGGCGGAACTTACCCGAATTGGCCTCATCCGAAACAGTTATCCGTCATTCAGGGTGAAACCATCGTGGAACGTACTATCCGACTTTTGAGAGAAAACAATGTTTCCGACATTGCCATTTCCTCAAATGATCCCGCCTTCGATAAAATTGGTGTTCCGGTATTGCATCATGACAACCAGTACAAGGAACACGAATGCGGATTTTGGACTGACGGCCTTTATCCAATGAAAGAACCTTGCTGTTATGTGTTTGGTGATGTTGTTTTCTCGCCGACAGCCATTAAAACGATCATCACCGTCAAGACAAACGACATTGAGCTTTTTGGTTCAGCAAGGCCGTTCTCTGAACTGTATCTCAAGCCGTGGGTGGAACCGTTCGCATTAAAAGTCGCAGATCAGGCGCACCTTAAGGCAGCCATTGAAGAAACAAGACACTTGCACGAAGTTCATCACGCATTTAAGCGGTCACCGCTCTCCTGGGAGCTATGGGAAGTTATCAGGAAGACTCCGCTCAATGTCACTCCACATAATTACACCGTGATAACTGACTATACTTGCGACGTTGATGAGCCGGATGACGTTGAACAGTTCAACACAAGATTAAGGAGGTATTTATGAACATTGCGGTTATCGTACCGTATTGGTGTCCTGATGAGAACACGGAAGCACTATTTCAGAGATGCAGGGACAGCATTGATTCCAGGTTCCATATCCTTTGCAGGGAAGACAAACAGCATGCAGGGGTATCGGTGATGCGAAACAAGGCTCTTGATTATCTCTTTAAGAACTATGAACCGGACTATATAACGTTTTTGGATGCAGACGACATAATGGTCCCAGATGCCTACGAACAGATTATAGAAGCTATCAAGGAAGAACCCGAAGAACAGATAATCCAATTAAATCACTGCCGAAGACGGCCAAATGGTGTGGACTTCCCTAAATTCTTCAACAAGCGCGGGACCTACTATCTCAAAAACCTTCCTAAATTTTGGGTTGGAGTTTGGAACAAGGTGTATAAGGCATCGCTGATTAAGGATATCCGCTTTATACCGGGGCTCGATCATGGCGAGGATGAAGTTTTTAATCTCGAATGCCTGGCAAAGGCAAGACGCATTTACTGTTCGGAACGTATTCACATGACACATTGTTTTGATAATCCAAACAGCTTGAGCAAAACGGCAAAAGGCACGGAATTGATAAATGAGCAGAAGGCGCTTCTGAGTTTGCTCGAAAGATACTCTCAAACTGATCCGGAACTGTGCGGAGCTGTCAGAATACGCCAAGCTGAGCTTTGGACAAACCAGATATATCAAAGGACGTTCGGAGGCACGTATGAATAGAAACACTGAACCGACCATTAACAGTATTGTTGCCTCGGAGTGGTTTCAGAGATATCTGAATAACAAACTGACTAAAAAGGGCGATGATACGAAACTCGCAAAAGCTCTCGGGATGGAAAGAAAGTCCATTTATGCCTATAAGAGCGGAGCAATTTCTCCCAAGCTCGAGATCGTTGCCAAAATACTTGCCTATTACGGCGAAAAAGAAATCAGAATTCCATTGGAGGTGTAATCATGAAAGCGATAATCATAACGGCAATAATCTGTGCAACTTTGGTCTGCATCTGTTGGATAACCCACGACAACAGACCGAATAAGGGGTGATTTGCCATGAATAACAGCACATTTGTGGCTTTTGTTGTGGGACTGTTTGCAGGCGGATGTCTCGGAATAATGGTAGCTGGCTTTATGGCCGTGATTCACCAGACAGAGGAAAGAGCGCAGCTCGAACGTGAAAAGATGATGAAAGGAGAACATTATGATCGGGAAGATTATTGATGCGGATGTTCTGAAGAAGAAGATTCAGAAGAAGTGCGAAACATGCACGGCAAAAGAAAGAATTGATTGCAAAGACTGTTCAATAAACTCATATATCAAAGATATTGATGAAGCTCCTGCGATAGATCTCGGAAAAGTGCTGGATGATGCCTATAAGATGGGATATATCAAAAGTTCATTAGATAATATGAAAAAATAGGACAAAATAGGACTAATTTCTGTGGTAATAAGTAATTAGTCAATTAGGTTTAACCGCCTTTAATTGAGCCTCCGAGAAGTTCACGCTCCCTCGGAGGTTTTTCTATTGGAGAAAAATCATGCCACACGACATTGTCTACATACTGAAAGAGGATATCGTTCCGGAAGAACTGCGATACAGTCTCCGTTCTGTCGAAAAGAACTTCCCTCACAGGAACGTATGGTTCATCGGAGGGATGCCAAAAGGATTCAAGCCGGACAGATCCATTTCACACAAACAGACAGGAACGACAAAATGGGGAATGATTAAAAGTTCCATGTGGAAGGCAATAGAATGCAGCGAGATCTCGGAGGAGTTCTTTCTATTTAATGATGATTTCTTCGTGTTGAAAAAGTTTAAGGGCGATTTTGTCAATTATTCAGACGGAACACTTCAGAGAAGGATCGATGAACTGCATCACGATCTGAACGGACTGAACCCTTATGCCAGGACACTGCTGAAAGCCCAGCAAGAACTCATAAGCCTGCGGTGCTCTACGGTCAATTTTGACGTTCATCTTCCGATGCTGGTTGATAAGCAGGGAATGAGGAAGGCTCTCAAGCTTGCGAGTTCGCCCCAGATGCGCAGCTTATATGGCAATATCAACAATATTCCGTATGTTTATCACGCAGATGTCAAAGAATACAGCCAGGACAAGGTCAACAAAGATGCAGACTTCTTAAGCACGGATGATAAGACGTTCAGGGATGGCAAGGTCGGAGAATTCATAAGAGCCTCCTTCCGTAAGCCGTCGAGGTTTGAGGTAGACTGATGGCTTCACCTAACAGAGCTGACCATACATGGGCAAAGAACTCATACCAGAAGGCAAAGAAGATCATCTTCTCAAGCCAAAGCAATTGCGGAATATGCGGGAGACCGGTGGACTTCGATAAGAAGTTTCCTGATCCGTGGAGTGCGACGGTAGACCACATCATTCCTGTGGCCAAAGGCGGAGATCCTGCGAGTGTTGATAACATGCAGCTCGCTCATCTTCAGTGTAACCGCATAAAGAGCTCAAAGATGGTTGAACTTCAGACACGGGAAAAGTCGGTGAGCAATCGCGACCTTCCTCTGTCTTGTGACTGGACAACAAAGGGGGCGTAGGTACCCTACACCCTCCCTGAAGGACAACCGCAATCTGATACTGTGACTAAAACACATGGCA
>Ga0265299_10007086_pt1 | contig 10098 bp, 8 predicted proteins | sample AusTroGonzalo_MG_4_FD_193485 | JGI IMG/M metagenome (GOLD analysis project Ga0265299, IMG submission 193485) | Bovine rumen microbial communities from tropical cattle in Woodstock, Queensland, Australia - Gonzalo_02 | ecosystem: Host-associated > Mammals > Digestive system > Stomach > Rumen ...
CCATGATTTATCTATACAATATAATTCAACATATTCATTTGGTATGTCATTTCTTTGAGGTTGATCTATCAATGTTGGATCTAATGAAAGACGAATATCTGAAGCACCTCCACCACCGGCACCACATGCATTACTACCGTTTGATGAATATCCACCGCGTCCACCACCATTAAATCCACCTTCACCAGGAACTGTTCCTGACTGCCAAGTTTCTCCATTTCCACCGACTACAGCATACAATGTTTCTTCTCGATCTGTTGTGAATACACCATATGCAGCAGCACCATAGTTCCATAATTCACGAATATTCTCTGTATCATACGTACCATATGGACCACCTTTACCACCATAACACATGAACAGATATTCCCCAGGTTGTATCGTGAACTCTCGAGCTTCATCTGTTGGAACAAATCGTTGTGATACTTCCCAGAGTTTATCTGCATATGCGTATAAAGTTCTACCCATGTAATATCACCTCATTACGTATCTGGAATATATGGAACATCAGTTGGTGAATAAATAACAACAACCGAATCATCTGGTAATGCATCAATTTCTGCTTGAGATGGGTTGTGATCAAATGTAACTATATCAGATTCAAATCCAACCAACTTAAGATATCCGTTTTCTTTGTCACTTACCACTGTAACTGATGTATACTCTGATGGGAGTACACGATATACTGTCTCTGTAGAAGGGTCTACTACGAGTGTATTACGTTTATATCTTTTTCCTGATTCATAATCCGAGATGGTGGCGTTACCGCCACCGCCTCCTCCTCCGCCTTTTCCGATCTCCAATTCTTGTAACTTATCTGCTATATTCATAATTAATATAGATTGAGCTCGGATGGCTTTAAATATCTTTTCGAAAACTGTCATCTTATATCACCACCATTATATTCCTAAATGTGCTAAGATTCTATCAACGTCTTTTCTGAGCTGTTGTAAATCTACACCATTTACAAGACCATACATACCTTCAGTTCCAACTGGCACATTGTAATAGTTATCTCCATCTTTATAGAAATAATACATATAGTATTCATCCCAGTTTGATGGTTTTGATGTTTGAAGTGTGTATGTATAGTTTGGATATGTTCCACCTTGTGTATAGTAAGTATTAGCCTGCCATGTTGGTGCGACTATTCTTACGAAGCTACCATTTTCATCAGACTGTCCACAGTTCAAGTTACCAAGATCATCGATAGCGAATATATTCATTCTCTTTTCAACATCTGTAGTTTCCATTGGAACTGCGAGATATTCATTACCCTCTTTATAGTAGTATCTATAGAAGAAAGTATCCCAGTTACTTGGCTTAGAAGACTGAAGAGTATATGTGTAATTTGGTGATGTTCCTGAACGTGTGTAGTATGTATTAGCTTGCCATGTAGGTACGATGATTGTTGATTCAATTCGACCGTTACCAATCATCATCATTGCATAATAATCAGGAGCGTTATACTTACCTGAGATATGCTGATAGTCAGCTGTTGTTTGGTTATGTCCACCTTCAACGTGACACCAGTCATTTGAACAAACGTTGTCTGTTCCTTCGCAATGTGAGTATCTACCACCTAACCAACCTGGTGTTGGATTTCCTACGAGGTTGTTCTGTCCTTCACAGTGTGAAAGAACACCCTTAACTGTGTTGCCGATACCTTCACAGTGAATTGCATCTGATGTGGTTACGTTGTCTTTACCTTCAACATGAGAGAATGCACCTGCATCTTCTCCCCAGTAACCAACTCCGCCACCTTCATCAACCCATTCACCTTCGAGACCGACTGTGTTATGTTTACCTTCAACATGGACTGCTTCACCATATGCAGTATGATTATTACCTTCGAGATGAGAATCGATACAACCTTTGGCTGTATGGTTTCTACCTTCAAGATGTGTGTAATCACCTTTGGTTGTATGAACTTGATCGTTATGCACCTCGGTTGTATGGTTATATTCAATTATATTAGTATAACCTTCAACGTGTGCATAGTCACCATATAATGTATTACTTCTACCTTCGATGTGTGAACATAATCCAGAATATCCTCCCGTAGGATCACCAAGGATATTACCCATACCTTCTGTATGTGAACACTGACCATATGCTTGTTGGTTAATACCTTCGACATGAGCCATGTCTGCATGTAAATGGTTATTGTAACCTTCACAGTGAGACTGCATACCAACTAAGTGGTTTGTACTACCTTCACAGTGTGAATATGAACAGCTTAATGATCTATTTCGTGGATATGTTGCTGCTGGGCAAACTGCATTAACGTCAGGACCTGAGTTACCGATTACATTGAAATATCCTTCAACATGTGATGATTGAGCATTCATTACGATTGTTCTATCACCTTCAGCATGACAGTAGTCACCCCAACAACGTGTGTTCTGTCCTTCTGCATGTCCTGCTGAAGAACTGTTACCGACTGAAGTTAATCCAGAATAACAATTATGGATATCCATTACTTCACTCATCTTGTCTTCTTCAACAGTTCCACATAATGATCCACGGCCTTCAGCATGACACTGAGTTGAACCTGTGAAGACTTTTGTTCCCATACCTTCAACATGGGCAGTTGTACCGTTTGCATATGTGTAATTACCTTCAGCATGTGAGTCAAGAGATTTAGCATGTGCTCCCTTACCTTCTGCATGAGCAGCATCACCTTCAGCAACAGTTAATTCACCTTCTGCATGAGCCTTTGCTCCAGAAGCTACAGCAGTTAATCCTTCAGCATGCGAAGATTGACCTGATGCAATTGTGGCTTGTCCTTCGGAATGTGAACCATATTCACCACTCGCTTTAGTACCATGACCTTCAGCATGTGCTGCAGTTGCCCATGCTTTATTATTGTAACCTTCACCATGGGCATAGTTTCCATGTACTGTGACATAGCTTCCTTCAACGTGAGCAGCTGAACCAGTTACATTGTTTTCTAATCCTTCTGCATGACAAGCTGTTGGAGTCATATCATTATGAGCAGGGTCTAATGTTGCTGAATATCTTACTCTTACATCTGGAGATTGTGAATATCCACCGATAAGATTTCGTTGACCCTCTGCATGTGAAGTGAATCCATATACAACATTATATGTACCTTCTGCATGTGCTGCACCACCCCATACTCTGTTATATTCACCTTCGACATGACCAGACTGAGCAGATGAACCAACCGTTGTCATTCCAGAATATGCTCTGTAGATATCGTCTATTTCAGATACACTCATTGTTCCGGCACAGTTATGCATGCCTACTGCATATGCACCATCTGATGTAACATAGTTATCATATCCATGAGTAAATGAATACCATGCTCTTGCTTCTGATTCATATCCACCTGCATGAGAATATGAACCAACCGCTTTAGTACGTCTACCCTCTGAATGTGAATAGTTTTGTGCAATAGTGTCAGCACCTTCAGCATGTGAACTTCTACCAGCAATTGTGTTTTCACCTTCCGCATGAGAGTAATCTCCTGAAGCTAAAGTATTATATCCTTCAGCATGAGTTTCAGCACCAGATGCAGTATTACTCATTCCTTCTGCATGTGATGCATATCCTGTTGCATGAGTATCATATCCCTCGGCATGTGATTCATAACCAGATGCTATTGTGCTACACCCTTCAGCATGACAATAACTGCTTGATGCAGTGGTATCATAACCTTCCGCATGAGAATATGCACCAGACGCAGTTGTGCTACAACCTTCGGCGTGAGAACCAGAACTTCCAGCAACAGTCTCCACACCTTCAGCATGAGAACCAACACCCTGTGCCCATACTCCAGTTCCCTCAGCATGTGCAGCAGTATTCGTTGCTTTATTTTTATTTTGGCCTTCGTATGTGTTGAATATTTCACCATGATTTTGGTAACCCTCAGTGTCGTCGACCATGCCGACTCCACCACCCTTACCAATTTCAAGTTCTTGTAATTTATTTGAAATACTCGTTATGACAGTATTCTGTCGAGTGAAAGCCTCTAATATTCTTTCAAATATTGTCATATGTATCCTCCTTTCTGATTAACTTTGTTCAGCCAACCACTCATCAATTCTTGATTCTATTCTACCGAGTTGGACATTAATAGCATCAATCTGATTCAGTGTTTGAGCCAATTCACGATCAAGTTTGTCTTCGACGAAATCCCAAGTAATTAACTCAACTTCATCACCATCTGGGAGGTTAAAAGTTACTGGAATTTTATTGTCACGAGTTGCATTTGCCATACAAACATCTCCTTTCAGTATAATATTAATGAATCGTTCATACCCTCTATATATAGTATGATTGTTGAAATTATAAGAAAAAATTCATTTTTGACATTTTGATAATCATCAATTTTTATGATGAAAAAATAAAAATAAAGAGGGGTATTTCAATATGCTATCATCAATAAATGTAACCAAAAGAGACTCAAGAATAGTCAAATTCAATTCAACAAAAATAAGAGAAGCAATCAACAAAGCCAATCGTGATGTAGAAGATTTATCAGCATGCATCACAGAAGATGGCATTGAAGAAATCATTGATGTAGTGGTTAAGAATGCTGGAGAAAACGATAACTCAATTTCAGTAGAACAAATCCAAGACATCATAGAAAAAGAGCTTGTATCGAGGGGATTATATTCACTGGCTAAGGCATATATTCTGTATCGTTATAAGCATGAAGTTAAACGAGTTTCTAACACAACTGATGCAAGTATCCTTTCATTAATAAGAAACGAAAACAAAGAACTTGCAGAAGAAAACTCAAACAAGAATACCATGCTTGCTTCTACACAGAGAGATTATATCGCAGGTGAAGTATCACGTGATATATCTCAGCGAATGTTACTTCCGGAAAGAATCGTTAAAGCACACAAAGAAGGAATACTTCATTTCCATGATCTTGATTACTTCATACAGCCGATATTCAATTGCTGTTTGATTAATATTCAGGATATACTTGATAATGGTACAGTAATGAATGATAAGATGATTGAATCACCGAAATCATTCCAGGTTGCATGTACTGTAATGACTCAGGTAATCGCAGCTGTTGCATCTAATCAGTACGGTGGACAATCAGTATCAATTAAGCATCTTGGTAAATATCTTCGTAAATCAAGAGATAAATTCTATAAAGAATATTCTGTATTGTTCGATGTTAATAATCCTGAAGATAAGAAGAAGCTTGATGCAATTGTTAATATCAGACTTAAGGATGAACTTAAAGCAGGTGTACAGACAATTCAGTATCAAATCAACACACTCATGACAACAAATGGTCAAGCACCGTTTGTTACATTATTCTTACATCTTGATCCAGAGGATGAATATGTAGAAGAAGTAGCAATGATCATTGAAGAAATATTAAGACAACGTATCGAAGGAATTAAGAATGCTAATGGTAAATACGTTACACCAGCATTCCCGAAACTGATATATGTACTGGATGAACATAACTGCTTTGAAGGTGGTAAGTATGATTACTTAACTGAGATTGCAGTTGATTGCACAATCAAGAGAATGTATCCAGATTACATTTCAGCTAAGATCATGAGAGAACAGCATGATGGACAGGTATTTGGTATTATGGGTTGTAGATCTTGTCTTTCACTTTGGAAAGATGAGAATGGTAAATACAAATTTGATGGTAGATTCAATCAGGGAGTTGTTTCAATCAATTTACCTCAAATTGGTATTATAGCAAACAAAGACGAAGATAAATTCTGGAAGTTATTTGATGAAAGACTTGATCTGTGCTTTGACGCACTTATGTGTAGACATAAAGCACTTGAAGGAACTACTTCGGATATATCACCAATACACTGGCAGTATGGTGCAATCGCTCGTCTTAAGAAAGGTGAAAAGATTGATAAGTTACTCCATGATGGATACTCAACAATTTCACTTGGATATATTGGACTTTACGAAGTTACTAAGCTTATGAAGGGTGTGTCACATACAGACCCAGTTGGTAAAGAGTTTGCTCTCAGAGTAATGAATCATCTCAGAGAAGCAACTGAAAGATGGAAGAAAGAAACAGGTTTAGGATTCGGATTATATGGTACTCCAGCTGAATCACTCTGTTATCGATTTGCAGAAATTGACAGAAAGAAATTTGGAGATATCGAAGATATCACAGATAAGGGTTACTACACAAACTCATATCATGTAGACGTAAGAGAGCAGATCGATGCTTTTGCTAAGTTAAAGTTTGAAGCAGAATTCCAGACAATCTCATCTGGTGGAGCTGTTTCATATATCGAAGTACCAAACATGTCTCACAACAGAGAAGCTGTTAAGACAGTCATCAACTTCATGTATCACAATATCAAGTATGCAGAATTCAATACTAAATGTGATTTCTGTCATGAATGTGGATATGATGGAGAGATGCAGTTGGATGACAAGAATGAATGGTACTGTCCACAATGTGGCAACAGAGACAGAAAAATGCTTACTGTAACACGCCGTACATGTGGATATTTAGGAGCTAACTTCTGGAACGTTGGTAAGACCAAAGAAATCAAACAGCGTGTTTTACACTTATAATTATAAAAAATAAACAAAAAATAAGCACCCGGGAAACCGGGTGCTTATTAATTAATTTTGTTTGTGCTAAGGGTTTAGATCAATCGTCCCAGCAAAGTTTTGCCGGGAACTTTCTGATTGGTTCTCTTTCGTAAGGCGTTAATGAAATTTCTTTCACGCCAAATCTTGTTCTGAATGCTGATTCAATGAATGAAACAGCTTCCTCGAGAGACTCGAGACATTCGTACTTATCGGTGAAACAGTAGCCTGACTCCTTTTCAATTCTGGTAATGTAGAGTCTGTAACAGGTTACTTTTTCTTTCTTTTCTTCTGACATAAAATATCATTCCTTTCTTTAACCTATGAAGTCGATCTGACATACTGGATCGTCCCAGTAGCCTTCCGAATCATCATATCTGTTGTACCAACAAGTGATGCGGTAATCACCTTCCGGGACATCTTCATCATGATGATCCTTGAGAGCCTTGATAATATCGTTTGATGTACCGTCTACGATAGTATACTTGTTCTTAGCGAACATACCGTCATTGATAATGCACCATGTTGTGATGTAATGTGAGCTTACAACTGCATTTACAAGCTGCTTCTTAGACACTACAACCGTACCACAGATGACACACGATTCTTCCCAAGGTCTGTTGTTCCAATCTTCAAGACATGGATCCCAAAGCATGCTTTCATAGAGTTTTACGTTACACTTAATAGGCATCATTTTGCATTCCCCCATAAATGAATTAAAAGATTTAATGTTTACCGAAATGATTGTTTCCAATCATTCATAATAATGATATGTATATAGAAAATCAAAATAATAGCAATAAATAATATAATAAAAATAGTAAAATTTATTACTGCGTAATAAATTAAAATTTATCCTGCAGGGGGATATCTTAAAATTGAATAGGAAAATTTTTAAAATGAATAAAAAGTGAAAAAGATTAAATAAAATTAGTCTTTTTCATAATATAGACTCTCCTGTGGATTTCTCAATAAAGTATATAAAAGAATGACTCCCACAACGGGAGTCATTCAATAATTTGTTTATTTTTAATATAGACATTCCTAAGGATAGATATTTTTTCAAATTTAATTCCTATTTTTTTAAAAATGAAAATGTATAATATTACAATTGTAATATATTAATTAAATTCAATTTTTAATTAAATTGAATTTCAATATTACAGTAAGAATCACTTCGTGATTTGGCAAGTGTATACGTTATATAACTTTCCTTAGGTTAACTTTTCTTATTTTTGTAAATTAAATATAGACTCTCGTTTGGATTTGTCAATGGATAAATATAATATGTGAGTTCCTTCAACGAAACTCACATATTGAAACGGATATCGTCAAGATTTATGATACGGATATAATCGGTCAAATTCATCTCAAGCTTATCAGATCTGGGAATCACTCCTCAACAAGATTTATATATGTGAGACGCGAAACGACAATTCCCAATAATCCAAGGTTATGTAATTTATGAAGAAACCCCCCGCCGCCGACATATATATGCGGAATGATATAACTAATGTTTATATAAATGAAAGGATGTGTTGGTTTATGAATATATGTCAAATCAGAGAATATGATATCGCAGACGGTCCGGGTGTACGTGCCGCAATTTATGTTTCGGGATGTACATTTAAATGTCCTGGATGTCATAATCAAGAAGCTCATGATTTTAACTATGGGGAAACATATGATGTACGTAAAGAAGCTCAAGTGATGAATGCGTTATATTCTCATCAAGTATGTGGATTGAGCATACTCGGTGGAGAACCATTACATCCACGCAACATAGAAACTGTGCTTAGTTTATGTCGTTTAGTACGTATGAAGTTTCATCATGAGAAAACCATTTGGCTGTGGACTGGATACACAGCAGAAGAAATGTTATCAACTTTAGAAGAGTATGATAAGAAACATTTCTTAGTCGTATCTGACTACTGTAAACGTTTACATGAAATACTATATGCATGTGACGTTATAGTGGAAGGAAGATACATAGAATCTAAACGGAATCTCAATCTTAAATTCAGAGGTTCATCTAATCAAAGAATAATCAAATCACGCGACTTAATAGACAAAAAAATTACAATAATACCTGATGATGAAATATAAAAAATGAACGCTGCCATTAGGCAGCGTTCTAAAACATTTTAATCGCTTAAGCTGTCCACACGATTATTGATTATCGTGTATATCGCTTGAAAGAATTGTACTGCTACTTTATCATCTTTGATAAATTCGTATGTCTCATATGTGATGTTATCTTTGATCTTTGGTCTAGCACTCATATCGCCGTTGTCACATGGAACATAATAACATGCGATATCACCGTTAGAATCAAACTCAATAGACAGATTGCCTAATATGTCACTATGGTTATAGTTATATACAATGATATCGAGAGTCATTGTTTCCGCTGTCATTTTTGTTTCTATCGTTCCGTCATTATGTCTGAGCTCATGGAATATTTTCTGAGTACCATTTGAAAAATTTCCATGATTGAAATAGAATTTATGGAATATCAAATATTGAATTAATCCAATATCACCAAAATTGAAATTACGTGATTCTTTAAGCGCAGTAAGTTCAGGACCATGACTATCAGTATCTTCTTTGATTTCTGGTTCTTTTGACTTATCGAATAATTCATATGTGGTTTTGAATAATTTCCACGCTGGATCTTTCGGATATATTGGAACATTACTCGGCCTAACATTCTGCATATACATTTCCTTGATGTTTCCATCTTCATTAAATGTTACTGAGAATGAGTATCCTGGAATTGCAATCAGATCCTCAAACATTTTATGCGGTGGGTCATCAAACTTGACTTCGAATATATATTTTGATTTGTCTGATGATGATGAGAACTCTAAACGATAGCTGTATCCTGGGCAGTCAAAGTCAAAGAATGAGTTATGTTTTCCATAAACATCATTCATCATCTGACTATCAAATCGCCAATTGTAAACGATGTCATATATCATCTGGCGGTGTGAGCTTTCTGTTGGGTTAATGTATATATTGTATGGAGACTTCTTTTCTTCTAACATATTATCAATCCTTTCCATAAATCATACGTGCTGTGATTCCTGAGTCTGGGTCATCCTTAGGATCATAATGATTTACCATAATCTGTCTCAGATTATCACCATCGATTTTACCCATGATACCTCCGTCAAAAGAAACCATAACATGTTTCATTTTGGTAATATCATTTGTATCCATGCGGTTGAATACAGTTCTGAAACGTCCTTCGAACATCTCAACTGTTTTAATCGTCTTGATGTGTTTTGGTAGATATCCTTTTCCTCTTTGGAATTGATATTCTTTACCATTCATCCTTAGCCTTTCCCAGATATTTACGAATCCTTTAAAGCATGTATATGTCTTAGGATACCACGCGAATATATATTCATTGTCATCTTCATTCAGATATGGATGACAATAGAATTCAGCATTTGGTTTGCAGTTGAACTGATCCTCTGTCAGATGGATAGTCGGTAAATCCTCATATTTATTAGATATGAA
>Ga0265299_10007090_pt1 | contig 10094 bp, 10 predicted proteins | sample AusTroGonzalo_MG_4_FD_193485 | JGI IMG/M metagenome (GOLD analysis project Ga0265299, IMG submission 193485) | Bovine rumen microbial communities from tropical cattle in Woodstock, Queensland, Australia - Gonzalo_02 | ecosystem: Host-associated > Mammals > Digestive system > Stomach > Rumen ...
AGGCTGCCAGGAACACGCCGATGGCGCCGCCGTGCGACGCCAGGCCACCTTTCCAGGGCTTGAAGATCTCGACCCAGTGCTCGGCGCTCAGATAGTAGGACGGCTCATAGAAGAGACAGTGGCCGAGCCGGGCGCCCACGATGGTGCCGATGAGCAGGGCGTAGAGCAGCGGTTCTAGCAGTTTGGTATCGACGCCTTCCCGCTTGTAAAACTTCTCGAAGAGCCAGTATCCCAGCGGAAATCCTGCCACGAAGAGCAGGGAGTACCAGCGCAGGGTAAGGGGCCCGAGCTTGAAGATGATCGGGTCGACGTCCCAGGTAACGTAGAGAAAATCTATCATGGACAATTATCTTTTTAATCGGGAGAATACACTCAGGGGCAGCGCTTTGCCGGCGCGGTCGCGGAGCACGAGTTCGCCGTAGTCGAGGCTTGCGAATTTAGTGCCGAAAGCACTGCGGACGAGGGTGTCGGCGAGGACGGCGGAGTAGCCGTTGGAGTAGAGGTTCAACACCATGAAGCTCTTCTCGGGAGCCAGGATGGCGGCGCACTGCTGCAGCAGGTCGAAGAGGCATTCGTCGAGTTTCCAGCGTTCGCCGTCTGGCCCGTGGCCATAAGCGGGCGGGTCGAGGATAAGTCCCTGGTAGGTGTTACCGCGGCGGGCTTCCCGGCGGGCGAATTTCATGGCGTCTTCGATGATCCAGCGGATGCCGTCCAGGCCGCTGAGTTCCATGTTGCCACGTGCCCAGGTGACGACCTGGCGCACGGAGTCGAGGTGCGTAACGGCCGCACCGCCCTTGCATGCGGCCAGCGATGCGGCGCCGGTGTAGGCGAAAAGGTTGAGCACTTTCGGCGCTTCGGCCTGTTTCGCGGCGATATCCTGGACGCTGTGGTAAATGAAATCCCAATTTGGCGCCTGCTCGGGGAACACGCCCACATGCTTGAAGGACGTCAGGCCGAGCCGCAGGTTGAAGCCGACGGCCGGATAGGCGATCGTCCACTGCTCCTGCATCTTGTGGAGCATGTTCCAGGTGCCGCTGTCTTCTTTGCCCGCTTTTCCGAATCCTGCGCCAGGCTTGAATTCGGTATGCGCCAGCCGCCGCCACTCCGCGTCGGAAAGCGTCTTCGACCACAAGGCCTTCGGCTCCGGCCGGATGGTAACATACGGGCCAAAGCGCTCAAGCTTCGAAAAGTCGCCCGAGTCGATCAGCTCATAGTCTTTCCAAGCCGCAGAGGGTTGCTCAATCGTCATAATTTACAAAGATACACAATTTATCGTATCCCGTCTGCCCTCTCGTCACAAATCGCCGCCTTTCCGTGCCCGCGGTGGCGTGAAGCTGCATTACCGACACATTTCTGGGCCTTTCTGTGCCAACGCTGGCGTGAACTGCCCGTCCCGCCACGATTCTGGGCATTTCCGTGCCCGCGCAGGTCCACAACTACATCGCCGATACGTTTTCGGCCGTTTTTGTGCCGACGCCGTCCCCCGCCTCAGGGCTCGACACAATTTTCCGGGTTTTCGTGCCGACGCTAGGCGTAACCGTCACTCTCGACACGCTTTGCCGCTTTTCCGTGCCGACGTTCACCGTTTGCGGGTCGGGAACATCGAGTCGATCAGCGAGGGGGCGAGTTTCAGCAGCCGGGCAATCTTTTCGTTGTCGGCGTTGTAGTCGTAATGCAGCGTGCGCGCCAGATTTAATTTGTCGTTTTGCGGCAGCAGGGTGGCACGCTGACCGTTGTAGCTTTCTTTGCAGATCTTGTAGAGGATGGCGTTGAGCTCGTCATCCGTATAGTAGGCGGATTCGCCGAGGGCTTCGGCCACTTCCTTGTACCCTTCGATTTCGCGGGAGACCTTGAAAAAGTAATGACGCGCATCCCGAAAGATATGCTCTCCGAAAGAGACCGCGCAGAAAGATGCCGGCGAGACATAACCATCGATGATGGCGTAATCGTTCGGATAGTCAGTCTCATGCGTATGCAGCAAGGCCCTTTTCTCTCTGGCCGTCAGTTGGCCGAACCGCCGGTCTACACGTTTCTTGTTGACTTCCAGGAAATAGCAATTGCTTGCGCCATACGGATATGAAAAAGGTGTATGCGAAGGATCGACCAGATAGTTGTTGCGATTGGTATAGCCGATCTGGTTACGCAGCGACTCCAGTGTCTCGATGGCGACGAAATCCTCGGTAAATCCCGACAAATCGACCGCCATCTTCCGCCGTTCGAAGTACCTTTTCAGCCGCAGCTTGAACATGGCAAAAAAGTGTCGGCACGCCTCTTTTGTCCCGCAAAGCACAAAGTGTACATGGTTGCTCATCAACTCGAAGGTAATGATTTTTACGTCCGGACAGTCGTGGGCACACATGGCCACGATCGTCATGGCCACCCGATAGTCCTTCGGATTCCGGAAAATGACGGGGTGTTTTTCCGGGGTGTGCAGGTGAAAGAATGGCCCGAAATGGCGCAATGCCATCTCGAACAGTTGTTTGCACCGACTCTCTTTTTCAACGAAAGAATGGCCGACCGGCCTGTCCGCCCAAAAGGCGGCATCAAAGAAATCCTTTGCCATATTCATACGCACATTAACTCCAACGCCACCGTGGCTATGGATGCATACGCAAGGTACAACCAGATTCCCTGGAATCCAAGAAAAAACTGCAAAAACTTGCGCCGCCGGGAATCGTGGGCACAAAACCGCCCCGATTTGTGCCCGCGCCGGCTGCAAATGGCGTTGCCGACACGTTTTCGGCTATTTCCGTGCCCACGCAGGCCCTAACCGCCCGTCCCGACTCGATTCGCTAGGAGAACGTGTCGGGGCGGAGGCAACCGGAGGCCCAAGCTGTTCAGGCAGCAGCCGGGGGCCAAAGACGGTCGGGCAATAGAGGGGAAAAGCCTGGTGGGTAAAGCTCAGCGAGCGGGAATCAGCAAACGGAAGCTCAGCTGGCGGAGAAGGCGAGGCGGACGACGAAGGAGCGTTCGCCGGAGACGCGGCCTTCAGTATACCAGACGGCGTCGGCGGCGTTGGCCCCAGGGTTGTGGCCGAGGAAGAAGTCGACTTGTTCGCCGGGATGGATCTCCCGGTAGTAGCCGACCTGTATGTCGCGCAGTTGATGTGAAGACAAGTACTTGAATCCCAGTAGGTCAGCGGCCCATTGCGGATAGAAGCAGTTGTTGACGTGACCGTTGGAGTCGAGGTCGGACCAGGCGGCCATGCGGGAACCGGCGGGCGCCAGTTCAACATCGGCCGGCACGAGGACCTTAGGGCAGAAGGGCAGCAGGTCCTCCGCTTCGGCAAATCCTTCCGGATAAACCATTTCGCGGGAGACGCCGCGGCCTTCCAGCGCGATGACCGTCCAAGCCGAAGTCGCACTCACCAGTGGCGAGACGTCTGTTTCACCGGCCTTGCGCAAAACATAGTTGCGCTGGTACATCGGTCCGGTCCGGCCACGGAACCAGGACTGCAATTCAAGGTCTTCGCCCCAAAGCGGCCAGCGGTCCACGATGATATGCATCCGGTTGAGCGCCCAGAAGAGCCCGCGTTCGCGCAGGTCCGCATAACTGGCGCCGCCCGCCGCGGAAGCACGGTAGGTCAGTTCCTGCAGCCGGCTCTGGAGCGCAAAAGGCTTGATCCGCCGGTCATAATCCGTCTCGAAACTCTCGACGCTAAAGAGATAATTCTGTTTCATGACAAGAGGATACCGAATACAGGTTCGATACCGTATGCGGCGAGAGGAATCTCTCGGAAAAGTTTCAGCTGCCCAGTAGCCACATTCCGTTGATAGAACTGAATGCAGCGGTCATTCTTGCAGAAGATGACCATCTGCCCGCCCGGAAGGAAGAAGAAGTCACGGACATGTGCACCGGTCGGCTGGAAACCGGTCTGCCGGATCGTGCCGTCGGCAAGCACTTCGGCAATAACCAGACCGTCGCCCCCGTTGCGCAGCGTCGCATAGAGATGCCGGCCGTCCGGGCTCAATTGAATGTCGCCACCCGCTTGCTCGGGGAAAGAACCGTAGCCGACAGGAAGCTGCTGAAGCAGCAGCGGGCGGTCGCCCGGCGTCGTAAAGTCAGGTAACGCATAGACGAGGATTTCGTTGCTCAGCTCAGTCAGGACATAACCGTGGCTGGCGTCAGGATTCAGCACCATGTGGCGCGGTCCGCTGCCGGCCGGAGCGGGGATGTCAAACAGGCGCTCCAGGCGCAATGCCCGGTCGAGCCGCCCGTCACAGAGCGGTCGCACAGTACCGTCAAACATGCGCAGCACATGGATGCAGTCGGCGCCCAGGTCGACGGCCATCAGCAGGTTGCCCAATGGTACCAGATGGTGGATGTGCGAAGACAGCTGGCGCTCCGGATCAGGGCCGCTGCCCTCGAATCGAACTACCTGAGCGGCTGCTTCGACGCGGCCGGCTTGCACGGGGAATACCGAGACGCTTCCGCCCGAATAATCGGCCGAAAGCAGCACGCCATTGTCCGGATCGCCACAATGGTTGTAATAACCGGGCAGGTAGAGCAGATGACAGGGATCGGGAGATACGTCGCGAACCTCGGACCGCAGGACAAAGCGTCCCTGAGGCAGCAGCGCGAAGCTGCTGATGCCCGAGTTGTCACCACTCTCGTTTTCGGCGAATAAGAAACGCCTGTCTGGCGAAAGGGCCAGACAGGACGTATTCTCCGCCGGAAAGATATTCGCGCTGCGCACCTCGAATGAGGTGTCATCCAGCTTGAGCAGCAGCATGCGCTGCCCGTAGGTCCCGACGATCAGTTCCATAATGGGTTAGTCTTCGCGAATGGCAGCGATGCCCGGAAGATCCTTGCCCTCGATGGCTTCCAGCATGGCGCCGCCGCCGGTGGACACATAGCTCACCTTGTCGGCATAGCCCATCTGGTTGACAGCTGCGACCGAGTCGCCGCCGCCCACAAGCGTATAGGCGCCTTTGGCGGTTGCTTCGGCGAGAGCCTCGGCAATCTTCAGCGTGCCGGTAGCAAAGTTCGGCATTTCGAACACGCCGACCGGGCCGTTCCACAGCACCGTCTTAGAGTTGAGGATGATGTTCGTCCAGTTTTCGATCGACTTCGGGCCAGCGTCCATGCCCTGCCAGCCGTCCGGAATCTCATGCGAGGGAACGATCTTGACATTGGCGTCGTTGCTGAACTCGTCGGCCACACGGGTCTGGACCGAAAGCGAGAGGTTCACGCCTTTTTCCTTGGCGATCTTCATGATCTCGAGTGCGTCAGGAATCAGGTCGTCTTCGTGGAGCGAGTTACCGATCTTGCCGCCTTCGGCCTTGATGAAGGTGTAGCCCATGCCGCCGCCGATGATCAGGTTGTCGACTTTGGTCACCAGGTTCTTGAGCACCTCAAGTTTCGAAGAGACCTTCGAGCCGCCGATGATAGCGGTGAAAGGATGCTGGGCATTCTTGAGCACGTTTTCGATGGCCTTGATCTCGCCTTCCATCAGGTAGCCGAACATCTTGTCGTTGGGGAAATACTTGGCGATGAGGGCCGTGGAAGCGTGGGCGCGGTGGGCGGTGCCAAACGCATCGTTGATGTAGCAGTCGGCGTAGGAGGCCAGCTTCTTGGTGAAAGCTTTCTGGCTTTCCTTGACGGCAGCCTTGGCGGCTTTCTTCTCTTCGTCGGTAGCATCTTCTGCCAGTCCGCGGGGCTTGCCTTCCTCCTCGGCGTAGAAGCGGAGGTTTTCGAGCACCAGCACTTCGCCCGGTTTGAGAGCGGCAGCCTGTTCGTCGGCCTTCATGCAGTCCGGAGCGAACTGTACGGGAACGCCGAGGCATTCGCTCACGCGGGGAAGGATGTGTTTCAGCGAGAATTTCTCAGCCGGTCCCTTCGGACGGCCGAGGTGCGACATGATGATCAGCGAACCGCCGCCTGCGAGCACTTTCTTGAGGGTGGGGATGGCTGCGCGGATGCGGGTGTCATCGGTAATCTCGAACTTGTCGTTCAACGGAACGTTGAAGTCGACACGAACAATGGCCTTCTTGCCACTGAAATCGTAAGAATCAATCTTTTTCATATCGTATAAAATGAATATGCTGTATTAGTCACGCTCGCTGTCCCGCCGCATGTCTTTTTCCTTGATGGAATCGCGTTTGTCGAATTCGCGTTTGCCACGGGCTAGTGCGATGTTGAGTTTGGCGTAGCCGTTTTCGGCGATGAACAGGCGGGTGGCGACAATGGTCAGGCCTTTTTCCTTGACGGCCCGGGCCAACTTGCGGAGCTCTTTCTTCGTAAGCAGGAGCTTGCGGTCGCGCCGGGGATCCTGGCGGCTGAAAGCGGAGCCCCACCAGTATTCCGCCACATTCATATTCTTCACATAGAGCTCTCCGTTCACGAAGTAGCACCAGCTGTCGACCAGCGAGGCCTTGCCGGCGCGGATCGACTTGATCTCCGTGCCGTTAAGGACGATACCGGCCGTGAAGTGCTCCAGGAATTCGTATTCGAACCCTGCCCGCTTGTTGCGGATCTCCACCGTGCTCTTTTTCTTGTCCTTCGCCATGACGGCATAGCTACATTAATTATAACTTGCAAATATAAGCAAAAGTAAAGGAATTGATTACCTTTGCCGCACGACAATCTGACGATGGAAGAAGAAGACTATCTCAATCAATACGCCCAGCGGCTCCAGGACAGCCTTGTGCGTCTTTGCACCACCCGTGAAATGATGGGCGGCGTGCTGCTGGAGAATGATGATATCGAGAGCAAATTTACAGAAGAACTGGCAAAGCCTTATCTGACGGATGCCATCCGTGAATACCGGGAGTACCCCGAAGCAGCCGTTGCCTGGGCCGGCTATTTGGGCATGGCCGTCGCCAAACTCTGGGATGCCGACTGGCAGGCCTACCAACAAGTGTCCTACACCGATCTCCAAGGACCGCGTGGCTTCGACGACATGGACGAACGGATTACTGCGCAGGTTCTGGGCTATGCCCTCGACAGTGAACCCGCCCGCCGCATCGCCGACACCCTTTCTGCCTGCGCCGCCGAAGCCCTGACGATGATCCGCCACGAGCACATCGAACCTGCCAGCCCCCGCGCCTACTACGTCTTCGCCCGCACCGTCCAGGTCCTTTACCGCATCGGCGCTTCCATCGAACTCTTCCTGCTGGGCTACAAACTGGAGCGGCTCTGATCTTCCACTAGCTACACACGGCCAGCGGCCTCCGCCCCGACACGTTTTTCTAGCGAATCGTGCCGGGACGGGCGGTTTTGCCCGGCGTCGGCACGGGAAAGGCCCAGAATTGTGTCGAGACCGGCGGTTAGGGCCTGCGTGGGCACGGAAATAGCCGAAAACGTGCCGGCAACGCCCTCAACGTCCTGCCGCGGGCACAAAATCACAGATTTTTGTGCCGATATACCTTTTTTATACTATCTTTGCAATATCATTTTGATATTAAAAAGATATGGAATCCAAAGAATTCGAATTCAAAGGCTTCAAGATGAGCGGCTTCGTGGCGCTTTTCCTGATTCTGGCCATCATTGTGGCCGATGTTCTCATCATTTCCAAGGCAGCGCAGGGAGCGAATCCCGAAGTGGCCATCGGGCTGACGATTCCCATCTCCTTCCTGCTGATCATCTTCCTGGGCATCGGCATGATGAAGCTGGAGCCCAACGAAGCCCGGGCGCTGGTCTTTTTCGGTAAATACTGCGGTACCTTCCGCCAGAACGGCTTCTGGTATGTCAATCCGCTGCTGACGAAGAAAAAAGTGTCGCTGCGCGCCCGCAACTTCGATGCGGAAGCCATCAAGGTCAACGACAAGAGCGGCAACCCGATCATGATCGGCCTGGTGCTGGTCTGGCGCGTGAAAGACGTGTACAAGAGCCTCTTCGAAATCGACTCGCAGACCATGAGCACCCAGGGCTCGCTGAGTTCCACGATGAAAGCCTTCGAGAGCTTCGTCAAGGTGCAGGCCGATGCAGCGCTCCGCCAGGTGGCCGGCAACTACAACTACGACGAGAACAGCAATCCGGATGAAAACGATGTGACCCTCCGTTCTGGCGCCGACGAAATCAACGACGAGCTGACCCGTACGCTCAACGAGCGGCTCTCGATTGCCGGCATAGAAGCCATTGAGGCCCGTATCAACTACCTGGCTTATGCGCCGGAGATCGCCGCCGTCATGTTGCGTCGCCAGCAGGCCGACGCCATTATCGCCGCCCGCGAGAAGATCGTGGAAGGCGCCGTTTCGATGGTCAAGCTGGCCCTCGACCATCTGAAAGAAGAAGGCGTGGTGGAACTCGACGAAGAGCGCAAGGCCGCCATGGTGAGCAACCTGCTCGTGGTCCTCTGCTCGGAAGACAATGCCCAGCCGGTCGTCAACGCCGGATCGCTGTATAACTAAAATGGCTAAGGAAGGGTCCCGGAACTTTGTGCTGCGCGTAGATGCGCAGACGATGGATGCCCTCGAGCGATGGGCCGCCGATGAATTCCGCAGCATCAACGGCCAGTTGCAGTGGATCATCGATGATGCCCTGCGTCGTGCAGGACGAAAAAAGAAGGAGTGACCCGCGGGTCACTCCTTGCTTTTCAGGGGCAGAGCTCCGTTTAGAACGCATACCTAAGGCTAAGACCCACATTGGGATCGAAGCCGCGGTAGTTGCCGAAGAAGTTGTAGATCGGACGGAAATCGAGGGCGATCTGGAAAGGAGCGTCGAACTGATAGTCTAAACCGACCTGTCCGCCGGCACCCATGCCGAAACTGTTCCAGTGCGGAATGGCGAACTGGATGGCCGGGCCGCCGTAGATGCCGAAGCCACCAGCCAGGAACCAGTGCCAGTGCAGGGCCGTCGTCAGGACCGGACCAAAATACATGTAACGCTCATCATCGGTGTTTTTCTTGTAATAGCTGGCGAAGCGGAAACCGAGGTCCATCTCAAGACGGTTGATGTCGTTGAAGAAGGCCTGCGCGGACACCTCCGTGGTGAAAGCAGCGCCGTAGCCGACGCGCAAGCCGGTCGTGATGTCGTAGTCCTGCGCCTGGACCGCGAAGTTCAGGGCCAGCAGGGCGACGAGGGAGAGAAGTAATTTTTTCATGGTATAGGTATTTGTTGCTTATTCAACATTGGTGACAAGATTGCGGTCGCCGTAGCCGTTGTCGACGCGGCTGACGGCCGGCCAGAGTTTCTTCTCGCGGATCCATTCGAGCGGGAAGGCAGCCTGTGTGCGGGAGTACGGGTGCGACCAGGTATCGGCGCAGACTTCCGCTTCGGTATGCGGCGCCATGCGCACCGGGTTGTCCTCGGCGTCGAGGCGGCCGGCCTTGATAGCCTCGCATTCCGCCACGATGGTCTTGAGGGTTTCCACGAAGCGGTCGAGTTCGCTGAGCGGTTCGCTTTCGGTAGGCTCGATCATCAGGGTCTCGTGGACCGGGAAAGAAAGCGTCGGGGCGTGGAAGCCGAAGTCCATGAGGCGTTTGGCTACGTCCGTGGCGTCGACGCCGTATTCGGCCTTGAAGTGGCGCAGGTCGATGATGCATTCGTGGGCGACGCGGCCCGTGGCGCCCGTGTAGAGCGTTTTCATTTCCGGCAGCAGCTTGGCCGACATATAGTTGGCGTTGAGGATGGCAATCTGCGTGACCTTGCGGAGGCCGTCCGCGCCGAGCATCTTGATGTAGGCGTGGGTGATGGGCAGGAGCAGCGGGCTGCCGTACGGCGCAGCGCTGACGGCGTCCATGCCGGCTCCGCCGCATTCGCTGACCACCGGGTGACCCGGCAGATACGGCTTGAGGGCCGCGGTGCAGCAGATCGGGCCGACGCCCGGGCCGCCGCCGCCATGCGGCATGGCGAAGGTCTTATGGAGATTGAGGTGGCACACGTCCGCGCCGATGTAGCCCGGATTGGTGAGGCCCACCTGTGCGTTCATGTTGGCGCCGTCCATATAGAGGAGACCGCCGTGGCGGTGGATGATGTCGACGATTTCGCGGATGCGGACCTCGAACACGCCGTGCGTGGACGGGTAGGTAATCATCATGCCGGCCAGGGTGTCGCCGGCCTCAGCGGCTTTCGCGGCGAGTTCCTCGACGTCGATGTTGCCGTGGTCGTCGCAGCCGACCAGTACGATGTCGAATCCGGCCATGGCGGCGGAG
>Ga0265299_10007091_pt1 | contig 10094 bp, 8 predicted proteins | sample AusTroGonzalo_MG_4_FD_193485 | JGI IMG/M metagenome (GOLD analysis project Ga0265299, IMG submission 193485) | Bovine rumen microbial communities from tropical cattle in Woodstock, Queensland, Australia - Gonzalo_02 | ecosystem: Host-associated > Mammals > Digestive system > Stomach > Rumen ...
CAAGGCCCTCGCTCAGCCGCGTGCTTTCTGACATGATGGACGAAGGGCTTGTGGTTAAGGATGGGAAGGGATACAGGAAGGCTTAGGGAATAAACGCAGCTGTCACATCTCCGCCGTGAACGACTGCATCTGTAGCCGTTGGCGATGTGGCATCCCCCACAACCCCGTATGGGGTTGCACATCGGGCACAACAATATTCTAGCAACCCGTTGAATATGAATCTCCTACGGAGATTTGAAACCGCACATGGGCATCCATTTTTGCTACAGAGATGCATCCCCTGACGGGGGATGAGTCACCCCATCACGCCGGATTCTTCACCCTGACTTTCGACCACGTCTGCAGCACCACCGAGACGATGATGAGCGCGATGCCGAGTACAAACGAGAAGTTCAACTCGTGGTATTCCTGGAAAATCAGCATCGCGAGGATGATGCTATAGACGGGTTCCAGATTGTAGGTGAGGTTGACCGTGAAAGCGTCAATCTTCTGCAGAACAATGATTTGCAGCAAACACAGCCCGATGGTGCAAACCACCACCATAAAGGCCATATAGGGATAGTCTATACCCGTCGGAAGGAACTTCCCGACCGGCAGGATGGCGTTGTAAACCGGCAGGATGACGCTGAGGACGACAATGCCGCCGACCATCTCCCAGAAGAGCATATTCTTGGCTTCATAGTGCTTGCCGACGTGTTGGTTGGCGATGGCGAACAGGGCGTACAAGGCCGAGGAGACGATTCCCAAGGCAATGCCCAAACGGTATCGGGTGTCGAACTGGAAGATGAGATAGACGCCGCATACCGTGAGAATGCTGAACAGGAACTCGCGCACGGAGAAGCGGTGCCGGTTGATGATGGGTTCGAGAAGCGCGGTAAAGAACCCGACCAAGGAGAAGCAGACCACCCCGATGGAGACGTTCGACGCCTTGATGCTGGCATAGAAGAAAATCCAGTGCAGGCAGAGCAGCACGCCCACGCCGCCCATCCGCGCCATATCCTTGAAACGGAAGTGCCGCATCTCTTTTCTGAGGACAAGAAACAAGGCCATCAGGGCGGCCGCCCACGTCATCCGATGCCATACGAGCACCACGGGGTCCAGCTCGATGAGCCGTCCCAGCACCCCAGTGAACCCCGCGATGAACACGGAGAGGTGCAGCAGCAGGAATCCTTTATGGTCTTTTGTGGTCATAATAGGTTGAATGATTTCTAATACTGCGAGTTTATTGCCATTTCGAGAGCCTCTTGGACTTCTTGCGGTTGAGTGCCGAAGAGGCGTCCTTGCGTGCCTTCAGCAGCAATCGCCGCCCTTCCAGGTTTCGGGTATAGACAATCTCGCATTCCCCGATGTATTTCTCCCACAACTGTTTGAAGGTCTCGACGCTTCTCTTCTTGGTTGACAGGATCGTGGGAATCGAGAAATAGTCGGTTTGCTTGACTTTCCCTAAGAGTTTGTCCCGCTTGATGAGGATGTACCGGGGGTTGTCCACTGGGTCGAGGAGCTCCTGCAGGGACTGTATGAACAGGTTGTTCTCCTGGGCGGAAAGATTGGAGCAGCAGACAAAGAGCGCGCCGTCTTCCTCAGCGACATGCAATCCAACATTCTTGATGGACGATTTTATCAATCCTTGTGCAGACATCGTTTCCAGAACCGTGATGGCCACCTGTTTCAGCACGCCCTCCACGGTTCCCGTCTTGAGGTATTTCACACCGACCATCCCCAAGAATAGGGCCACCGCCGCTACCATCAAAACAGTGAGAAGAAGCGGCGGAAAAGCTCTTAGAAGGATTAGATATGCCATGAGAACAGTTGCCAAGAACGAGGTGACGACGAACTTGTACCCTTTGTACATCAACAATTTCGTAGTCATCATCGGAGTCTGGACACCTGTAGAGAGATTCATCTGCTTGCTGTTGCCATAGCCGAGATATAGCGAATCGTTCCACCATTGCCGTGTCTGCTCCCGGTTTGGGGCAAGTTTTCGGGTGAGTGCCTTGAGATTTTCCAACTTTTCCCTCAGAGGCGTTTCAATCATCGGATTGTTCTTCGGGGCGTCCAGAATCCGTTCTATCCCTGAGCTTATCTCGTGCTTGCCATAATAGGACGGTGCCTCAAACCCTTGGAATCTGGCGGAGAGTTGAATCAGGTCGTAGGTGTAAAGGCAGATATTCTCCAAGTCATAGTCCGAAATGGTTCCGAACATTGAGAAATCTTTGTTTTCGGGAAAATCGATGGTGGCGAGATGCCAGATGTTCGACACCTTGTCCGGATGGTTTTTGTCGATTCGGATGGCGCGTCCCCGCATCTGGTTGGAGAGCATGTAAGAGCTCACCGTGCTGGAGAGGATCAGCGAGTTGATGGCGGGCGCGTCCCAGCCCTCGCCGAGCAGTGCCTGCGTGCCGATCAGTATTTGCAGGTCGCCGGCGCAGAACATGTCGGTAATCATCCCGACGATATGGTTCCGGATGCTCTCCTTTGGCGTGATCCGGATGTAGTCGGAGTCGTCGTCGAAGCGGATGATTTTGATGGAATCTTCCGGAATCTTATTGTCGGACAATGCTTTATACAGTCTTCCGACAACAGGCTTCGGCAGTAGGATCAGCGAACCGCACAATACGCCTATAGCGATGTTTCCCTCTACCGTTCCTTTCAGTTTTCTCCAAATCGGCACCACCCCCATGCTTTGGCAGGCGACGTCGTCTATCTTGATGTGGTCTGTCAGGATGACCATGCGCAGCCGTTCTTTCAGCTGGGTATGTTCCAGTTTGACAATCTCGACAATGGAATCCAGTTTCCCGACGCTGCCGGCAATCATTCTCCGGATTTTGAGGCTTTCGTCGAGCACCACTTTCTTGTTGACCACCAGTCCCAATCTTCTGGCGATGTCAAAATAGTGGATTTTCTTCGGTTCTAGAGGCTTTAGCCATTCGGCTTCGTTCCCGAAAAAACCATTGAGAAACGCCGAAGCCTGTTGAAGATTGAATTTCGGCAGGTCGGATGGCTTGGCGTCGAACAGTTCCAGAAATCCTTCTGAAATCCGATACCCTTTGGCGTTCAGCAAGGAGGCAATGGCTACATAGAACGCCGGTGATTCAAGAATCATTTCGATGTCTGATTCCCGCGCCTCGAAAAATTCCATTCTCGACAGGCTGTCCAACAGGTCCTGGTCGTTTTGGAGCATCTCGACGAACGATTTGACGTTCTGGTTATGCTTTTTCAGCAATTCCCGCTCGTTTTGTTTGAGTGGCGAGAACCAAATATAATCTTGGTGAGGGCATAGGTCGCCGTTTTTGACCAGTTCCGGGATGGAGATGACTTCATCGATCTCTCCGCAGAGGTCTTGGTAGCGTTTCCATTCGGCATAATCCACGTCGTAGGGAGGCGTGGCTGTCAAGGCTAACGTTTGTTCCGGCTTTAGGTGCTCGTTGAGGTAGGTCAAGGCTCTCCACCATTCTTTCCGAAGATGGTGCGCCTCGTCGAAGCAGAGCATGGAAACCTTCGCGGCCCTCAGGATGGCGATAACCTCATCGGCCTTCTCCTTTTTGAACCTGGCGGAGGAAGTAATGGAGTCGGAGTCTTCCTCTTCAGGTTCTGCATTTTCCAGAAATGCGGGCAGCTCTTCCTCTTCCACGCGTCCGCAGAAAGCGGCCAGCAGCGCTTGGTAGGTTGTCACCGTCAAGTATCCAGGCTTACGGATGAAGGTGGAAACGATGCCGTAATCTTTTTCTTGAAGGAAGGAGGTGCGGATGCGCTCCCGCCACTGGTTTTTGATGGTGTTAGTGGGGCAAAGTATCAGGGTCGGACGCTGTAGCCGTGCGATGACTTCGATGCCGAGGGTGGTCTTCCCCGCACCGGGTGCGGCCACCACGTGGAGCTTTTTGTCACGCACGTGGTAGTCAAGGTCGTCCAGGATCCGCTGTTGGTAGCTTCTCCAGGTTCCGTTGAAATGCAGTATCTGGTCTTGCGACTCTGTCATAAGATTCTATTCGTCAAGCAATTATTCTGCCGTGCAACAAGGCTGTTCCATTTGCGGACCATTTTTGATGAAATCCTGAACACTCTTGCTGAATGCCGACTCGTTGGTGAAACCGGCCGCAAGCTCCTTGACGAGCTCGAAATCAAGTTCCTTTTTCATCTGGTCGAGCATAAAATGACCTATGTAGCTGTCGGAATGGCTCTTGATGAAGTCAACCTGATAGTCGAAGTATTCTTTGATGATGGGCTGCAATTGTGCGTTAAGTTCCTCAACCTTTGCGGAATCAGACTGCGCCATTTCAGCATAGATATCCATAATCCGGCCCTCGTATAGTTTCGCGCTCTTCTCGTGAAACGCTGACAGCTCGTTCATCGCGGGACAGCCGGATATGGTCCAGTGGGGCATGTCGTCAATGTCACCCGAGATGGTCGTGTTCTGGTTTTCGGTGAAGAAGGGGAAAGTCTCGCAGCTGGCGTTTTTGTCGAACTTGATGATGTAGAGCGTCTGCGGATCGTCGAACGGCACGTTCATCACCGCTTTGTTCCCCGAAAAGACGACACTGTCCACCACCACATCCGTGCCCTCCACAGTCTTGGACAGGAACAGAGTCCGGCCGTCTGCATTTTCGAGGTTTAGCGTAACTTGGAACTTTTCAGATTGGTTGCAGCCGCTGAGGATAAGCAGGACGGTGCATACTATTGCGCTGAAATAAAGGAGCTTTTTCATATTTTCCTGAATTAAGAGTAGGGCGCAAAAGTACAAAATACTTGATATTCTTGAGACGCTTAGGTCAGGGTGCCTGTCTGTTTTTTCTGTTGTGCCATGGCGATGATCACCACCGCAGCGAGAATGAGCACGATACCGATGGCCAGGAAAGCCGTGAACGGTTCATTGAACACCAGCAAGCCGATGAGCACGGCGGTGAGGGGCTCGAGCGCGCCCAGAATGGCGGTGGCGGTGGAACCGACGTATTTGGCGGCATACACCATCAGCACCAAGGCGAAGATGCCGGGCACCACAGCGAGCCAGCCCACATAGAACCAGCTGACGGCGCCTCGGGGCAACGTGAGCGGCAACCCCGCAACCAAAGAATAGACTACCATTCCCAAAGCGCAGTACAGCAGCACGTAAAAGTTGAGCTTGATTGTAGCCATACCTTTGAGCTTGGGGAGAGCTTGGGTAGGACTTGGGTAGAGTATGGTAAATAAGTGGATTCTTTTATTCAAAGTTCATTTTTTCTTCAAGATTTTCTGATGTGTTTTCAAGATTTTCACCGCCTGTCCGTATGGAGTGACGCTTAAGAAATAAGCAGCCATACTGGTAGTGTAGGTGACTTTGTAGTAGCTCTTGGTGAAAAGTTCCTCCTCCGAAAAGCTCTCAGCGAGGCGAAGCATCTCCTCATGGCTCTGTTGCAATAGGCTTTGGGCTTCCTCCAAAGTGGTGCTCTGATGCTTCTCCACTATCATCTTGTCCATCTCGTGATAGTTTTTGCGGTACTCGTCGGGAAGATAGTCCTTCTGATGACCTTCGCGGATGTTCTGCACGAAAGTACTCATCAAAACTTGCCATTCGTAAAGATGAACCAGCAGGTCGCGAAGGCAGCGGTCGTTCTGCCAACGCACGCCGCATTTCTTTGGGTCAGCAGTGAAACTGAAAGGCGCGGAAAGTTCAGCTTCGCTCATTTTTGCGATTTGTCCGTTCAGCTGGTCATAGCCGTCGTTCATGGCGGCCACCAGCTCTTGTTTTGTGGTGGGATTGGGCATAGGGCATGTTTATTATGGCTGCGAAAACACAAACTCTTTCGTATCGGCTTCTGGAACTTGTCGTTCACCAACGGAGCCAATCCTTGCGGCCACGCAGTTTGTCTATCAGTGTCGGTTTGGTCACGGGTTTTTGGAATGCGAAGCTGCCCGAGTAATTGATGTAACCGTGCGTGTCGCCGATTCTGGCGTAAGCAAGCCCTTCGGAAAAGATGTTCAATCTGTCGAATTTTGCATCCACCAACAAGTTTCCCTGTTTGTCGATGATTCCATATTTCTCGCCCATCTTCACTTGAGAGTATCCTTCGGAGAGAGGCATGACATAATCGAACCGGTCGCCGAGCCGACACACCTCTACCCCATTCTTGTCAATGAAACTCCAACTGCCATCTTTCTTGACAGGAGCCACCCCTTCGGAGAAAGACTCCGCTTCGTCGAATTGGGGCTCTATAACAAAATGCCCCGTAGTGTCAATGAAGCCACTTTTGCCGTCCTCAGTCAGGGTCACCAATGCCAAACCATCGATGAATGGGAGCACAATGTAGAATTTCGGTTCAATCACCATCTTTCCCGAACGGTCAATAAAGCCGTATTTATTGAAATCAACCTCGGCAGCAGCCAGTCCGCATGAGAACTGATCCACATCGGTATATTTCTCGCCAAAATCAGCAACCACAGCTCCGGTCTTGTCAATGATTTGGAGTTGATTCTCAATCTGAACTGTCGCCAGCCCCTCGGAAAAAGCCATGGCAAAGTCGTATCGTGGCTCTATCACCATCGTGCCGTATCGGTCGATAAATCCATATTTTTTGTTTACCGCCACCGCTGCCAGCCCTTCGGAGAAGCCGGCTGCGTCAGTAAACTTTGGCTCAATTTCAACATTTCCATTTCGATTGATATAACCCCAATCGTTTTTGATAATCACGGCAGCTAAACCTTCGGAGAAAACCCATGGACTGCCAACATCAACACTATTCATTATAAAGATTTTGGGACTTCTGTTTTTTCACTTATTCACGTCATCGCTAATCATGGTGCGAAGTCCATTAACACCATGACCGCAAACAACGCGGCAAAAATATAACTATTTCAGATTATAAGATGCAAAAAAGTCAAAAGGTTGCAGTTGGTTGAAAATATTTTTTTGGGGGTATTGTTTGGGGGTATTGTTTGGGGGTAAGTTGAAAGCCTCGGAGAGGCGTCACGCACGCAGTGCAATGAACACCACACTGCGCCTATCGGCTGGTATGGTGTTAATTGCGCCTGTCAGTGCGTCTCATGCCTCCGGCATGGCACTCAACCGATCTTTTGCATGTAAACAACATAGACGAAAACGGGCAATGCATCGACCTACCTATAGTGTATCCATACTATTGCCATAGTGTAGCCATACTCTTGCCATACTTTAGAGTATGGCTACACTATGGCTGCACTATGGATAGAGTATGGCAACTGTAAGGCAAAGGCGAGGGATGATTGAAATAATTGTGTATCTTTGCACCCGAAAAACAGTTAATAAACCAATAACAATGGCAAGAATCAAACAAATTGGCCCCGGCCAGATGACATCCGGCACTGTCGGAGGACTTGTCTACGTAAAAGGCAAAAACGGCGTCACTTACGTTCGTTCCACACCTATAATGCCGGCAAAGGTGTATAAGTCGCCTGCCGCCAAGAAGCGCCAGGCCCTCTTCAAGATGATCCAGATGCATCTCCGCTATCATCTGCCCACCCTTCGGAATACTTTCGTCCATGAGGGTTCCGGGAGTCCGAGCAACGGCTATTTCAAAAGGAACAATACGGCTCTGCGCGAGGCTCTCGACACTCTGTCCGAATGCATGGTGTCGGGCGAGGTGGTGACCATCAACGATATAGAGGCCGCCATCTGTGCCTACGCTGCCGAGAATCCCGACAAAATCTGTATCGCCTCGCTGAACGGCTTCGAAGAGGTGTTCCTCACTGGCGAATGGCCCGACATCATCAACCTCCAAGCCAAAAGAGGTAGCCGTACCGTGACCATCCCCGTGACGTAGATGTACCAACTCCAAAAAGTGGACCACCCTTTCCGTTTGGCAATCTTTATCAATCTGGAAATATTGAACGTTTTGAAAATCGTCACCTTCGGCATACCAGCCGTTTTCCACAATTCAAAGGCAAATCCGCGCGACGAGTCCTTGGGGTCAACTTCTTTTCTCATATAATCAACTTTTAACTTTTCGATTTGAAATTGTGCGCTGCGGGAAGTGGCAGCCTTAATACATTATCATCCCCTTTCACGAAATTCGGTGGGCGACATTCCCGTCTCACGCCTGAAGTAGCGGCTGAAGGTGGCTTGCTCGTCGAAGCCCAGCATGTCGGCAATGGCTTGCACGGTGAGGTCGCGCCGTATATGCAGAAGCATTTTGGCTTCGGCCACCACCTGGGTGTGTATCCAGTGGGCGGCGGTATGGCCAGTCTCCTCCTTGATGACTGTACTGAAATGCTTGGCCGACAGGCAGGCCTGTTGAGCATAGAATCCCACATCGCGGTGCTGGCGGAAATGTTTCGCGAGGTCGTTGTGAAACCGACTGCTAATCCGCTTGTCGGTATGGGTCTCGTTCAACTTTTTGCCTCGATAATAGCTGAGTAGCCGCAACAGGAACTCCAGCTGGCGCGCCAAAAAAACACGGCGGTCAGCTATTTCAATATGCGACGTTTCTCTCATGATGTCAACCGCATTCATAATCATCCGGTATTCGTGCCTGTCGAGCAATACGCACGGGTGCGACTCGTAGCGGTAGCGCATCTGCCGGATAATCTGAAGCATGGGGTCGTTCAGCATCGAAACATCGACAACAATCAGCGTAGCAAGGTAGTCGTCAGTCTTGCTCACCGTCGTTAGGGCGTGGTTGGGAAAGATGACACCCACGGAGTGTTTCTCAGAGAAGTCGGCATAGTCGTCGTACATGAGATCTATGCGGCCTCTGTGACCGATACAGATGACATAATCGGGTGAAACGAATGGCTCCTTGCCCGTAGGCAACCCTCTTGCATCATCAAGCACAACGATTCCTTCCTCCTTGATTCTCTGGTTGGAAAGAGTGATTGGATGGGTGTATGGCTGCTCTTTTTTCATAGTGCAAAAATACGGATTTTTTTTGATTATTATCATATTGCCAGAATTTTTGCTAAGCAAAACCAACGATATGTTATTTATTGAAAGAGAATTAATTAGTTTTTTTGCGGATGAAAATTATCGTGTTAGTAGGCTGTAGATAATAATCCTACTAAGAAATAGAAAGAAATAACAAAATCGTCATCATTATGAAAAAAATCAGCATCCTTCTCATCGCCTTGATGTTGGCAGCAGTAGCGACGCAAGCGCAGAATGTCAGCGTAGTCTATAGCGGCACCTCGGCCACTGTCACTGCTGACAGTATAGCCAACCTGTACCTCACCGTCGCCCAAAGCGGTGCACACGTCAGTATCACGCAGAGCGACAGTCTGGCCACGGAAATCACCTACAACCTCAGTGGAACCTCGACCGACGGTGAGTTCTATATGTCGGGCTCCTTCAAGGCCACCATTGAGCTCAACGGCCTCACGCTGACCAACGCCACGCCCGTCTATAGCGGCGCTGCGGTGCATATCCAAAACGGCAAGCGCATCAAGGTGAAGGTGGTCACCGGCACCACTAACAGCCTCGTCGATGCCGCTAACGGCTCGCAGAAAGGCTGTCTCTACATCAAAGGGCACGCCGAATTTGCCCAGCAGGGCACGCTCAACATTGTAGGCAACGTGAAGCACGGCATCAAGGCGGGCGAGTACATCACCCTCAAAAACGCAACCCTCAACGTAACCTCGGCAGTGGGCGACGGCATCTCCTGCAACGAATACTTCCTGATGCAGAGCGGCGCTATCACCATCAACGGAACGGGCGACGACGGCATCCAGTGTGATTTGGACGGTGACACGTCAACCGGCGAAACCGTCAACCACGAAGACGAAGACTCTGGCAATATGTACATCAGCGGAGGTTCTATTAACATTACCAGTACCGCCACTGCCGCCAAGGGCATCAAGTGTGCCGGCGACATGAACATCGGAGGCGGTACCATCACGGTGACAACAACAGGCAAAGGTGAGTGGGACAGTGACGATTTGGAGACGAAAGCAGCCTGCGGGCTGAGTTGCGACGGCAACATGAACATCAGCGGCGGTACACTCAACCTCACCTCCACTGGCTCGGGTGGCAAGGGCATGAAGTGCGATAGTGTGCTCACCATCACCGACGGCGACATCACCGTCACTACCAGCGGCGGTCTATATTACAACAACGGCACCACCGAAAACACCAACTATACGGGTAACACCGACCA
>Ga0265299_10007094_pt1 | contig 10091 bp, 8 predicted proteins | sample AusTroGonzalo_MG_4_FD_193485 | JGI IMG/M metagenome (GOLD analysis project Ga0265299, IMG submission 193485) | Bovine rumen microbial communities from tropical cattle in Woodstock, Queensland, Australia - Gonzalo_02 | ecosystem: Host-associated > Mammals > Digestive system > Stomach > Rumen ...
AGGGTGTTCCTCTCGCCGAGTCCCGTCCACCATCTGTAAGGGTGAGCGGCGATTGCAATGCCTCCGGCCTCGTGGATCAGGTCGATCGTCTCCTTGATGGACAGGTGTTTAGGTATTTCTCTGTCTATCCCCAATGCCAGGATGTGACCTTCGGCTGACCCTACTTCCTCTCCGGGGACGAATATGATGTCTTCATACCCTTTCACCAGTTCGAAGGATTCGAAACTGTTGTGATCGGTGATGGCGATGCATCCGAAGCCGAGCTCTTTAGCTCTTTCCAGAATCTCCATCGGTGTGGAGTGTCCGTCCTCTGAGAAACAGGAATGTACGTGGAGGTCCGCCTTCATCTCACATTTGCTCCGTCTGTGATCTCCTTATCCACAGTTGCTACGCAGTTCTTGCCGTCGCCCAGAACGAGTGCCTTTCCGTCATCGATGACAGCGACGACACGCTGAGGTGCTCCTGCTGGTAAATCGATATCCATTCCGCCGTTGAGATTGAATTTTCCGTCCTTGATCGATGATACCTTGAACACGACCTTGGCGAAGTCCTCGTATTCGATGCGGGCATCCCTGTTGTCGAGACCGCTGTTGATCTTTGTACCTACTGGCACATCTTCGGAAGGCTTCAGGAGAAGCACTGTGCTTCCGCCTATGTCCTCATCATCCGCTGCAAGGAGCATACCCTGCGACATGATTCCGCGGAGCTTCCTGGGTTTGAGGTTGGTGAGACAGAGAACTCTCCTTCCCAGCATCTCGTCCTTCTTGTAGAATGCCTTCAGACCTGCGACGATGGATCTGGGCTCGTCTTCGCCTACATCCACCTTCATCTGATAGAGCTTGTCAGCTTCAGGGTGGTCATCGATCCAGACGATCTGTGCCGCTCTGATGTCGAGTTTCCTGAAATCTGCGAATGGTCCTTCAAGAGGTGCTGCGGGTTTGGCCTTCTTGGGCTCCTCCTTCTTCTCCTCTGCAGTCTCTTTCCATTCTTTGGGTACTTCGATCTTCTTGAAGACCGGTACAGGCTCCTGGAGTTCGGTTCCTGCTGTCACGGGGGCCATCGCATTGTCGAGACCGGCATCCTTGATGCTCTTCTTCTCGCCCAGATATCCCCATATGGTCTCTGCTGCCTTGGGCATGAAAGGCCATGTCATCAATGCCAATGCCTTCGTAAGTGTAAGAGTGGCGTTCATCACGCCTCCGCAGGCATCCTTGTCCGTCTTGATGAGAGCCCAGGGCTGCTTGTCTGCGAAGTACTTGTTGCCCTCGCTGGAGAGCTGCATCACTACCTTGATAGCTTTCTTGAAGTCGCATGAATCAAGACATTCCTTGTACTCCTTCAGTGCTGATCCGATCATTCCGAGGATGTAATCTGTCTCCTCTTTGCTTCCTTCTGGGATCGTGCCGAAGTTCTTCTTGGTGAAGCTCAGCGACCTGTGGCAGTAGTTACCGAGGTTAGATGCCAACTCGTTGTTGACCTTGGTCTCGAAGTCGGCCCATGTGAATTCTGAATCATGGGTATCGGGCATGACCGCTGAAAGGTAGTATCTGATGACATCCGCATCGAACTTCTCCAGCACCGAGGGGATGTCGATCGCTCCGCCGCGGCTCTTAGAAAGTTTTCCGCCTTTGAACATGAGATATTCGTTGGCAGGAATGTCATAGGGAAGATTCAGTCCGCCGTATCCCATGAGGATGGACGGCCAGATGATGGAGTGGAACGGGATGTTGTCCTTTCCGAGGAAGTAGTAGTGTTTGACCTCAGGGTCCTGCCAGAACTCCTTCCAGTAGTCGGGCTTTCCGATGATCTTTGAGTATTCCACAGAAGCGCTCAGGTATCCGATGACGGCGTCGAACCAGACATAGATGACCTTACCGTCCCATCCCTTGACCGGAACGGGAACTCCCCATTCCATATCCCTGGTGATGGCACGGTCGTGAAGGCCGTCCTTCAGCCAGTTGGTTGTGAACGATTTGACATTGGATCTCCAATCCTTCTTCCCGTCAAGGTATTTCAGAAGAGGCTCTTCGAACGCGCTCAGCTTGAGGAAGTAGTGTTCCGTAGGTTTAACTTCAGGCTCGGTGCCACACTGTATGCAGTGTGCATTCTTCAGCTCCCCTGCCTCGAAGGTCTTTCCGCAGGAATCGCATTGGTCCCCGCGGGTCTTCTCCGCACCGCATTGGGGACAGATCCCTTCCACATACCTGTCGGGAAGGAACTTGCCGCATTTGGGGCAGTAGTACTGGTTGGATTCTTTGGTGTAAAGGTAGCCCTTCTCCAGGAGCGTCTTGAAGACATCCTGTACGACATCGAAGTGGTTCTGTGTGTGCGTCTTTGTGAAAAGTGAGTATTCGATGCCCATGTCCTCTATCGCTTTCTTGTTGATCTCGTGGAACCTGTCAGCTATCACTTCCGGGGTGACGCCTTCCTTCTCCGCTGTTACGGTGATGGGGGTTCCGTGCTGATCCGATCCCGATACCATCAGTACCTCGTTTCCGAGGAGCTTGTTGTATCTGCTGAAGATATCCGGGGGGAGGATGGAACCGGCAAGATGACCCAAATGGATCGTGCCGTTCGCATACGGCCATGCTACGCACACTACTACCTTTGACATAATGGGCACAATGACGGGCATCTATAAAACTCATATTCCCGCGCGCGTCCTTTTATAGCCGTGGAATGATGACGAAGCATGGATTTCCTGATATTGGCGATATGTCTGTTCATCATCGCCCTGGCCCTCGGTGTGGCGATCTACTTCATCATGATCAAGATATTCCAGACCGACAGCCTTCAGGTATTCACATTGGCTCTTTTGGCACTGGTGATCGCAGAACTGATGGTGGTGTTCCTGCTGGTGCTATGCATATTCAAGGCAACAGGGGTCGCGTGATCATTGTTCCTTCGGAACAGGTGTCGGATTCCTTTTGATAAGGAGACGCAACAGAAGGAAGCTCCACAGTCCTCCGATGATTGAACCGAGGATCTCCATCGACACGATACCCCATGTAATCGACACGACTGTGCCAGATGTTATAAGGAGTATCCATGACGCAGGTATCTGGAGACCGTTCCTTATGACAGTGCATATAAAGGAGTAGAATCCAAGACCCATGGACTGGAACAATCCTGCACCGATGAATCCCCATGACATGAAGGGCAGGAAGAGCGACAGTATCCTGAGACATGAGGCCATATCATCCTTCAGGTACGCAACCTTCTCATCGTATGCGAACAGCATGACCATACCGTCAGCTGAAAGCAGTGTTATCGCTACGAGGGCCAGCATTATGAGGGTACAGACCTTCAGAGCGTAGGCGTAGGCGACCTTGATCTTGTCGAAACGTCTCGCGCCGTATGCGGCAGCGAACACGGGGACGACTGCACCGCCGATTGCCATGTTGGGGATCATCAGCATCTGGATGACCCTCCATGTGGAAGAGAAGATAGCAAGACCGTCCGTTCCCCTGTCCGCCTGAACGATTATCAGGTTGATGACTATCGAGAACAGGGACATCACGATCATTTCCAGAGATGCGGGAATACCGACACGCAGAATATCAGATACGGTGGCGCGGTCGAGACGTATGTACTCCCTCCTGAACCTGATGTATGTGTCCCTCTTTATGAAGAACCAGAATGTGATGACTATGAGGGAGATCACGATCGCGACGGAAGTCGCCCATGCGGCACCTGCCATACCGAGACCGAGACCGCAGTCGTAGATGAACAGCGGATCCAGTATGATGTTGATCACTGCTGCCAGTATCTGAGTGGACATCGCCCTCTTGGCAGCACCCTCGGCTCTGAGGAGGTTGCTGAGAAGTCCGTTGTAGAAGAAGACCAGCGTCATCGCGAAAATGGGTGTACCGTACTGGACGCACAGCTCGAGTGTCTGTCCGGCCCCCATGAGCGCCAGCAGTTCATTCTGGAACAACAGCATGAAGACAGCTGCGAGGATACCGATGATTGTTATCAGGACGACCGATTGTGTTGCCGTGGAATCGACAGCGTTCTTGTCGCCCCTTCCTATGTGCCTTGCAATCGCTGAAGAAGCACCGATACCGATTCCGTTTCCGAAACCGATCATTATGAAGAACAACGGAAAGATAAATCCTACTGCAGCAAGAGCATCAGGTCCGAGACCTGCGACCCAGACCGCATCGATGAGGTTGTTGGCGGACTGGGCGATCATCGCTATGATCAGCGGAACGGACATCGCAATGATGGCCTTCTTGGGGTTGCCCAGAAGCGTATCTACACCCTTGGTCTGATTCTCCATAATCCTCAGAACTTCGATAAGGACATCCTATTTAACGATATCAGTGAGAGCCCACCCATAGCAGAAAAAGAAGAACAAGGGCCGGACACGGGGGAGATAGTCCGGCCCTCCAAGTAATCAGTTTTTCCCATCCTCTATCTTGAGGACACTGCTACAGCAGTTGTTGCAGCAATCCTCGCATCCGCAGGAGCACTTCCCAGAACGGTGGGAGCGCACCAGCGAATAGATCGCACCGGCGACGAGCACCAGCACGACAGCAAGGACGATGATGTCCCCTGTGCTCATGCCGATTCCGCCCCCTCGGACTTGTCAGCAGATGACCTGTTCTGAAGGAACGGATCCTTCGCGATGAGCAGGTATCCGAGACAGATGACAGCGATGACCGCCATCACTATTCCCGATACTTCAGGCGACTTGCCGTCGATGAAGCTGCCGAGCACATAGATTATGGCTGCGACAGCATATGCCAGTACGCACTGGTACAGTACGGCGAGACCGGTTGCCTTCCACGATCCGAGTTCCCTGTGCATAGCACCGATGGCTGCGAAACAGGGAGCACAGAGGAGGTTGAAGACGAGGAATGCCAGGCCTGCTGCGGGGGTGACAATCGATGCGAGAATTTCCCAGTATTCCTCTCCTGCATCTCCGGGGTCGTCTATTGCGAACAGTGTTCCGAGGGTTCCGACCAGGTTCTCCTTGGCAATGAGTCCGGTGATCGAACCCACCGTGAGTTCCCAGTGGTCTCCCCATCCGAGGGGTTGGAATATCACGCAGATACCCTGTCCGATGGACTGGAGTATTGATTCTGTGGTTGCGTCAGCTCCGAGATAGTTGAACGACCAGTCGAAGCTTGCCAGGAACCAGATGACGATGGCTGCGAGCAGGATGATCGTTCCCGCCTTCTTCACGAATGCCCAGCCTCTGTCCAATGTTCCCTTGATGACACCGAAGATACTGGGGAGGTGGTAGGGCGGAAGCTCCATGATGAAGGGTGCGGGCTCTCCGGAAAGGCTCTTCCACTTCTTCAGGATGATTCCGGACATGAGGATGACAACGATTCCCAGCAGGTAAGCGAACAGAGCTACGAAACCGTTGTTATCGAACAGAGCGCCGGCGATGAGAGCGATGATTGGGAGCTTCGCTCCGCAGGGGATGAATGTGACGGACATGGCAGTGATCCTTCTGTCCCTGTCGCTCTCGATCGTCCTTGTGGCCATAATTCCGGGTACACCGCATCCGGTTCCGACGAGGATCGGGATGAATGACTTACCGGAAAGACCGAAGAACCTGAACACACGGTCCATGACAAATGCGATCCTCGCCATGTAACCGATATCTTCCAAAATGCAAAGTGCCAGGAAGAGAACCAACATCTGCGGAAGGAACCCGATTACGGCTCCGACTCCGCCTATCAATGCACTAGTGATCAGACCTGTCAACGGCTCACTGACGTTGTTGTCGATGCACCATTGTACAAGCGAGGTTCCAATGGGATCCTCGATGTAATCGTTCAGAAGATCCGTCAGATATGTACCAATACCGACAATGTCTCCGAATCCGATGATTCCGAGGAACACGATGGCAAGAACTCCTATGAAGATCGGTATTCCCCATATCCTGTGGGTGACTATTCTGTCTACCTTATCCGAAAAGGTTCCTTCCGATGTCGAGATATCGGGTCTTACAACGATACCGTCGACGATGTCTCCGATCGCATTGTAGCGTGCATCCGAGATGATTGCATCGATGTCGTCATCGCAATCGTTCTCGGTGGTCGTTATGGGGCCTGTGAGATTTTGCCTCTCTGCGGAGAACTTCTCGCAGACCATGCTGTCGTTCTCGATGAGTTTTACTGCATACCATCTTGCCGATTTCTCGGGCACCTTGCCTGACAGTTCCGAAGCGGCCTGTGCGACCAATCCTTCGATACCGTCAGACATCTTCACGAATCCGGGTGCCTTCTTGCTCTCTCCCGTTGCAATAACGGTCTCGATGAGTTCCTTGACACCGTCGTTCTTCAGTGCCGAAATCGGCACCACGGGACATCCGAGCCTTTCGGACAATGCCTTGGCATCGACGGAACCGCCGTTCTTTGCGACAGCATCCATCATGTTCAGTGCAACTACCGTCGGGATTCCGATGTCCAGAATCTGCAAAGTAAGGAAAAGGTTCCTTTCGATGTTCGTCGCATCTACGATGTTTATGATCACATCAGGGTTCTCTTCCAGAAGGAAGTTCCTTGTCACGATCTCCTCAGGAGAATAAGGTGAAAGGGAATAGATTCCCGGGGTGTCAACAAGTTCAGCACCGTCGGTGCCTCTGATCCTTCCGACCTTCTTGTCGATGGTCACTCCGGGCCAGTTGCCTACGCGCTGCGAAGCACCTGTCAGCTTATTGAAAAGCGTGGTCTTTCCGCAGTTCGGGTTTCCTGCCAATGCTACTTTCATCGACATGTCACTGCACCTCGATGATCTCCGCTTCCGACTTGCGGAGCGAGAGCTCGTAGCCCCTGATCGTAATCTCTACTGGATCCCCCAGAGGAGCGACCTTGCGAACGAAGATGGAGCATCCTTTGGTGATGCCCATGTCCATAAGGTGTCTTCTGAGAGGACCGTCTCCGTGTATCTTCAAGACCGAAACGGTCTCGCCAATACCTACCTCTCTTAAAGTCTTCATCTAATCACTCCGGCCTGAACAAAATCTTCGAGGCCAATCTGCTGTCCACTGCGATCTTGGAGCCTCTGACACACAAGATCTTGTTTCCTTTGACGTCCGAGACGGTCTGGATGGGGACACCAATCGTGAAACCCAGGTCGTTCAGGAACTTCCTCGTTCCGGAGTCGCCGGTTATCCTCACGATCGTGCCCTTCTCCCCGACCTTTGCCATTGAGATGGGCAAACCGAGGCCTGCGGGCGCTGCAGTAGTAGATTGCATAATTTTAGGAGTTCCAAAATTATATATAAATTTAGTGTTACCTAATTCTAATTTGAGATTCCTAAACAATTATCCTAGCTCTAAGAATAAATGTTATAAGGTAAGGTCTGATAAGCCGAAACATGCGCATAGCCGCCGTCATCAAAGACAGATGTCAGAACAGGAAGTGCAACCAGGAATGCATCAAATTCTGCCCGCTCATGAGAACGGGTGTCGAGTGCATCACCCAGGGCGAGAGAGGCAAACCCATCATCTCCGAGACACTCTGTGCTGGATGCGGTATCTGCGTCAACAAATGCAATTTCGATGCCATCAAGATCATCGGTCTCGCCGATGAACTGAAGACGGAGATGGTCCACCAGTACGGCGAGAACGCGTTCCGTCTTTACCGTCTTCCCGTCCCCAAGAAAGGAGTTGTAACAGGTATTCTCGGACCCAATGGTATCGGTAAATCCACAGCCATCAAGATGCTTTCAGGAATCGAGATCCCCAACCTTGGAAGATACGACAACCCCGCCACGAAGGAAGAGGTGCTGCAGTACTACGCAGGAACCGAGATGGCGGAGTATCTGAGGGCTGTCTACGAGGGAAGGATCAAGACAGCGATAAAACCGCAGTATGTCGACAAACTGCCCACGCAGGTGAAAGGTGTGGTCAGGGACCTTCTGGACAAGATCCAGGAAAGGATGACCACCGAAGAGGCAGCCAAGGAATTCGAATTGGAAGAGGTATTGGACAGGGAACTATCCAAGCTCTCCGGTGGAGAATTGCAGCGTCTGGCACTTGCGGCTACGATGATGAAGGACGTGGACGTGTACTTCTTCGATGAGCCTTCGTCATACCTCGATATCTACCAGAGAGTTAAGATGGCCAGACAGATCAAGAAGCTCAGCGAGACCAAGCAGGTCGTAGTCATCGAACACGACCTGGCCATCCTTGACTTCCTTGCAGACAGCGTGAACGTCGTCTACGGTACCGAGGGAGCATACGGTGTGTTCACCCTCGCACGTCAGGTCAGGACCGCCATAAACGTCTATCTGGACGGTTACCTGCCCGAGGAGAACATCAGGTTCCGTGACAGGCCCGTGGAGTTCTTCGCCACACCTCCGAGAGGAGAGTGGAACACAGCAAACCTTGTCGAGTTCGACGAGATCACAAAGGACTTCGGAGAGTTCAAGCTCACGGTCAAACCCGGTGCGGTCAAGATCGGTGAGAGCGTTGGAATAGTCGGACCCAACGCTACCGGTAAGACGACATTCGTTAAGATCCTCGCAGGAGAACTCGAGGCGGATTCCGGAAAACTGGATACCAAACTCAAGATCTCATACAAGCCCCAGTACATCACCGCCGACTACGAGGGTACCGTCAAGGACCTTCTGTACACCGAAGCATTCGATGTCATGGAAACGGGATTCTTCCAGAGCGAAGTCCTTGAACCTCTCAACATCAAGCACCTGATGGAGAAGAAGGTCAAGAATCTCTCCGGAGGAGAACTGCAGCGTGTCGCGATAACAATCTGTCTTGCAAAGGAAGCGGACATCTACCTCATCGATGAACCTTCTGCATATCTGGATTCGAACCAGAGAATGAACGCCGCAAAGACCATCAGAAGGATGATGGAGAAGTCAGGTAAGAGCGGAATGATCATCGACCACGACATGTACTTCCTCGACATGGTGTCGGATTCCATGATGGTCTTCGGAGGAGTCCCGGGACACCAGGGTATCGCTGACGGACCTTTCGACATGAGGGAGGGAATGAACAAGTTCCTCAGTGCCGTGGACATAACATTCAGAAGGGATGCGGAATCCCACAGACCTAGGATCAACAAGCCCGATTCGAGACTCGACAGGGAACAGAAATCCAAGGGCGAATATTATTATGCAGATCCCGCCGCCAGCGGGAAGAAGCACTGATACCATGAATTACCGCAGGGAGATAGACGTCGCCTGCAAGGCAATCAAGGAAGCCTCAGACAAGTACATCTTCACGAAATCGGAAGTTAAGAGGAAGGGAAAGGATACCGACAGTTACGATGTTGTCAGCGAGAACGATGTTCTCATAGAGGACTACATCAAACAGGCCATAACGAAGGAGTTCCCCGACGATTCGTTCATCTGCGAGGAGAGCGGATCCAATGTCAGATCGGACCGCGTTTGGGTCATCGACCCCATAGACGGCACCGTGAATTACACCCACAACATTCCCCTCTACGGCATACAGCTGGCACTTATGATAAATGACGATGCCGTGATGTCCGTTATTTATCTTCCGGAGTTCGATGAGCTCTACACCGCGGAGAAGGGTTCCGGAGCATTCCTCAACGGCAGGAAGCTCGATGTCAGAAGCCATGTCTCCATGCACGATTCCATAGTTTCCACAAGCGATTACAGCAGAGGAGCGAAGACATTCAGGGAGGGGCAGATACTGTTCATGGAACTCCTCCACGACAAGGTCGCCAGGTTCAAGATGTTCGGTTCCGCCTGCTGCGACTTCGCATACTTCGCTTCAGGAAGGACGGATTGCCACATACGTTTCGTCCGCAACATCTGGGATTTCATGCCCGGACTGCTCATCTCGAAGGAAGCTGGAGGGATATACGATCACGAACTGTACGATATGTACAGACTGCTGATAATGTGCTCATCTGAAGAAGCACTCAATGATATCTCGAAGGTCCTGAGAGAAGGCATGTTCACATCGTCAGGGACGGATTGATCGCCATTATCGCGATGTATGCCACATATACAGACAGAAGAAGGGCTCCCGATCTCTTGGATATGCCGTTGTTGCGATAGACCATCAGGAACATCAGCACCGAAAGAAGGATCATCACGGGCATGTGGAAGATCAGGGTGTTGTTCACAACAGGCA
>Ga0265299_10007095_pt1 | contig 10090 bp, 12 predicted proteins | sample AusTroGonzalo_MG_4_FD_193485 | JGI IMG/M metagenome (GOLD analysis project Ga0265299, IMG submission 193485) | Bovine rumen microbial communities from tropical cattle in Woodstock, Queensland, Australia - Gonzalo_02 | ecosystem: Host-associated > Mammals > Digestive system > Stomach > Rumen ...
CAGCAGATCACCACTCTCACCGATACAGTGAAGCAGCGCGAAGATCGCATCACTGCATTGGAATCCATCATCGAGGCCAAGAACAACGGCATCGAAGACCAGCACCATAACGGCAAGCAGACAGATGACGATGGCTCTCATTATGAGTGCAAAGACCCAATGGCGGCCTGCCTGGAACACATTAACAAATTCAAACATTAATAGCACTATGGCAGATCCTAATCTTCTCATTGCATTTGCGGATGCAACAAAACGCTCTGGCGATAAATTCCGCAGTGAAATCTTGACGATGCCTAAAGCGGTCATCGCTGAGACCATCAAAAACATGACATACGTCAACGGACTCCATGGCAAGGAGACAACTCCTATCATGAAGTCAGGCGCACAGCTCATGCCTTACAAACCAACCAAGAACGCCAACAACACAGTGGTGTTCACGGAACGCACTCTTGAAACATACCTCTCAGACGTTATGGAGGAATTCGACCCTGCTTCCGCTTACGGAACCATGTTCGATGAAAAACTCACAGTTGAAAAAATCAACTTCGATATCACACGTGATATCTGCAAGGAAATTGCACGTCAGGCCTGCGACGGTCTGAACCTCGCCATGTGGAAGGGCAAACGCAATGCAGCAGGCAATACAGTCTATGACATCTGCGACGGCTTCGACACCATCATTACCAACGAGAAAGCTGCCGGCAACATCTCTGTTGCAGCCGGAAACTACTTCCAGCTCGGCAACCTCACCGTTTACAACATCTGCGACAAACTCCGTCGCTGGTGGCGTAAACAGAATTCCAAGTTCAAGAAACAAGAGGTCAACCTTTGGGTTCCTGAACACATCCTCGAGATGTACGAAGACGGCTACGCACTCAAATTCGCGACACACCAGTACAACACTGAGTTCGAGAAAAACGTGCTTTACGGCACTCATAGCCGCGTGAAACTCTGTTCGGCTTACGGTATGTCAGAAAATGAGCACATTTTCATGACTCCTAAGATGAACACACGTGTAGGCGGTGAAGGCGGTACCGACTTCGGTGACTCGAACTTCGTTGTTCGCGTTCCTGACAACCCGAAACTCTGCCAGTTCTACATGACAGCGTTCTTCGGTGTCAACTTCGTCACACTCGACAAAGAATACTTCACCTGCGCATCTCTGACATCGTCAGACTCAGAACCTATGCTCACATGGGATCCTGAAAACGTCGATTTCGGTGAAGTGACAGTGGGCGAGACCTCGACAAAGACTGTTCATATCGCCGGTGAGTCTCTCACACAGACCACAACAGTCAATGTGACAGGAAGCGCATTCTCATGCGCAACAGCCAGCGTCACAGCGGCATCAGCTAACGCTGAAGGCGGTGTTGACCTCTCAGTCGTGTTCACTCCGGCAGAAGCAGGCGCAGCGACAGGCAAGCTGAAGCTCACCAACGCAGTGGACGGTGTCGAAGTGGAGATCCTCTTGACAGGTAAAGGCAAGGCTGCCGTTATCGGCTGCACAGCAACACCTGCAAGCGTGGTGTTCGAGACAACAGCTCCAAATGCGACAACAACAGCTGAAGTCATTGTGAAGGGCGTGGCTCTCACAGCCAACCTGACAGTGGCCATCGCAGGTGACAGCGAGATCACAAAGGACATCTCAAGCATCACCAAGGCTGACGCCAACGGCGCATCAGGCAAGAAGATCACTCTCACCTATGCTCCGACAGCAGCAGGCACACACGCAGCTGTGTTGCGTATCACCAGCGCAACCGACGGAATCGATATCACCATCCCGGTACTCGGTACATCGGCCAGCTAAAATCCATTCGGGTTCGGGGCGTAAAGCCCCGGACTCCTTTTGTCAAACCAATTAAAAACGCTACAAATGAATAAAGTAGATATCGATTTCGCTGAAGGCCAGATCAATCCTGGTTCAATAGCCGATGAAGTGTATGTCGCTTTCAAGAGCGATATCACAGCGTTCCCGACCATCACCGACGACTTCGACCCGTCAAACTCGTCACAGACCACTCTGAACAGCATGGTGAACCTCACAGGCAGCTTCACAATGGCCACCGGCAAGAAATTCATCCGCCTGTACAACACACAGGGTCAGGGCAACCTCTCCTATGAGACCATAGGCGAAGCAGACGGCCATCTGTTCAAAAACAAGCTGGAATGCAAGTTCCCAAAGATTGTGGACGACATCCGCGCCTTTGCCAAATATACCGCCAACACAAAGTGCATCTACGTGGTGAAACACGCAGGCAACTTCTATGTTCTCGGTCATCCGGACTATCCTGTCGTGACAACCACGTCAGGTGACACCGGCAAGAACGCTGAAGACGCCCACGGCGTTACAATCAACGTCGAAGCTATCGACTCGACACCATTGCCGAAGTATGTAGGCACCCTGGTCGTTGAGGGAGGTTCAATAGCTTGCGAGACAGGTGCATTCACAGCAGCAAGCACAACTTAAAAATTCAGGTTATGAACGAGATTAAAGACTTTCTCGCCAAATATCCTCAACCAGTACAATTCCCGTTTGAGGAAGGTCTTGCACTCCTTAAGAAATACCAGAACAATCCTGGTGTCATCTCTTGGATCGAAAGCAGACGCAACTACTATGACCTGGCTAACGCACTCGGTCAGCTGGCGCGTCACCCCATCCTCAGACCGCTTCCGGGCTACGTTGCAACAGGAGCCGTGCAGACGGCTCCTGAAGCACAGCCGCAACAGAAGCCGGCAAAGCCACAGGAGGGTAAAGATGAGGATCCAGTGAAGTGGGAAGATCTCAAACAGAGATACGAGAATACAAGATACGAGGATATGCCGACCGACTACCTCAAACAGATATGGAAGGAAGGCCGTGACATCCATCGTGAACTCCAGTTCGCACACCTCAAGATGACGGAAGCCGTCACCAAGGAAGAAGGCAAAGAGTGGAGGAAGAAAGTTCTCAAACTCAATGACAAATTGAGAGAGAACTGGCAAACAATTGACAAAGAGATCCATCGTGTTAAATCAGATGAATCCAAAGATGCTCCTTTCAAAGAGTCATCATGCCGCGCCTATATCACCAAGGCGCTCAAAAAGCAGAAACTCACAGCAAAGGACATCGTCGAAATCCGTAAACGCGTCGAACTGTTGCAGGCTCACGACTGCAAGTTCAACGAGGAACTGACAAAGAAACTGAAGAAAATTCAAGTTCTCTGATTTTCATAGTCGTAAATTTTGTGGAAAGGCAGGTAACACTGCCTTTTTTTGAATATGATTCAGAGACTGAGAATTGAACGCACATCTTCGATGCGCATTGTCCGAGAGATAGTCGAGAATACAGGTGATGTCCAGGAACTGGTGGTGTTCTCTTATTCAATCACCGACGTCTGGATGCGCCAGCTGATGAACCTCAAGACGGAGAAAGGCATCGCAAAGGTGGTCATGGTGTTCGACAGGGATGTGATAATAAGGCACAGAGAGAAGCTTCACCAGCTTCAGTTCATCGCCGACGAAGTCTATCTCACCGACACCCACGCAAAAGTCTATATGGCCTCAAACAACAACAAGACAACAGTGGCGGTGACATCCGCCAACGCAACAAACAATCTAAGAAATGAGTGCTTCTTCATCACAGACGGACCCGAAACAGAAGAAATCCAATCAGACATCAGAGGAATTCTTGCAGGAGCTTTCAGAGTTATCTGATGAGGTCAAAGTCCGCAAACTCGCATCACTGTTTTTCTCTATAACGGACATAGCCGTTTATCTCGACAGAGACCCGGAGCAACTGCGCCAGGAAATCAAATACGACCCTGATTCATGGTTTGCAAAGGCTTACAAAAAGGGAGTGATGGACACAACAATCCAACTCAGATATGATACACATCGCTTCGCTCTCGCCGGTAATCCTCAGGCGGAGGAAGAGATGAAGTCACATTATGCACGACTAAAACTTGATGAGAATGCGTAAAGATGCAATCGAAATAATAGCGAACTACCTGTTTACAGGTGAGGAAGGGCAGAACAAGCTGGAGCAACGCGACCGTGAAATGCTTGAACGCATCGAGACGTGTTACACGCAGTGGCTCGACAATCCCATGTGGTCTGACATTCAGATGCGCAACTTCCTGATGCACCGCTTCAACCTTAACAGGATGACAGCGCTGAACGTCATCAGCTACACCACTTATGCGCTGGGCAACGTCAATTCAGCAAGCAAGTCATTCGTTCGCAAGAAGATAGACTATCTTCTTACCAAAGCGACGTCAGCGGCAGAGAATGGAGATCTCAAATATGCGCAGACGCTTACCAAGATAGCTCTCGCATACGGCAAGTCGTTCGATACCGGCACCGACGATATCGACCTCAGCGAGATTCGTCAGAACTTCACCATCGACAAGGTAGTTATCGTCAACGACCCTAAGGCTCTGGGCGTGAAGATCACAGGCCGTGAGCGTGAAGAGACGCTCAAGATACTTGAAAAATACAACATCTCACAGGATGAGGTGCTGTATGAGGATGTTGAATATCAAGAGGTTGGCAATGGCGATTGATATTTATATGCACAAGCAGCAACGCCGTTGGGCTGTTGTTGACGCAAAGGACTCCGTGAATATCTGCGGCCGTCGCTGGGGCAAATCGTACCTGGTGGCCAAACGCATTCGTGACAACGTGCTCGAGATGCCGCGTTCGACAGGCGTTTTCATTGCCTCGTCTTTCCGTCAGGCACACTCTCGCACGCTGCCGTCGGCTCTGATGGCGCTCGAACAGATGGGACTGCGCCGCGATATCCACTACGTCATCGGCAAACGCCCGGACAAAAGGCTCGGCTTCGCAGAGCCTTATTTCCTGCCGACGGATCTTCATGACGTGGTGTGGTTCTGCAACGGCACAATCATGATCATCGTCTCCCAAGAGGTTCCGATGGGTTCAAACTCACTGACAATCAACTGGCTTATCGGTGATGAAGCCAAAGGATTGTCGTATGAAAAACTATCCAACGAACTGTTTCCGGCAATGGGAGGAACCTCGGTACATTTCAATGATGTTGTCAAGTACCCGCACCTTTGGGGATTCCACTTCTTCACAGATATGCCGGTAAACAAAGAGGGTCTTTGGCTTATTAATCGATACGATAAATTCAAGGATGATGAGTTGTACAACCTCATCATCCGGGACGCTATAAGGCTTGAGGAACTCGAGGCACAGCCGGTCAACTCCTACAACAAACGGGAGATAAGTATCCTCAGGCGTCAGCTCTCTTATCTCAGAAACAAGTGCCTGTATTTCACCATACGTCCGTCAATCGACAACATTGACATCATCGGCGCTGAATACTTCCACCGCATGGAACGAGAGCTGACGCCTGAGGTGTTCAAGGCAGAGATACTCTGCCAGCGTATCACTGACACAAAAGGCAAATTCTACGCCAATTTTTCTCAGTCGAACCACACCTATACGGCCACCGACAACTCCAAACTCAACGATTACCGCCGACAGGCCTATGACTGCCGTCTGGACACCGACCTCCAGACGGATAAGCCAATCGCCGTCTCCTTCGACTACAATGCACAAATCACATGGCTTGTGGCTGCACAAGTGCAAGGCCACATCCATAAGACTCTGAAAAGCTTCTTCACGAAATACGACAGGCGTCTTCGTGAAGTCATCCAGGACTTCTGCGAATACTACCGTTTTCACAAGCAGAAAACGGTAATCTATTACTTCGACTCAACAGCTCTCAGTGTGAACTATGTCGAGGCTGGCCACGATGCAAGATATGTGGTGCATGAGGAATTTGCGAAATACGGATGGACGGTTGAGGATAAATACCTCTCCACACCGATGGCACATGACAAAAAGCATCTTCTGATCAATGATGCTTTCAACGGTAACGGCAAACTGTTCCCGATGTTCAACGCTGATAACAACGTGGATCTGCTTCAGGCTATTCCTCTTGCCGGTACCAAGATTGGCAGCAAGGGCTTCCAGAAGGATAAGTCTGGGGAAAAAGTGCAGGAGACTGATGAGAACCTTCCGTATGAGCTTCGCACCGATGGCACGGACGCATGGGACACAAACTTCATCGGGTGCGTGCTGCTGCCGTATGACTCGAGTTTCTATATGTACGTCTGAAACTTTCATTTCTTTGTATTTGTCCTGTTGCCACCTCCGGCTCTTTTAGGGTCGGAGGTTTTTGTTTTTTATCCGGGCGATGCCATACGGCCCAGGCTTTCCGCTATATCTTTCCAATCGTGGCTGTGAATCATTAGCCGCGATTGAAAAGGATGCCGCTTCAATCCCTATCGCTGCGACGCCATGGGCGTCTTATTTTGCAGGAATTCGTGTCGAGTCACTTTTGCTTTGGCCGTGGTCATTCTCACTCGTTTCGTTTTTCGCTTTTCTTAACGGCAAAGATAGTTACGCATCAGTTTAAAAATCAAGGTCAAGCCCTTCGGGTTTCCGAAAAAATCTCCACGCCTGCGGGTAGTATTTTTTCTGCGAAAATCCTTGATTTTCATGATGCTACTCTCTTTATGCCGTACAAAAAGGCGAAACGAAAGAGATGAGGGAATGAACTCATTAAAAAAAATGACTCGAACGAATGAATTCTTTAAAAAAGGCTCACTCCAGTAGAATCAAGAATAAAATCAAAAAATTAAGGACATGGGAACAGTTAAATTCAATTACAGGGCAAAGGCAGCCAGTTCAATGGTCGGGCTGGATTATGAAGAACTTTTACAACTGCAAGCCGAAACAGGCTTAAGCATCAGACAATTGGAATATATGTATTATAACTTTAAACATTAACAAATATAGGAGATTAAAGACATGGCAACAAAGAACACAAAGAAAGCAGAAACAAAGGCAGCAGCCGAACAGCAGACAACAACCAACACGGAGAACACCGACCCGAAGAGAGCGAGAGCAATCCAGCGCAGGCAGGAACTCCGAGAGTTATCCAACAAACTCGTAAAGGAAAACAAAGACAAAGTCGATGATGGCGTGAAAGTCAACGAGTTATTAATCCAATACTATATGCAGAGAAAAGGCGCAAAGGAACTCAACACGTTCGAACAATGGAAATATAGAGGTTTCCAAGTTAAAAAAGGGTCAGTCTCTTTCATGGTGTGGGGTAAGCCACTCAAAGAACAGGACACCGAGAACGAAGAAAAAGAGGTCAACGACGAATATCGCGACTTTTTCCCAGTGTGCCACCTGTTCGATATCTCACAGGTCGCACCAATCCAAACAAAAAGCAATTAAATGTAATCAACTAAATTATTAACAATCAAAATTTTATCATTATGGCAACAAAACCAATCGAAGCCCCAAAGGCACAGACAACAGGCGCAGCACAGGCAGCGCAGAACGCAAACAACAACGCAAACAGCGCAACACCGAAAAAGCCGGAGAGTGTGGGCGAGGTCATCGCAAAGACCTTGAGCGATGAGGAAAAGAAACGTCAGGAACTCGAAAAGCACCAGCAGGAACTTGAAAAGTGTCTCAAGAACATCGAACACAAAAAGACACTTATGGACAATCTCGAAAAGTTCCACAAGACCGATAAGGAGTTGGCAGCTATTGCCGAATTGGTGCAGGACGAAATCGATGAAAAGAACTTCGAAAGTAAATTGTACCGTATCAAGCTTGTTAGAGTTGATATGTACGGCGAACGTTCGGACATTACCAGCGTAAGCCAGGCGCAACTGGTGAAAGGTTTTGTCTTGGATTTGAGAGATAAAATCGCAGAAAAAATCACAGAACTTGAAACCGAAGTAATGAAGTAAACCGCCAGAGGTGGGGAGAGGGCAACCCTCCCCACCTTGACACAACACCGCAAGACAATGAGAAGAAACACCATTTATTTACTCGTTCGGGTCGATTACTCGCACAAAGGCAAAGACCCACAGCACGCCACCACAGCGCAAAATCTTGTAGTTAACAGCAACTACCCGACAATTGAGCAAGGCGTGAAGATTGAACACGTTGAAGCATACAGCAACGGGGAACAGATTATAACTTACAACCGCCAATAAGCTGGCAGGACATCGGCAGCCGTGGGAACACCTCCCACGGCTTTTTTTGTGGTCGGCCGATCCAAAAGGTGTTCGCTGTGCGGCACAAGGCTCTGCGAGCCGGCAGCCGCACAACTTCACATATAGTTAAGATTATCACAGATAATCGCTTTGTTTCACGACGCAACGTGTTGAAATCAAACATTCCATCTGAATATGGAAACTTTGATTTCAATAAATGGTATGCTCCTGCGATAGAGGTTCGTGCCTCACCACAATCGCAACGGAGCATTGATAGTTATAGTCGCCATGCGCAAACGCAAGACGACGGAGCAACACACACCAGCCCAACGCACGGAGCACACCACGACCACACCACACCACGACCACACCACACCACGACCACCACCACGCCAACAACACACCGCCCCACCAACACGACCCACCACCAACACGACCACCAGCCGACCCCATCCCATAAAAAACACGCTCGGCATATTTCGCATAAAAAGGCGTGGCAATTGTCAAATTGTCGGGAGGGCGGCGCGGGGTCTTCCGACGGAAAAAAACGCCTGCCGCGTTTTTTGATTCGGGGCTTTTATTGATTTTCAAGGAGTTGTGAATTTTTCAAATTTACAACGGGTATAGTGATGGAAAAACAGTCAGCCTGTGCCTGTTTTTTGTCGCTGGCGAGTTTGTTTCGAGTGCTAATTTTGCCGAAAAATGATTGTTATGGCAACGATTCACATATCTCAGCTGTTCGAATACGTACAGACGAAAAAGGAGTTCCAAATCAAATGGAGAGCCGAAAACGGTTCGGTGGTGAACGTTGAAAAGGCTCGTGTAACCTCTTTTCACTCGTCAGGAGATACAATGAATATCGAATGCGTTGACTCAAAGAAGATTCGTAAAGTCAACCGCCTGACAATTATGGAAATAGACCAAATGAGAGTATTCATATGAACGAAGGAATCTGGATTGATAACAGTATTTGCTTTTTGCCGGATGCAAAGGCAGTTCTCGTGGAATCGTCTGTTGAGGACAAATTCGATGAGTCTAATCTGAAAACACGTGATGTCGAGAAATTCAAAGTCCCGGATTGGGGACCTGACAATTTGCTGCCTCAACGTGTTCTAGATCTTATGGACAAAGCCGAGATTGTGGGCACCAATGCCAATTTCAACTGGAAAGTCGGTTACGGACTAGGACCTAAGCTCGTGAAGCTTATCCGTGATGAGAAAAACAATAGGGTGGTTGACTATTTTGAAATCACTGACGGCAAGGAGTTTGAATGGTGTGAGCGTAATGATATATCACTTTATCTCATGGAAACACTAACGGATTTGTCTTATTTCCACAACGGATTTCCGATTATGGTATTTGACAAAGAGTTCAAAACTATTGAAGCCTTGCGCCATCGTGAAGCCGCTTTCTCGCGTTGGGCGGTAAATGACAAAGGCGATATCATATCAATGCTTTATTGCGGTGATTGGAAATCTCCAAAAGATGTTATAGAGTATCCTTGCATTGATGAATACAATGCGATTACAGATCTAAACGCAATAAAGCTGGTCAAAAAATTGCATACCAAACGCAACCGTCAGGTCTGTTTCCCGATTTATATGCCATCACCAGGCAGACCGTATTACTCATATCCTTCGTGGTACTCGATATTCCGTTCAGGCTGGTATTCAAATGTCGTGTCGATTCCGGCATTGAAGAAAGCCATACTGAAATACAAGATGAATGTGAGTAAAATCATCTACATCTCACCGAAGTATTTTGAGGCAAAAGCCAAACAGATGTCGATTGATTCAACCGATTTAAATAAATTGCAGGAAATGCGTGATGCGGTCGTTGAAGAGCTTAACCAGAAGCTGGCCGGCAACGAGAACGCAGGCAAAGCCATCGCAGCAATCAAAGAACTGATACCGTCAGGATCTACTGCGGTGGAAGAAAAATATATCACCATCGAGACGATAAAGAATGACATTGAAGGCGGTGAGTATCTTACCGATTATGAGACAGGAGCCAACGTGATAAGTTATGCCATGGAGGTTCATCCGTCGTTGGTGGGTGCGACA
>Ga0265299_10007096_pt1 | contig 10089 bp, 10 predicted proteins | sample AusTroGonzalo_MG_4_FD_193485 | JGI IMG/M metagenome (GOLD analysis project Ga0265299, IMG submission 193485) | Bovine rumen microbial communities from tropical cattle in Woodstock, Queensland, Australia - Gonzalo_02 | ecosystem: Host-associated > Mammals > Digestive system > Stomach > Rumen ...
ACGATTATATTTAGCTTTATATTTACTGTTTTATTTGAATTTTTATTTTTCATATCTTTTCTCCTTTTTGATCTTATTTTAGCACATTTAATATAGATAGCAATAAAAAAGACTCCAAATTTTTACATCTGGAGTCTCATCACAATCAAAAGAGGTAATTGTGTTATTTGATGTCGATTACTTTTTCTTTCATATCTTCAGGAATTTCAGTCTCAACATAAATTTCTAACATGCCATCTTTTACTTCTGCACTTTCTACTTTTATTGTGTAATTTTCGTTTGCAGTAAAGTATTGTGTGAATTTACGTCTAGCTATAGTATTAGAAACAACTTCATATTCATCATCTTCTAAGTCCTTATCTTCAGTTGTTTCATCATAAGCTACACACAATTTATTCTTTAATGTTGTAACTTTGATTTTTGTTTTATCCAATCCTGCAACGGCCATAACAATCTTGAATTTATTTTCCTCTTTTTTGTTTTTTAGAATTGTATATCTTGGCCATTTTTCTTTGTTATCTAATCCACAAAATGCAGGTGAAAAATCAAAAGCATTATCCCACCTAGCAGTCATTTCATTCATAATTTGTTCAATAGGTGATAAAGTAGTCATATTATTTAATCTAAGTAAGTTTCTCATTTTTATATCCTTTGTTTTAGCGATATTTTTCAATTAGTAGTAATAAGTCCTATAAAAGCAACTTGTTACCATTCTTCAAATCTTAAATATAGTGCATTAGTTTGTGATTTCAAGAGTATCAAGCAATAATTTTATACTACAATTATTATTCCCACAAATTGTTATAATTGAGTCTTTTTAATATGGTATAAAATAACGATTCCCTGATTTTGTTCTAATGACTTGTATGTGAGCCCAGCCTTTGGTATATTTCTTGTTTTCTATATATAAATCTAACTCTTTTACAACCTTTTTCCCATCTTCTGACTCTAACCATTCATCAAGTGTATCATCTGGGTCATTTAAGTCTATAGCACCACCTTTCATATGATTTGTTATTGGGACTTTTGATTGAACATACACTCCGTCTTCAAATGGTGCTTGTTTGTTTTTAGCCCTTTGTTTGTATATTCGGTATTGGTCTTCTGGTGATCTATATCCTGAATTACATTTTCTTGGTCCTTTTAAATTATCTGGAACCCTTTTACCTAACTCATTTATTTTTTCTACCAATAAGTCTAAATTTTTCTTATGTGTATCTGGTAGATCTTCATATTTTACACCAGACTTTTTCAATATTTCTTCTTTTGTAAAATTCCAGGACTTCACTTCCTTTGTCTCTTCAACCACCGGATTCTCCTTAGCTTTCTCTTTATCCTTTTCAACAACATTAGTAATACTAGACTCATTATCTTTCTTTTTGCTAAATAACGATAATATAATAGATAATACTTTTTTCATGTTTATTCTCCTTATTTAAATAGAACTTAAAACAAACGCTTTTACAATAAATAAAATGGCTCTATATAATCGTGTAGTATGTTACATTTTAGATCTAACTTAGAAAAATTATCTAGGATGGTTTTTAAAACAGTATGTTCTCAAGTTCTATTACTTATAATATTTTTAACAATTCTGGAGTAAAACATGACTCAATATGTAAAAAGTATAAAATTTAGCACAACTGGAAACAAATATGATATTTATGATAGTGAGGCACAGGAAAAAATAAGCAATCTTGAGACCACTGTTAGCGGTAAAGCAGATTCGTCTGATGTTTATAATAAAGAATATATAGATATTGAATTAAATAAAAAACAAGCAAAACTAACTGCTGGTGAAGGTATAACCATTTCTAATAATATTATTTCATCTACTTCTGGTGCTGTAACATCTGTAAATGGTAGAACTGGTGCCGTTCAGTTAGCTGCAGGTGATGTTGGTGCAGCCTCTGTTTCAGATTTATCAACAAAACAAAACACTCTAGTATCTGGAACAAATATAAAAACAATCAACGGTGAATCTATTTTAGGTTCTGGAAACATTACAGTTGGAGGAGGTACAGGTGGAACTACAGATTATGATCAGTTGGATAATCGTCCTCAAATTGGTGGAGTTACTTTAACTGGTAATAAGAGCGCTTCTGATTTATCTTTAGTGCCAGCTCCATCAACAGTAACAGATTTATCAAGTACAGAAATAACAATCAGTAAGGTAAATGCAAATACAAATTACTATTATGGAACATTATCTTCTTTGACAATTGAAGATAATGATGATAGTTCATTAGCATCAAATATATTTTTAGATACTGGTGCAACATTTACATTTACAATTACAGATACATTAAAAACTTCTGGTGATTATGAATTATTACCAAATAAATCTTATAAACTAACTATTTGTAATAATATTTTGACAGTAGAAAGAGTAGTAGAACACGAATTGATTCCTGTTGATAATTTAATAGATCATTCAGAAGAAGTGGTAAGAGGATTTTACAATGCTGGTGGAACGTGGACACAAAGTAATGACTATTCTAGTTTAATGGTGGAAGTAGAACCAGGACAAAAACTATGGTATTCAGATAAGTTTTCAAGTCTTGCTATAACTTTTTGGGATGAAAACAAAGAATATGTAACTGGTTCAACTATGGGAAACAGTGATGTAGATTATTCATTTAGTGTTCCAACCAATTCTAATATAAAATATATGAGAATGGCAATGAGAACTAATTTGACACGTTTGAATATATTAGCTACAGAACCTTTCCAAAATTATGGTAATCTTCCACTTGCTACAAATGGTGTAGTTACAGGTGATCCTTCAACATTAGATGTATCTACGACATCAACCATACGTGCTAAACAAGTATGGAGATACAAGACACGACCAACAACAGAAGAAAATGATAACAAATATCGTGCTTGTTTTATAATAGCAGATGAAGCATATGTTTGTGGTGATACTTATTTAATATTAGGTTTAGACTCAAATTATAAAGCATTAGCGATTGGTCCAACCGGTGGAAAGTTGTACATATTTGAAGGAACAACTGCGACATTATTAACAACTATTAGTGATTTTAGTTTACCAGTAGTTTATTTAAAAAATGTTCAAGGTCTTGATAAATCTTCAACTCCATTCAAACAAGTATATGATACAACTGGTATAAAATTTTATAGTAAAGATACTGGTGAATTATTAGAAGAACTTACATATGCACAATTGAATTCATATCTTCCAGAAGGTCAAACAATGGAAGATACTTATAATGTTCATGCTATAGGTACAGTTCATCTTAGTGATTCAAAAACAACTTCAGGCCAAATATTCTGTGCTTGGAGATCTACATTGCCAGTTATTAAACAGAATACAGAACCAGAAGAAGAAGGAAATATCGATTTAGTCGATACTTGGTGGAGAGGTAAAGAATGGTATGCTTATGGTACATCAATGACTGACGAAAGTATGGGAGGTTATGCTGTAAAGCTTGCTGCTATGACTGGAATGAATATACATAATTATGGCAAAGGTGGTTCAGGTATTATTCCATCTTTACACTCAGGAGATAATGTAAAAACACGTTGTATGAGAACTACTGATGGTAAAGCTGCTGCAGATTTGGTTACAGTTGAAGTTATTCCAAATGATAGAAGTGGAACATTAGGAACCGCAACTGATACGGGTGATGAAACATTCTTAGGTAACTTGAATCAAATCATACAGTATCTACAAGAAAATTGTCCAAAAGCACAAATTGTTATACTTACTGCTACAAGACCTCGTTATAATTTGGGTGAAACTGAACAATATACACCAGAATCTTCTAATACTACAGGTTGGTTGAATTGGGAAGATGGTGTAAAAGAAGTATGTAGAAGAAATTGTGTACAATATTGGGATGGCGCAAGTAATTGTGGTTTAGGTTATCACAGAGTAAAGAAAGCAACTTCTAGTAATACTTATATGAAAGATAACATTCATTTGACAGATGTAGGTGCAGAAAACTTAGCATACTATTTCTTAAATCAATTGAAAAACTTACCTTTATGGCATCCAACTTATGATTTACAATAAAATCATAAATACTAAAATAAACTAGCCCTTCTTACAATATAGAAGGGTTGGTTTTTTAATTAATGTACAGTTTGTATTTTTTTATTTAATTGTTCAAAAAATCGTGTCTATACAATTGTCTATACAGTAAAAATTCCCTAAAATCAGCCAAATAAAAAGTCAATTAAGCATCTAAAATTCACAATAAAAAAATTAATATTATGGTTCTATTATAAATCTTCAAACATTAAACTGGATTACTACATTAAATACTCTATAATTAGGACAAACAAAATAAAAAAGGAGAAGTTCTATGGAAGATATTACACAAAAAAAGTGCATAGAGGTAAAAACGCCAAATTGTCCACGTTGTAAGATGTTTGAGCCTACTTATCAAGAATTACAAAAAAAATATCCACAATTTACATATGAAGTTTTAGTTTTTGGTATAAATCCTGAAGCTCAAGAATTAGCCACAAAATATTCAATCAAATCCGCTCCTACTTTTATTGTTACGAATGGTGAAAGTGTAGAAGTAGTAAAACAGGAAGAATTAGAAGAAACATTGGCTAAGAACTGTGATTAATTTTGACACAACTTTTTTAGATTATCCAAGTCCAGATGATATTGCTGTTGTTGTTATTATGTCTGGGTGCTCTCATGGATGTATAGGGTGTCAAAATCCATTATTACAGAAGATACATGAAAATTTGGATAAAAACATGGTAGAAGAGATAATAGAAGAAATCAAAAAACGCTGTGAAAGAAATGATACAAATAAAATAGTCCTTTCAGGTGGGGATTGTCTTCATGAGTGTAATCGTAATTTAACTGCCTCTATTTGCTCTATACTTGGCCCCACACACGATATTTGCATTTACACCGGATACGAACCTTCTGAAGTAAAAAATATGCATATAGAAGGATTTAAATACATAAAATGCGGTAAGTTTGATTGTAAGAATATGGTAAAATCAGAAAAGACAGATGATTATATTCAATTCGTAAATAAAACACAAAACCTCTACGATAATAACTTCAATCAATTGTCTGTAGATGGTAGATTCTTTTTTAACAGTAACATAAAATAGAAAATGGAGAAAAAACATGACTGAAGAAAAAAAGGCCATAAAAATAAAATTTCCTGAGTTTGATAATAATGTAGAAAATCAATATCAGGAAGAAATGGATAAAATTATTGATATGAACCTTTCTGAAGCAACAACAACTCGTACTATGAAAAATATTACTGAGAATCTAACAAAGGCTCTAAAATCAAAATATGGAATTACAGATAAAGAGGAGTTGAAGTATAAAGTAAATGAAATTCTAAAAGCACACGGATTAGCTCCAGAAAACTTTGATCCACTGTCTTTTATCTCTAAACAGGTCTTTGGTAATCTTCAGTCAGTAAATGATGTTTCTATTGATGATAATGCTAATAAAATAGATACTAATATGACTGGTGTTTGTACTGAATCTTTCCTACCATATCAAAAATTAGCAGGTTACGATTATCTTTATCAAACAATCAAAGACTTATATGGTAAAGAAGAAGCTAAAAAGTGCACAGCTGATATGTATGACTTCTCTTTGTTTCTGAATGACTCTACTAAAATTTTGCTTCCTTATTGTTATTGTATTGATGCTTCTAAAATTGTAACTGAAGGAAGAAATTTTGGTCAAGTTCATTCTTCTCCAGCTCACCGTATCTCTACCTATATTTCTGTCTTGGGTGATACTATTAGAGAAATGTCATTCAATGTTGCTGGTGCGTTGGCTATTGGTACTTTCTTTATGGATGTTGCACATTTGGCTATATATCGTGAAAGAATTCCATTAGATGACTTGAGAAACGATAAAAAAGCTAGAAAATCAATGTCAAATCATTTTCAACAATTCATTCATACAGTTAATCACTATTCCAGAAACGCAGTAGAATCACCTTTCACCAATGTCTCTCTGTTTGATCGTAATAAATTGGAAGGTTTGATCGCTGATGATAACTATGGCTGGTACTTCCCTAAAAAAGCAGCAGCATGTGAAGATAACGGAATTGAAGATAATAAAGATGCTTGGAGAAACTTTATATTAGACTATATTGAAGAATTACAAGAGATCTATATTGACGTATTTGATGAGGGCGATCCTTTGCGTGGTGGTTTACAATTCCCATTCCCTGTAACAACCTGCAATTTTGGAACAACTAAAGACGAAAACGGTAAAAGTAAACTAACATATGAAGATAATAAACTATTAGACTATATCACAAAGCATGCAGATATTTCTCGTTACAATATTTATGCTTCTGAAGGGTCTAAAGTTGCTTCTTGTTGTCGTTTATTGTCTGACTCTGACTTCTTGGCATATGCAGGTGGAGTAAATTCATTCGGTGGTTCACAAGTTTCCTTAGGTTCTCATCGTGTAGTTACTATCAATTTTGCAAGATGTGCCTATGAAGCCGAATCTTATGATGACTTCAAGAAAATTGTTGCAGAACGTGTCGCTAGAATGGGTAAAATCTTAAAAGCACATAAAGTTTTGATCTTGAAGTTAGAAGAATTAGGAAAACAACCTTGGATCTCAAATGGCTGGATAGATACAACTCACCTCTTCAGCACCTATGGATGTGTTGGATATGTTGAGGCGGATAAAATACTAAAATTCAAATTCAATCATGTAGATTTTGACTATATGAGAGATTTTTTGGTGTTTTTCAACGATGAATGTAAAAAATCTGCAGATAAAGAAAATATTGTATTCAATATTGAAGCCGTGCCAGCTGAATCTGCTGCACCAAAATTAGCTAAAATTGATAAATTACTATTTGCAGATGAAGATGGAAATTATATTTGTGACTAAAACACAGGAGTTATAAGATGAGAAAATTTGAAATGCCTAATATCTATGCGAACCAGTGGTGCAGCATTTGGGAAGATTACACTATTGCCGAAAAAATGAAACGTGATGGTGAAATAAATTCTCTAATGACCGGTGGTTCAATTGTTCACTATAATGTTGATAGTAAATTGACATCACAACAAGCAAAAAGCATGATTATGAAAGCAATTGATGCTGGTGCAGAGCATATGGCACTTAATTGTGTATATAGTGAATGTCGTGAATGCCATAAAGTAGAAAAAGGTAATTTTGAAATATGCCCACACTGCGGAAGTAAAAAAGTAAACCACTTCTCACGTGTTATTGGATATTTTAGTTTAATTGAAAATTGGAATCCAACACGTAGAAAAGAAGATTTTCCAAATAGAAAATTTATTAAAGCAGAACAATTAAAAGAACAATTGTAAAAATAAGTTCTATATTATATAATGTTATCTGAGTGATTGCTGATAACAAAATATATTATTAGAGTTTGGGTTCAAGGAACATCTGCCAATCACTTTAGGATGTTTCTTGGACCCTTTTAGGTTAATAAAATGAAAATTTATATATATAAAATTACAAATAATATAAATGGTAAAATATATATAGGTCAACACAAACAAACAACAATTAAAGAAAATGTTGATAGATATTTAGGCTCTGGAATTTTGATTAAAAAAGCTCAAGATAAATATGGAAAAGAAAATTTTACAAAAGAAATTGTAGAATATTGTAATGAAGAAAATGTCAACGATAGAGAGGTTTATTGGATACGTTTTTATAATTCAATAACTCCAAATGGTTACAATATTACAAAAGGTGGGCAAAATGCTGCTACAACTCAAGGCACTGTGGTTTATAACAATGGTAAAGAGTTGAGATATGTAAAAAAAGGAGAACAACCGCCAATTGGATTTGTAAAAGGTGCTTTAGATTTAGGAGTTGAGTGGAGAAGATCCTGTAGCAAAGCCAATAAGGGTATAAACAATATTGGACATATACCATGGAACAAAGGAAAGACAAAAAAAGATAAAATTGTCCAAATTAATGCCGAAAGATCACAAAAAACAACCATTGAACAAGGTATATTAAAGGGTGAAAACAACCCAAGAGCATTAACATATCATGTTATATCGCCAATTGGTGAAGATTTTATAATTATTGGTGGAATAAAACAATTTTGTAAAGAACATCAATTATCATATTCAATGGTAAAAAAATATAAAAATTCTGGCCCTTGTCCATATAATAAATACAACACATCTTCAATTGGTAAAAACACAGTGGGGTGGTCATTTAATATAATAAAAACAGACACAGCAGAGGAAGCAAGAAAAAGAAGAAATAAATTATATAAAAAATTATATGAAGACGGTAAGCTTACAAAAAGACAACAAAACATAAACAAACTAGATTCTTTTCTTGATTAATAAGGAGTAATTATGCCAAACACTTTACATTATTTGCACTTGAGCTTTATTTTTTTCTTGACTTTTTATTTATAATGCAGTAGTATAGCTACCATATAAAGGAGTTCAACATGAAACAAACACAAGAAATATGGAAACCAATAAAAGAAAATACTAACTATGAAATTTCAAATTTTGGACATATTCGTCATAAAGATAGGCCAAATCAATATTTGAAACCTATGCCTAGCAATAAAAACATGATAAAATTATCAAAAGATGGTGTAGTTAAGTTTTATAATATTGCAAAACTTGTTTTATTGACGTTTATGAATGTAACACCTTCAAATAATGAAAGTATTAAACACATTGATAAAAACAACGGTAATAATCGTTTAGAAAATCTTCAAATAACTAAAGAATGGTATCCAACAGCAAAAAAAGTGCGTTGTTTGAATGATGGAAAAATTTTTGATCGTGCTTTAGATGCGGCAAAATATTATAATATTTCAAACAAAGGAAAAATTACTAATGTATGTTTACACAGGACTAAAAAATGTCAAGGTTATGTCTTTGAATATGTGGATTGAAAAATAACATAAAAAATTATTGTATTTTCATAGTTCTAATAATATATAAAAAGGAAAAACTATGGAAAAACAACCTTTGGTATCAGTTATTGTTCCAGTTTATAATGTAGAAAAATATCTTGAACAATGTTTGGACTCAATTATAAACCAAACTTTGAAAGATATTGAAATTATTTGTGTTGATGATGGCTCTACTGATGGGTCTTTGGATATATTAAATGGTTATAAAGAAAAAGATGACCGTATAATAATTATAACACAAAAAAATCTATATGCTGGTGTGGCTAGAAATAATGGTCTAAAGGTAGCTAAAGGCGAATATTTGAGTTTTTTAGACAGTGATGATTTTTTTGAACCAACTATGCTAGAAGATATGTATAAAATAGCAGAAAAAGATGGTTCAGACGTTGTTGTGTGTGGTTTTTGTGAATATAATACACAAACCAAAGAAAAAATACATAGAATAAAAATAAAAGAAAAATTCATCAAACAATCTCCATTTTCACCCAAAGAAGTATCACGTGATTTGTTTGAATTTGGTGAACTAAACGCTTGGTCAAAGTTATTTAAACGTAAATTATTTATAGATAACGATTTACACTTTGAACCTTTTATATGTTGTAATGATTTTACTTGTGTTTGCACAGCTTTAGCTGCATCAAATAAAATAAGTGTAATTGGAACACCATATGTATGTTATCGCACACATCAAAGTAATAATTTGACAGCAAAAAGAAACAAAAGTGTTGATAGCTTTTTGTTAGCAGCTCAAAAACTAGAAGATAACCTAAAAAAACTAAATTTATACAATACTTTTCGTGAACCCTTTGATTTCAAAATGAAACTATCTTTCAACTGGGAATTATCATTATGCTCAAAGGCGCAAAAACTTGAAAAAGAGAAAAAAGCAAGAGAAGTATTATCAGATAGTCTTTATAAGCTTTTTTATGGAGCACCTCAACAACCAAATAAACACAACAAATCACAAAAGAGAAATTTTCTAAAATATTAGGATTATAAAATGGCTAAAGTATCTATCATTATTCCTATTTACAATACTGAGTTATATCTAGAAAAATGCATTAATTCAGCTATCAACCAAACACATAAAGATATTGAGATTTTATGTGTCAATGATGGTTCTACAGATAAGTCTTTGGAGATACTGAATAAATTTGACGATGAAAGA
>Ga0265299_10007097_pt1 | contig 10088 bp, 13 predicted proteins | sample AusTroGonzalo_MG_4_FD_193485 | JGI IMG/M metagenome (GOLD analysis project Ga0265299, IMG submission 193485) | Bovine rumen microbial communities from tropical cattle in Woodstock, Queensland, Australia - Gonzalo_02 | ecosystem: Host-associated > Mammals > Digestive system > Stomach > Rumen ...
GCTTCTTTGCGTAGTCTTTGAGTTGTTTTGAATAAGCTTCTTCAATTGCTGCGGCCTTAAGCTCGAGTGTAAGTTCAACAGAAGAGTTTTCAAGTTTCTTGATTTCCATATTTTCCTCTTTAAAAATAAAATAATAATTTAATAGCCTTCAAAATATATATAAAAAGCGGCTTCGCATCAAGCACCGGGATACTTGATGATGGTCTTAAGCTCGTAACCCTTCAGAACTTCTCTGCCTTTGAGGCCTTCAAGCTCGATAAGTGCCACAATTCCAGCCACTTTTCCGCCCAGCTCTTCCACAAGCTCAGCAGCGGCTTTGAGTGTTCCGCCTGTAGCCACAAGGTCATCAACAAGCACGATTCTCTGTCCGGGCTTGATTGCATCCTTGTGGATCTCGATTGTTGCTGTTCCGTACTCAAGCTTGTATGTTTTCTCAACAGTTGCGCGGGGAAGCTTGCCTTTCTTTCTTACAGGAACAAAGGGGACACCAAGGTTGTAGGCAATAGGTGTTCCGAAAATGAAACCTCTGGCCTCGAGACCTGCAATTGCGTCTGCTTTGAGCTCCCTTGCCAGTTCTGTCAACTGGTCAATGCCGAGCTTGAGACCATCTGCATGCTGCAGTATGCCTGTTACATCTCTGAAGATGATTCCCGGTGCCGGGAAATCCGGAATACTGACAATATAATCTTCAACACTTTTCATAGTGTCCTCCTATCACCCGCACAAGTATAACGATTTTTTTTATGCTGTTCTATTGCTAAACATTCTGAAAAGTGTTATAAGATACGGGCAATGCAACAGTAGCGTAGTGGTTACGCACCACCTTGCCAAGGTGGTTAACGCGGGTTCGAATCCCGTCTGTTGCTTAAAAAGAAATGCACCACTCGATGGTGCATTTTCTTTTTATACCTATATGGAAGGGATTCGAACCGAGCAAAGAAAACGCTACGGGCAAAGCGTTTTCTGCGAGGCGGGGTAGCGTAGCGACGAATCCCGTCTGTTGCAAAACGAAGGCGGGGCTAGCGGAGCGACGAATCCCGTCTGTTGCTATTTGCCGTACTTTGCCGTCTTTGCCGTCATTGCCGTACTTTGCCGTCATTGCCGTCACTGCCGTCATTGCCGTTAAGTTCAACGGCCAATCGTTATTGAAATATTTCCGGTATGTGATGTCAGCTTGCATTTGCCACCAGTAAGTGTCTCAGGAACGTTGATCTTTCCTGTATCGCTTCTGGCAATGAAGATTTTGTCCGAACTGATGGATCCTTTTATGTCTCCGGTGCTGGTCTTTACCTCTATTTCGTTTGCATCACAGTTTCTGAATGATACGTCGCCTGTGCTGCGTTCAATATCAATTCTTCCTGTGACAAATGTGTTTTCCAGGGAGATGCGGCCAACGCTTCCCTCGGATCTGAATGATGAACAGTGCAGGTCCTTGACTTCGGTCTTGCCTGTTGAGACCTTGATGAAGACATCGCCGGCTGAGGCGGAGTAGAGGGTAATCTCGCCTGTGCTGACCCTGAGGTTGAGCTTGTTGGAAACAGATGCGCCGCAAGTGATTTCGCCCGTGCTCATGTCAACGTCCATGTTCTGGAAGCTGAAGTCCGAAGGGATGATGATGTCTCCGGTGCTGCCGCTGATGTTCAGGTCTTTGTAGGCAGAGGCGGGGAGGTAGATTGTGATTGAAGAATCGCCGAAATCGAGGAAGACACCGTTCTTGGCCTTGACCTTTTCAATGCGCAGCGTTCCGTTCTTGACACCCACGTTGTATTCGGCATTCTTGTTGTTTGTTATTACAACATTGCACTTTGAATCATAGGACTGGGCAAAGAATACATCGTCAGTCTCAATGTCCAACGCGATATTGTCAAAACGCTCTGATATGCTGAAGGTCTGGGTTACAGTCTCGGTTTTTACAATGACTCCCGGGACTTCCCAGTTGTTCCTGCACATTGTGGCGGTGAAAATGATGATTCCTATAAGTAAAAGAATCAGTGCTGCTATGATGATTTTTCTTGTTGTGCTCATATTAATTCTCCTTTCCAAGGATGAGTCTTTTTATTCCTAATACCAAATCCCTCAGAAGATTGATTGTGAATTTGGAGAGTACTTTGCATGCAAAGAACATAAGAATTGCAAGTCCTGCCATGACAAATGATGCAGACAATGAAAGGAAACCATGCGTGATATTTGCATGTATAAAGTAAATTATTGAACCTACAAACAGAGTTGGAGAGCTGAGGGCCATTGCAAAGTCTGTAGCCCACAGTGAGAACAGGATTGCAAATATTGTAATAGAGATGCTGAATAGCACGGCAAATATGGTGATTGCCAGAGGGAACCACAGCGGAAAACCCAGAACAATCAGGATGATTCCAAGTGCTCCCATGGGGCGTCTGTTTTTAACCTTCTCTCTGACCAATCTGGTGATAGGGGTTTCGCTGATAATTCTTGCAGCAATCTGAGCCGGATCTCCGGTCTGCTTTACGCTTTCCTCTTCTGAGAGTCCGTCTTCCATTCTGTCATCAATCATTTCTGAGTAAAATCTGAGCTGCTCTTCAATATCGGCCTCAGGAAGACCCGAAAGACCTGCTCTTAAACGTTCCAGAAATTCCTGTTTAGTCATTCTTTTCCTCCTTTGTCACAAAGCTGTACACAGTCATGATTTCCTTCCAGTCCTCCTTGAAATCTTCAATTCGCCCCAGACCGGAGTCTGTGATGTGGTAATACTTTCTCAGTCTTCCGTCATGTTCTGCACTTCTGACTGTCAGCATACCGGCAGATTCGAGGCGTTTGAGGATTGTGTACAGAGTGGATTCGGAGAGCTGAATATAAGGACCAAGGTCCTTGATGATCTTGTAGCCGTAGGAGTCTTCATCCTTGATGGCTGCAAGAACGCAAACGTCCAGGAGACCGCGTTTCAACTGTATGTCCATCTAATACCTCTTTTCATGCAATACATCATGTCACGAGGTATTGGTTTTGTCAAGTAGCTACCTGTAAAATAACCGGCAGAGGTAGGGTATGAGGAGCATATATCTTGTACGTCACGGTGTCCCTGATTTTCCAAATGGAGTGATTCTGCTTCAGGGCAGACATACTGATCTGAATCTGAACCCCGGGTGCTTCTCCGATGCCCATAATCTGAGTTTCTATTTTGAAGACAAGAAGATAGAGAACTGGTATTCAAGTCCGCTCAAACGTGCCAGGCAGACTCTCATGCAGTTTATTCCCTCCGATAAGAAGATGGTGATTCTTGACGATGCCGCAGAAGTGTACTTCGGAAGGTGGGAAGGGAAGAGTTGGGAAGAGAATATGAGAAACGATCCGGAGCTGTTTGAAAGGCGCAGAACGGACAATACTGTTCTTCCCCCGGGCGCAGAGGACATGAAAGAGGCGGCAAAGCGCATGATGAATGCCATTATGCAAACACGGGGCAACTGTGTCATTGCAACCCACTGGACGGTTATTTCACTTGTTACGTGCCTCATTACAGGTCATCCGTATGAGGACTATGTTTCCATTCCTCATCCTTATCTGGGAGTTACAAAGATTGTGGAAGACAATGGACAGTTCGGTGTTGAATTTGCCGGACGTAAGGTGTGTGAAACTCCGTTCTGTGACTCAATATAATTATTGTTAACTGCCGTTTTGTGTTGTTATAATGTTTCCATTATGGAAAAAAAGTTAACAAAAAGGCAGATTATAGTTGTTGCCAGTACGTTGTTCGGAATGTTCTTCGGAGCAGGAAACCTGATCTTCCCGGTTCACCTGGGACAGCTTGCAGGCAGTAATACTCTTGCCGCCACAATCGGTTTTATTGTAACGGCCGTAACAATTCCCATTCTGGGTGTTGCAGCTATTGGTTCAACACACTCCGACGGACTTCAGGAGCTTTCCTCAAAGGTCAGTAAGGGATATGGATATTTCTTCACATGTCTTCTGTATCTGACAATAGGACCGTTCTTTGCAATCCCCAGATGTGCCACAACCTCATTCACAGTAGGTATCAGCGCACTTGTTCCCGGATCAAACCAGAGCGTCATGCTCCTTATCTTCTCGGTATTCTTTTTTGTTGCTGTTCTGATCTTCTCGCTCAAACCGCAGGGAATCACAACATGGATCGGAAGAATCATCAACCCCGTTTTCCTTGCATTCCTCGGTATTCTGATTATTGCTGCAATGCTCAAGCCGGGTTCATCAGTAAGTGCAGTTGAGCCTGTTGCCGACTATGTAAACGGAGCTTTCTTCAACGGCTTTATTGAAGGTTATGGAACAATGGACGCCATTGCCGGTCTTGCATTCGGTATTGTTGTTGTAAACATCATCCGTTCAATGGGTATTGAGAAGGACAGCGCTGTTGCACGCGGAGTTCTCAGATCAGGAATCTATACAGGACTTCTTATGGCAATCATCTATGTCCTGACTATTGTCATGGGGGCCCAGTCACGCGGACTGTTTGCTGTTTCTGAAAACGGTGGTATTGCTCTTGCCCAGATTTCAAACCACTATCTTGGAAAAGTGGGAAGTGTTGTCCTTGCCCTGACTATTACATTTGCCTGTCTTAAGACTGCCATCGGTCTTGTAACAAGCTGCAGTGAGACTTTTGTAAAGATGTTCCCCAAAAAGCTGTCTTACAATGCATGGGTTTACTGCATTACAGGTTTCTCACTCCTGGTTTCAAACGTAGGACTGAGCAAGATAATCAGCTATTCAATTCCGGCTCTTATGTTCATCTATCCGCTGGCAATAACACTGATTATCCTTGCACTGACCGGAAAGTTCTTTGACCATGACGGCTGTGTATACAGATGGGTTACAGGCTTTGCTCTGGTTGCAGCTGTCTTTGACATGCTCAAGACCCTGCCTGCTGGTATCCAGAATGCACTGAGCATTGACAAGGTCACAGCCTTTGCTGCCAAGATCCTTCCGTTCTTCAACATCGGACTTGGCTGGCTGATTCCTTCGGTAATCGGCTTTGCAATCGGATTTGTAATCCACATTATGCGAAGTAAAGCAAACTGACAAAAAGTAAATAAATCTTTACTTTTCTCTTGATAAACATACAAAATCTTTACTTTTAAGCCACTTGGATGGTAAAATAAGTAAAGATTTTGTTTTTTTGAGGGCAAGTAAGATGGTTTCATACGATGGTCTTGAAAAGCTGTTAAGAGAAAAAGGCATAGGGAAAACAGAACTTGGAAAAGAAGCAGGTTTATCCTCCAGAACAGTTGCAAAGATTGCAAAAGGAGAAATGCTTTCCAGACAGAGTCTTCGGAAGATTGCTGAATATCTTGGTGTAGACCCGGCCTGTCTTGTCAAAGGTATTTCAAATAACAGAATTCTTCAGACTCTGAGAGAAGAAAAAGATATTAAACTTTCCGGCAGTCTTTATCATGAACTGCAGGTAAGAATGACATATAACTCAAACCACATTGAGGGCAGCCGGCTGTCTGAAGATCAGACACGAATGATTTTTGAAACCAATACTGTAGATATCGGTGATGGTATTCATGTTGATGATATTCTTGAGACCATCCACCATTTCCGTGCTATTGATTATGTAATTGATGTGGCAGAGGAAGAGCTGTCAGAAGAAATTATCAAGCATCTTCACTTCATTCTTAAACAGGATACAAAAGAATCACTTCTGCCGTGGTTCGCAGTCGGAGACTACAAGAAGCGTCCCAACGTGGTTGGTGGAAGGGAAACGGCTCAACCGTCCGAAGTAGCCAGCCGGATGAAAAAACTGCTGAAGGAATACAATTCAAAACATGATATCTCAATTGAAGATATCATCGCTTTTCATGCTGAGTTTGAGCAGATTCACCCGTTCCAGGATGGAAACGGAAGAGTCGGCAGGCTTGTGGCTCTGAAGGAGTGTCTGCGGCACAATGTGGTTCCATTCCTGATAGAAGACTCAAAGAAGATGTTCTATTACCGTGGTCTTTCAGAGTGGAACAACGAGCATGGCTGGCTGATAGATACCTGCAAGGATGGGCAGGATACGTTTATCAGACTTCTTGCCATGTTTTCAAAATAGCATCAAGTATTTCAAACACTTCATCTTCTGTTGTGTAGGGATGAACAATGAAGTAGGGGTCGCCTGAGAGCATCGCCGACAGGCTGGTCCTGGAGCTGTTGTACAGGATGTGGCAGGGGATACCGAAGCGCTCTGCGTATGCAAGTTCGTAGCCAACTCCAAGGGACGGACAGGTGCACTCTGCAATGAGAATGTCGCTTTCACGAAGCCATGAGGTATCCTGGTCATATATCTGAACGTCTGTCTGACTCTTTTCGGATGCAATGACAGCGGGGTTGCCTACATGCTCTGTTAGGACGATATCGGTTTTCTGAATGAATTCAATCATCCTGCGGTAAAGGTCTGCGTCTATGCGGCCGCCGCGGATTGATCCTGCAAAGTAAACTTTCTTAGGCATATAAATACAGTACCACAAACCTGATTATGTGGTAATCTTTTTACATGCAGATATTATTCATCAGACATGCAGATCCGAACTATGTTCTGGATTCGCTCACAAGAGAGGGGGTACGTGAGGCAAGGGCCCTTGCAGACTACCTTGAAGATGTGAAGATAGACAGGTATTACTGCTCAACTTACGGCAGGGCAAAGAAAACAGCTTCGTACACACTCAAGAAGAAAAAGGCAAAGGCCGAATACTACTCGTGGCTTGAAGAGTTCCATGGAAAGTGTGAAAAGCCCAATACTCCGGGCGTTGTAGAGTACTGCTGGGACTGGCTTCCCGCAGACTGGACAGCCCAGCCGATTTTTTACGACAAGGACCACTGGTTTGATGCCCCGGTATTCAAAGATACAAACGTGAAATCTGAAGCACTTCTGGTTACATCAGAGTTTGATAAGTTCCTCTCTCAGCAGGGCTATGTGAGGGATGGGGCAATCTACAGGGCAGAAAGACCAAATACCGATACCATAGCTATCTTCTGCCACCTCGGGGTCCAGTGCGTCATGCTAGCACATCTTATAGGTGTATCACCGATGGTCCTCTGGCATGGTTTTGCACAGTCCCCGTCGTCGATAACACGAGTTGTCACAGAGGAGAGGGAAGAGGGCAAGGCCTGCTTCAGAATTCTTGAGATGGGAGCTGTTCCCCACCTGGCACTCAAAGGTATGGATCCTGTGTTTGCAGCACGTTTCTGTGAGTGTTATTCAATTAAGGAACAGCGTCACTGACTTGCAATTGGACAAAAAGAAAGCCTCGGAATATCCGAGGCTATTTCTTTATAAGAATAGGAATTCTTATTTGTAAAGCATTATGGGATCACCAGCTGCTGCAATCATGACCAGGTTGTTTCCAAGGAATACATAGTAGTTGCCTGCTGCATCCATCATGATGGGGTCGCCTGCTGCTGTCTTAAGTGTAGTCTTCATGATAGGATCACCAGCAGCTGTTGTTTTTCCTTCAAGAACAACTGCCTTACCGGAAGCATCTCTCATGATGGGGTCGCCTGCAAATACTGTACCATTAACGGTCAGGTTTGCATAAATGGGAGTTCCAACAGTCTTTACAGGAGCTGCAAGTGTTGTTGCAGGAATATTAGGCTTAACTGGAGTAAGTGTTGCTGCTGTTGAACATGAACAAAGTGCAACGAGAACTGCACAAACGAGAGCTATTGTAATTATACTTTTACGCATTTTCTAAATCTCCTTGTCACTAATATAACAAACAAGGAAAGAATATGTTACCACTTTGGGAAAATCTTTTATACGAAACTTGAAATGGGGTCTGGCGGCTTTATAATCAAAGTATGAGTAACGCAGCACTTGAAAACCTGCTGACTAGAAGATCATGCAGGGCATATGAAGAAAGACAGGTCAGGGAAGAAGACCTTGACAGCATCCTTGAAGCAGGTAAGTACGCACCTACAGGCATGGGAAAGCAGTCTCCAATAATTGTTGTCCTCCAGGACAAGAACACTATTGCCGAAGTTGAGAAGCTTAACGCCACTGTAGTAGGAAATCCTGATGCACACACATTTTACGGAGCTCCCACTGTTATTGTTGTTTTCGGAAATTCCGCAGCAATGACAGGCTACGCCGATGCAAACATGGTTATCGGAAACCTTCTCAATGCAGCAAATGCAGTAGGAGTAGACTCCTGCTACATCTGGAGGGCAAAGGAAGTCTTTGAAAGTGATAAAGGCAAGGCCCTGAAGGCAAAGTGGAACGTTCCTGAAAACTATGAAGGAGTTGGAAATGTTATCCTGGGTTACGGAAAAGCAGAGGGCAAGAGGCCTGCTGCTCCCAGAAAGGCAGATTACGTAATCAGAGTCTGATTAAGCACCCACGCAAAGGCCTTGGCCGTTCTCAGGTCCGGCTCTGTGAAGTGGCCTCCGTTGTTCCATTCAAGAACACAGTTGATGTTATCCGCACGGTATGTATCGTACAGCGTGCGGATTTTTGTTCCTACGGTTGCCATGAGCTGATTGCGTGTTTTCTCCTCCTTGTCTCCAAGACTCAGATAAACAGCTCCGGCATGGATGCGATTCTTCTGTACATATTCATCAAACCCCGGAAACCAGACAGACGGGGATGCGGCAGCCACAGCCGAAAAAACATCTGTATTATATGCTGCCCACAATGCAAACAAACCTGCAAGTGAATAACCGCCTATGTAGAGGTTCTTTCCCGAATACTCGGAGGCAACTTCCAGAACTTTTTTCAATGTTTCTTCAGAACCTTCTCCCGGTGAAAGGTCTTTCATCCAGTTATTAACCTTGAGGGCAACCAACAAGAAGTCTGTTCCGAACAGTCTGCAGATGTGCTTTATCTGGCTTTCGATTACTTCAAGGTCATGGTCATCAACCATTTGAATAAGGACATTGTCAGAACCGGGTATGCCGTATGTGAATCTTTCCATAAACTTATTTATATTCTAAAACCGGTTTACAAAAAAGGTGGGAAGTGCTAGTTTCTCTAACTGGACGAGGATTTATTCCCACTTGCCGGCGTCCTTAAACACACGGCTAAAAAGGAGTTCTCAATGTTTGAAAAAGTCAATCCATCACATCCCGACAAAGTAGCGGATAGAATTGCCGGCGCTCTTGTAGACATGGCTTATACCCATGAAGCCAATCCCCGTATTGCCGTAGAAGTTCTGCTGGGACACGGACGCTGTCTGATTATGACAGAGGCATCTGTATGCCTGGACATCAACGAAGTTACAATGGCAGTAGAGCGAATTGTAGGTGCCAGGATTTCAGTTGAACTGAACCAGACTGCACAGGATGTTTATCTTGCAGGAAACCAGTCAAAGGGCCTTAGGTGCGGAGACAACGGAATCTTCAAGGGAATGCCCGTAACAGATGAGCAGAAGAAGCTGACAAAACTTGTAAAAACCATCTACAGACAGTTCCCCTATGACGGCAAGTACATCCTTGACGGAGAGAAGCTTATTGTCTGTCAGAGCAACGCAAGCCACGAACAACTTGAAAAGCTTGCTCCCAGTGCAGTGATCAACCCCCTCGGACCCTGGACAGGCGGTCCCAATGTTGACTGTGGCGCAACCAACCGCAAACTTGGTTCGGATATGGCAGATTCCGTAACAGGCGGCGGTCTTCACGGTAAGGACCTTTCCAAGGCAGACGTATCGGTTAACATCTACGCCTTCCTCAAGGCCCAGGAGACAGGTCGTCCTGTAGAGCTCTCCTGTGCAATCGGAGATTCGGAAATTGACGGAAGACCTTACTCTGAAATAGTTGAAATTGCCCGTAACTTCATAAAGAACGCAGGCGGTTTTGAGAAGTTTGCAGAGTGGGGACTTATCAGTTAATCAGGTAAAAAAAGAAAGGACTGCGTTTGCAGTCCTTTCTTCGTTTATGGAAACAACTTTTTAAAGTGCAACTTCCTTGTTTCCCGTTGCCTTCATGTAGATAAGCAGAGAAATGATTGTTGTCACTGTAAGTATTGTTGCATAGGCTGCTGCAATACCGTAGTTTCCACGGCTTACGTATGTGTAAACAGCAAGCGTAAGTGTGATTGTGTTGATGTTGTACAGGATTACCGCTGTTGACAGCTCTGTGATGATTGTAACCCATGAGAGGATTGCACC
>Ga0265299_10007098_pt1 | contig 10088 bp, 9 predicted proteins | sample AusTroGonzalo_MG_4_FD_193485 | JGI IMG/M metagenome (GOLD analysis project Ga0265299, IMG submission 193485) | Bovine rumen microbial communities from tropical cattle in Woodstock, Queensland, Australia - Gonzalo_02 | ecosystem: Host-associated > Mammals > Digestive system > Stomach > Rumen ...
AACTCGAAGCACGTCTCCAGTTCGAACAGTTCTCCGTCGGTCTCTATGGCGGTTATCGCGCAGTCCGCTACAATGAACTCAATGTCGAAGGCGCAAACCTCGACACTGAAGACTTCAACACCGACAACGATGGCGACACCTGGTTTGTGGGTCTCCGCCTCGGCTGGACTTTCCTGAGCCCCTGGGAAAAGAAACAGCAAGACAAGCTTTAATCAAAAGTTTACGCTAACCGAGCCCCGCCAATGCGGGGCTTTTATTGTATCTAGCCTTGCCATTATAATTCGATTTCGGTTCATCAATCGATGCCATGATTTTTTGCAAATACGCGCGCCAGACGTTTGAGTCCGCAGGTTGTGGATTGTATGGTAACATGAACAAATTCTTTTCGGCGGTACGACTAGGCGGATACATCTCAGCCACCTCTTCCATAGCAACATAATAACCGCTCAATTCACGAAGGCCCGCATCCGTCCTCCAATACACCGTAGAATCATTCCTTGCATAATCAAAATTCCAGCCCAAAAGGAGCATCGGCACACCCTCTTTTTTGAGACGCGGCGGCAATGCCGAATATTGCCCCTGGGTGCTCAAAAGCACAAGGACATCGATCTTGTGGTAGTACGCATAAAGATAAGCATCTTCGACAAGCTGCATATTCGGGCCCATCTTTTTCACAGCTTCGAGCGAATTGTAGTGCACCTCGAACCCAGCAAGCGCAAGTTGCTTTTCAAGACGATCCTGCCCATCCCCGAACGGAGCCTCAGCCCCATCGTGATGCCTTATAAACGGATGGTAATAATGCGACTCCAATTCAATGGGACAACCCTCGCGGCCAAAGAGCCGTATCGCATAATCCCGGACCCAGCCCTTGAGCGCTTTGAAATCCAGCCGGGCGTGATACCGGTGGTACTTGAGGTAGTATTCGTTGACCTTTTTCAGCGTGTAGCCGTCCAGGAAAAAACCTATACGGAATACGGACAACTTACTCGACATAAAAACCTCCTGATATGTTAATGAGTTTCTACTTATTAACACGCTATTTTGTCGAGAATTTTTCAGTATTTTTTGTAAAAAAAATTGTACTCGCAATAATGCAATATCTTTTGATCATTATAAAACATCGCCAGCTCCAAATGCGGCGCTGGCGTTGTGTTTCAAATATTAAGGAGTCTACTTTAAGCTTATTCAGTTACTTGTCGTAATCAAATTTTGGGCAACCTTCCCAATCCTCAAATTCAAACATAGGATCGTCTTTGGAACAATATTTTTTTATGTAAGTGTAAATTGGTTCTTTTTTGAGATAATTGATAAATACACGCGTAATTTTCCCTTTTTCATTCACTTTCAATAGATGAATCGGAAGCATCCTATTAGGCATAAGGTCGTAAATCATACGGTATTGTGTGAAAAAATGGAAACCATTCAAATCATCTTGTTCCCATTGCCATCCATTCCCAGAAAACCAATTGTAAAACAACATAATCTGTTCAGTTACAGTCAACTGAGCTCGAAGAATTCGTAAAAGATCACGTTTTTCATTATAAGATAAAAATTCTTCTTTTTCCTTAACAACCATCTTAACTGTTAAAAATAAATGACTATAATAATTATTTAACCTTTCATAAGGCGGATTTAGAATTGGTTGTAATTTAAAATAATCTTTACATTCAAAAACACGCTTTAGATTTGCTTCAATAAATCCATTATTAAAAATTAAATCATACAATGGTTTTGATACAGAAGCAAGATAGTCACTTCCCTCACTTACTGAATTATAATTTTGAATAACATTTTTTATTAAATTTCTTTTTTCTTTATCAAATTTTTCATCCTGTAAATTCCTAAAAAAAATATCGTACGCTTTTTTAACTTTCTCCTTAAGATTTAGTTCTGAGTATAAAACATCTATAATGCTATATATAAAATCAAATTCAATTTGATAATAGAAAAAAATTTGTCGCCCTTTTTTTTGAACACATTCATATTTTCCTTCTCCAAGATGAATATTTTGCAACCATTCCAATTCCTTGACATTTTCTCTATGGATTTGCAACATTTCATAAAAGCGACTGATAATCTGCTGTTTTCGTTTTTCTTTGCGATCCTCTTTCACATCCGCACGAACATCAACATTTGCTTTATACTGCACCCAAAATGCGGCAAACGTGATAATGGCCGCAGCAATTGCAATAAACGGATTCATTATACCAAAGGTATCACCAATAGGTCCTGTTTCACTACCAAAAATAACTCCTGTACTGCACTGCGTAAATAGTATTGGTGCGATAAACGCAAATAAAATTAAAAACGCGGAAACCACAGTAAAAATATTGACTACTTTGGCCTCTTTTTTAGACGTACCTTGATTCTCTTCAGATTCAGAATCGTTTGCCATAACTGCCCCTTAATATTTTTAATGTTATGGCATAATGGTAGTTTTTTTCTTTTATTTTAAATGTGATTAAAAACAAAAGAAAATGATATAAAAAAATATCTAAGCAATAAAGTCCGTCACCTATATCAACTTGCGGTCGTTAAGGTCATCGATGAGAGATGCGGGCATCCACTTTTTAAGTTTCTGGAAATCCGGATCGTCGAGTTTCTTACGTTGTTCTGAAGATTTCGTCTCATCGCCTGCATCGTGGTAGATGCGAATGAGGTTCAAAACAGAGCACCAATAGCGAATGGACTTTCCGGTACGCACGAGATAATCGGCGGCGCTTTGCTCGTAAATCGAGGCCGCTTCTTCGTAACGCTCTAGCCTGTAAAGCATATCGGCTTTAATTTGGAGCATCACCGGATGGTTCGGAGCTTTCTTGAGTCCACGTTCAGCAAGCGAAAGCCCTGTCTTGAAATCCTTGCGGTCGTAATGCATCCAGATGAGCGGCGTCAGGAACAGCGGCCAGAATCGAGCCGAGCGCAAAGAACCTGAATCGAGGATCTTGAGGTACGATTCGCGATTGTCCGACTTGAACGGGAGCCATCCAAAGCTATTATCAATATAGTAGGCGTAAATTGCATAGAAAGCCTTCGATTCGTAATCCTTGGCGTCTTCGAACTGATTTGCGGCAGAGCGAGTCTGCATAGCTCCCTTGACGGAATGACCCGTTTCGGTAAGCACGTAACCGATTTCAAAATTTCGGAGCGCATCCCACAGCCCTTCGGTCTTGCAGGTTTCAAGATTCTTGGCGGCCACCTTGAGCGATGTGGTATCGCCCTTGTCGTCGTACATACTTACGCGGATGATGTTCTGGAACACACAGCCGACACCGTCATTTTCCAGACGGAGCTTGCGGGCCAAGTTAAATGCCTCGACGTAATTGAGTTCCATCGTCTTTTGCGTTACCTTTTCGGCAAGTTCATTCTGCGCTGGGGTAAGGGCAAAAGTAAGCTCGTCGGCAAAGGAAATGCTGACGACCAATAAAAACAGAACGATGAATCTCTTAAACATAAATGACAATTTAGAAACTTTTGATTTAGCGCACCACATTCCACTTTGGAATAGCGCAAGACTTGTTTATTTATGTAAAAAAATGTATAAATACAATAGATACTAATAAGAAATAAACAATATATCAACAGAATTAACCATTTTTGAACGTTAAGTCGTTGAGATAAGGGAAGATAAAACGAGTTGGAGTTGAGAGAAACAAAACTAAGAAGGAAGAGATTAGGTGTAGGTTTAAAACTTTAGGATCGGAGGCCACCATGAAGATGCTCCATAAGACACAAACCGCTGCGCTTTACTACCTGTTCCATACGGGATTCCAGACCTTCAAGGAACGGATTAAAGACGAACTGACTTCCACGAGCGGCGTTAATCTTGAAGATGTCATGGACGATTCGAATCTTTACGCCTACTACCAGCAAGGTGAATCGGCAGATTATGTGGCGGCCTGTATTTCGGCAAACTGTTAAGCATTCTCTCTCCATTCCGGATTTTACCGGTCCTTCTCATAACAAAGGAACCCCGGGGCTCGTGCCTCAGGGTTCTTTTTTTAAAACGAGAAATTATGGATCCTTCGGGCTTTGCCTCAGGATGACAGGTCGAGAATGACGACTCCAGAATGATAAGTTTGCAAGAGGGAGGTGCCCGCTCTAAGGCGGGCATGACAACACAATTATTTCTTTTTCTTGGCCTTGGCGTTCTTTTCGGCAACATCCTGCTTTTCGCAAGTAGTGACTACTTCAAACTTGCCCTTGTTCACGGTTACGATCTTCGTATTGGCATTGGCGCCACGACGGAACTTGATATCACCGTAAATTCCCTTGAAATCCTTCGTCGCATTGATGTAATGCGTCATATCATCATCCTTGCCCGTAACTGCAGCAAGCGATGTAAAGATGATGTTTGCGGCATCATAGCTGAGTCCGCTTACCTTGTCTTCACCCGGTTCAACACCCCAGCGAGCTGTAAAGTCCTTCACGAAGTTCGTGTAAGCGATATTTCCCTTGTTCATATCGATACCGGGAACACTGAAGTATGAACCTTCGACAAGGCGCTTGCCCTGGATCAAGAGTTCTCGACCGTACCAGCCGGATGTTCCAAGATAAGTGCCGGAAACCTTGTTGAATGCAGCCTGGCTCACCATGGCACCAGCATCGGCCGGGTTCGTTGCCGGGATAAAGAGTCCCGGGAAATCAGAAGTAGAATCAGCGAGATAAAGCTTACGGTCTCTCGGATTGACAGTGTTGAGGTCACTCAAGCCCTTAGCAATATTGCGACGGCGGTTTTCCTGAGTGAAGCGAACGTCACGGAGAAGGTTGAATTCCGTCTTGTAGTCCGGGCGGCCTTCTTCGTAATTGCGGAAGCCGACAACAGCACCACCACGGCGTTCAACAGCGCGGGTAAAGCTTTCGGACATTGCCGTACCGAAATCGCCAAGCGGGCTCATCACGCCAAATTCACGAATGTCGAGGCACTTGATAGCAAAGTCTGCGATGGTCTGTGCGAGAATATCCATAGTGAGGTTCACCTGGAAAATGTTCGGGCCAAGCTTTGCAATGCCAGCATCCGTTGCAGTCGGGGTAAGCATCGGTACATGCTGGAAGTTCGCACCAAGCCATGCAGCTACGGACGTCGCCGGAGCACTCATGATAGGACCGATAATCGCGATGATGCTATCCTGGTTCACTGCACGTTGCGTACGCATGAGGGCGATCGCCGCATCTGCATGTGTGTCCTGGAAAATGATATTCACCTTGCCCTTGAGATTCGCCTGTTCGTAAGCGAGGAGCGAACCCTGAACTGCTGCGGCACCGAATTCGGCGAAGTCGCCGGAGAGCGGAGCAAGCACGAGCACAGTCGGAAGACCGGCACCAAGACCTTCAAGAGCGCTGATTCCCTTCTTTGCGGTTTTCTGCAAACTTTCCGAAGAGGAGGTCTTGAGAACCTTCTTGTACCAATACCTTGCAGCGCGGTAGCGCTTGGCGTTCTGGCATTCACGACCAATTTGGAGTTGCATCCAGCCCATCACCTCGCGGTCAACAGGATACTTTTCCAGAAGAGCCTGCAATTGGTCTGCCGTAAGGAGTGAGGCGGCCAAAGTCTGGATAGCCACATCCTTTGCGCGAGATCTTGCAGCCGGATTGGTCGAATAAGAAAGCACACGGAGCATGGCTTCAACACCATCGAACACGGAACCCTTCTCGACATCGATAACGGCACGGGCAAGTTCCATACGTTCGCGGTATGCGGACTTCACATGATATTCCAGAAAGCGGGAAGCCACATCGTAAGCGGCGTCCTTCTTGTCCGTGCGGAGATAGCATTCCGCAAGCATCACAGAAGCCTTTTCACCTTCAAGCTTGCGGAAGGCGGACTTGTAAATGTTCTGCAGCGGAGCAATCGCGTCTGAGCAACGACCGCTCTTGACAACTTGCTTTACCTTTTCGACATCGTCTTGAGCGAAAACCGAAGTGGAAAGGAAAGCAGCTAGAAATAGGGGAAACAAGCGATTCATACTTAAACCTCGCCGGCCTTACTGGAAGCTATCGGCAGCCTCCTGAATAACAAAATGTTCTTTCTTGATTTGCTTTTGAAGAGATTCGGGGAGCTTAGACCAGTCGATAACATCAACACGGAAAGGGAGTCCGCTTTCGACAAATGCCTTTTCCACCGAAGTCATGTCTTCAAGGGAAATGGGAGATTCCGAAATGACCGCCAATTCCAAATCCGTATCCGGGGTCAAATCCACACCCGTAACACGAGTCCCGTACGCCCAAACTTCAAAGCCCTCAAAATGGAGGCCAAGTATTCTCTGTACGGTTTCCAACTGATCCGTTTCTAAACAAAGAGTCATAGTTCACTAAAATATAGTTAATGTATTTTGACACTCACTGTCATTACAGCTTGTCGGGGACAAAACGGAGTAGCCAAAGTTCCGTATCGCTACCAATGCGGACTGGCGGACCCCAAGAATCGACTCCGCTAGAGACGAGCCATTTAACCTGGTCCAGTTCCCCAAGACCATATGCAAGGCGCCAAACCCAGTTAATAATAACAGTCCCCGGGAAAAACTGGCCGTTATGCGTGTGTCCGGACATCGCAAAGTCAGGACGGCGACCAGGGTGATCCTCTTCGATGCCACGCGGCTGGTGGTCCAAGAGCAACCAGGGAAGTTTTGATTCAGCTATTGTCGGGCGGAGTTCAAAAAGCGGTTTGCGTTCGATATCGCGCATTTTGGCAACACTGTAGTCGATACGGCCGGTAATGCAAGCAAAATCCGTGCAGACCGTAGAATCTTCGAGCACAACAAAGCCATTGTTTTGCATCCACTTTTTGTAATTACCGCCTTCGCGTTCAATAAAGCCTTCGTGATTCCCGTCAATAGCAATAGCGGCGACCTTGGCGGTTGCAGCCAGCTTCTGCACCTGAAAATCATATTCCCAAGCAGAAAGCGTTGAATCCATGACATCCGAAAAATCACCGCCAAACAGCACCAAGTCCGGATGAAGGCTGTCGCACACATGCACGATGCGTTCCATCTTTTCGCGATTGAACAGAGGGTCAATGTGGAGGTCGCTAAAGAAAACTGCCGTAAATTCCTGTTCTGTCGGCACGGCAATCTTGAACTCGCGAACATGGAAGTTCTCATTTGCACTAGCGCCAGCAATGCGGAATATAACCGTGAGTATCACTGAAACAAAAAGCAGAAAACGAGATACCGAAACGACAAGGCGAGAGTCAATCGGTTTCTTCACTATAGCGCGGCGAATGCCACGAGCAATCCACCAGAGGATATAAAGCATCAGAGCTTCGCAAAGCCACACCGCAAAAAACGACATTCCAAGCGATGCCCAATAACTTGTTCTTAACAAAAAACATACAGGCAGGAGAATTACCGAGATTCCAGCGATAATGCTCCCCTTGACTCCAGGCGCCACGTTCCTGACATTTACGAACAGAAAGAACACGCCGAAAATGAGAATAAAAAAGAATATCATTTCAGCCTTGCCTGTATAAGTGAAAGGACATCGTGAAAGACTTCGTCGGGGGTGCGGTCTGCATCGACAACGCTTACGACATCGCTATAATCGCGGCCAGCGGCTAAATAGCCTGCACGGACGCGTTCAAAGAATTCAGCTTTTTCGCTTTCAAGACGGTCGGGGGCGCCACCGCGATTCGCCATGCGCTTGCGGCTCGCTTCGACAGTCAAGTCGAGCACAATGGTAAGTTCGGGGAAGCAACCACCGCACGTAAGTTCCGTCAGGCGCTGTACTTTATCTGCGCCAAGCCCGCGAGCGTAACCTTGATAAGCAAACGTGCTCCACGCAAAACGGTCAGCGATAACGATACTTCCTGCATCAAGCGCGGGCTGGATGATTTCGTGAATCACCTGCGCACGAGCGGCATTGTACAACAAGAGCTCGGTATCGTCCGCCATGATGCCCTTGAACGCAGGGTCCAAAAGCAATTCGCGAATACGCTCAGAAATTTTAGCGCCACCAGGTTCGCGCAAGCGCACTACCTTGTAACCTTTGGATTCGAGTGCAGAAACCAGCAAGTCGATTTGTGTCGACTTGCCGGAACCATCAATGCCTTCGAGGCTGAAAAATTTCTTCGCAGTTTGCATGGCTTCACAGTGGTTGGTGGTTAGGAGGTGTGAGGTCGCTCGCAAGCTCGCTTTGAGGTATGAGCTTTGAGTTTTTTAGTTTCGCGGCTCCGCCGCCTGATTTTTACTCAGAGTGCAAAGCACGACCTCATAGCTCAAGGCTCACCACTAATCAACGTCCTTGCCGTGGCACTTCTTGTACTTGAGGCCAGAACCGCACCAGCAGAGGTCATTGCGACCGAGCTTTGCACCGGCCTGCTGTTGGGCGCGCTTCACTGCGGCAGCAAGTGCCGAGTTCACACGGTTCGGGCGAGTGCCCGGAAGCGCGCTCTGCGGCATCGGCTGACCATCAGCCTGATCTTCAGAAAGTGCATTCGTTTCGGAAGAAGCAGCCTGACCAGCAAGACCTGCAGCCTTGGCGCCTTCTGCGCTGAGCTGTTCTGCAGATTCCGCACCGTCTGCCGGTGCTTCGGTAGCCTGTTCTGCCGGAGCGGCACCGTTCTGTGCGGCTTCTTCCGCAGCCTTGCGTTCGGCGTCAATCTGTTCCTGGCTCTTGAGCTGGAGCTGGTCCGGAGAAACCGTCACACCGTTCGGGAGCGTGATGCGGATGTTCAAAATGCGGAGAGCCGTGAGCGTTGCAATCTTTTCGAGGCAGCTTTCGAACATCTTGAAGCCATCATTCTTGTACACCATCAGCGGATCCTTCTGGGCGTATCCGTGGAAGCGGATAGCATCCTTCAGCTGGTCCATGGCGTACAAGTGTTCCTTCCACACTTGGTCAATCGTCATGAGGAGGAAGCGGCGTTCGATATTGCGGAAGTCTGCATCCGGAATAATCTTCGTGAGCTTGTCGTAACGCACCTTGCAAAGGCCGATAATTTCGTCGAGCACTTGTTCCGGCGTCTTCGTCATTGCATCTTCAAGTGTGAGATTGTATTCCATGCCGAGCGTGCGCTGCAAGTCTGCATGCAAGTCTTCGAGCTTCCACTGTTCCGGATAGCTCTTTGCCGGAATGTAAGCAGAAACCTTGATATCGCAAGCATCTTCGATACGGTTCATGATTTCGTCACGGATGTCTTCACCGTTCAAGATACGGCGGCGGAGCCCGTAAATCACCTTGCGCTGTTCGTTCATCACGTTATCGTAGTCGAGCAAGTGCTTACGGATATCGAAGCTCTGGCTTTCGACGCGGCGCTGAGCACCACGGATGGAGCGGGACACGATCGGGTGGGTAATCACTTCGTCTTCGCCCACACCGAAACGGTTCATGAGGTTCTTGACGTTGTCGCCACCGAAGATACGCATCAGGTTATCGTCGAGCGAGAGGAAGTACTGGCTAGAACCCGGGTCGCCCTGACGGCCGGAACGACCGCGCAACTGGTTATCGATACGGCGAGATTCATGGCGTTCCGTACCGAGCACGTGCAAACCGCCGAGTTCAGTCACTCCCGGTCCAAGCGCAATGTCAGTACCACGACCAGCCATGTTCGTTGCAATCGTCACCTTGTCCTTGTGACCGGCGTACTGGATGATTTCAGCTTCGCGGCCATGGTTCTTGGCGTTCAAGACTTCGTGCGGGATGCCTTCCTTTTCGAGCATGCCGTGGAGGATTTCGGACTTTTCAATGGAAGCCGTACCCACGAGGAGCGGCTGGCCCTTTGCATGGCGTTCCTTGATTTCTGCAACAATGGCGCGCCACTTGGCATCTTCGGACTTATAAACGAGGTCCTGCAAGTCCTTACGGATGCACGGCTTGTTCGTCGGAATGACCCACGTGTTCATGTTGTAAATCTTGATGAATTCCGTTGCTTCGGTTTCAGCCGTACCGGTCATACCGGAGAGCTTCTTGTACATACGGAAGTAGTTCTGGAACGTAATCGTCGCAAGCGTCTGGTTTTCGCGACGGATTTGCACGTTTTCCTTGGCTTCGATGGCCTGGTGGATACCGTTGGAGTAGCGGCGGCCTTCCATCAAGCGGCCCGTATTTTCGTCGACGATGATAATTTCACCGTCACGGACGATATAGTCGACATC
>Ga0265299_10007103_pt1 | contig 10084 bp, 4 predicted proteins | sample AusTroGonzalo_MG_4_FD_193485 | JGI IMG/M metagenome (GOLD analysis project Ga0265299, IMG submission 193485) | Bovine rumen microbial communities from tropical cattle in Woodstock, Queensland, Australia - Gonzalo_02 | ecosystem: Host-associated > Mammals > Digestive system > Stomach > Rumen ...
ATTGATAAGGTCACTATCAATATGATTAGCGTAACGGAAGGTCATAGCAAGGTCACTGTGACCGACTATCTGAACGACATCCAAATCGTTAGCACCGGCACGTAAGAGGTTGTTAATTCCACTATCTCGGAGAGAGTATAACTGATACTCTTTCGGAAGCTTTAGCGCGTCGCGCATTCTGTCCCAGATGATGGTGTAGGAATGTGACGCAGACGGAGTCTTAGCAGGCATCCATGAACCGGCTCCGAACACATAGTCATCCGGATCTGCACCTTTGATGTGTTCACGAAGCAAGGTTTCCAAATCTGCATCCATACGGCTGTTACGAGCCTTGCCGTTTTTAGTCTGTGTACAGTGCATTTCGATACAATGCTCCTCAAAGTTCAATTGGTTCACCTTGACGCGTGTAATCTCCACTGGACGCAGGAAGGATTTGTACACCAGTTGCATGATGATAATGAATACGGGGTTCTTCTCACGGAAGTATGCCACTATGCGATCACGTACTTCCTTCGGAATGATAGTACGGTCTTTGCCCTGTTCCTTCTTCGTTTTGAGTTTCTCAAACGGGTTCACCCGGGCGTAACTCTTTTCAATCGCCCAACTGAATAACGCACGTGCTAACTTTATATTATTATTGTACGTACGCGCGCTTACGCGGTCTTCGTTGATCTTCTTGCGGACGGAAGTCTTACCCTTGGAGTTATTGCCATCCAATACGAATTCCATGTATTGGTTCGCAAGTATCTGCGAGAAGCCTCCGGAAGAGATGGTTGGATAGTTTTTATGAATCCACTGCTTGAATTGCTTACAGAAGCAACTATAGCTGCGCATAGTTGTTTCCTTTAGCTCTTTGCTGCGGTCTGTTTCATACAAGTCTATCACCTGCTCTAAAGGCGTATAGAAACGAATATTGTCACCGGACGTATTGGTTGTGTCCGGTGCACCAAAGCCATAGGCTGGTAGAGTCTGCTGAACATTGATATATCCAGCAGCAAGCTGATTGTTAATTTGGAGCATAATAGCGCTGGCTTGTAGTTTGAACTCGGTGAGAGACTTACAGCGCTTGCGCTCGCGATTTAACATAACGCGAACACGCTCAAATTCATCAATAGTTGTGTTTAGGCGGTAGTACTCAATGTACCATCCTCTTGAGTTGTGTTTGAGTTCTGCCGGAACGTACTTCCTCAGAGCTCCAAAATTTTGGTTTAGCATAGTTAATTAACAATTAGTGCCGCCAACCATTTTTCTGATTGAAGGCAGGAATTTTATTAGTTTAGGTCTTATATACGGCAAATGACCTTCACATCAGTGAAAGTCATTTGTGCAGATTTTGTGCAGATTTCAACGCGTCTCAAGCGTAACTTGTTGATTTTCAGCACTTGCGGTGCGGACGAGACTCGAACTCGCGACCTACGGCGTGACAGGCCGGTATTCTAACCAACTGAACTACCGCACCAGGTAGTGCTCTTTTTCAAAAGCGGGTGCAAAAGTACTGCTTTTTTTTGACATGACCAAATTTTTTAGCAACTTTTTTTCAAAAAAGTGCATTTTTGACCTCTTTGACTGCTTGATGAGCAGATTTCTGAGTCCAACGGCGTTGTTTATTGGTCATTTCCGTATTCTTATAGCGGTTACGCCGCACATCCTTGCCCGTCAATATCTCATACCAAACAGCCGCAGCCGTGTACCGTCCATAAACATAATTGAGATGATAACCGTCGCGGCAAAGAGTATCGCCCAATTTCGTATTTCGCGCATTCTGAATGGCGATTCCACACGGAATTATTTGTAATTGGTGATTGGAGATTGGTAATTCCGTACATACTTGTATACTATCCCACATCTCCGCTTGGTTGTTATGATAACGCGGATAGGCAGGGTGCGTGGCATCCTTGCTGTACGCCCAAGTCTGCATCCAACAGAGTTGTGCATCGGGTTGGTAGGCACGCACGGTGTCTATGAGCATGGTCAGCCACGGCTCATAAGACGAACGGATACCACTGTCATGACTCGCCTGCTGAAGCGATATATAATCGTACTTGCCATCAAGGAGCGCCTGGCGCAAAGAAACCGGCTCTTTGTGAACGGTACGTGACTGCAGATGACGGATAGGCGCCGCATGATAGTTCTTGCATACACGATGGGAGTACGCTGCTGTATCTTCGAGAAGGAACTGCACATGCTGCTCAAGCGAACATCCGCCATAATACAAGTTATGGATTTCCACCTCTATGCCTTTCTCGGCACAAAGAGGAACTAATTCCTGTTCTACCGCATCCCAGGAGAAAGAATTACCGATGCATAATACTCGGATAGTTAAAATTAAAGCGAATTTTAACATAGTTAAACCGTTAAATTGTTAAACTGTTAGTGTGCTTCAAGCCAGTTCTTACCGACACCGCATTCGGCGATCAGTGGCACAGAGAGATGTACGGCGTTCTGCATTTCAGAAACCACAATCTCACGTACACGGTCCACTTCTGCGGCAGGCACATTAAAGTTCAGTTCATCGTGAACCTGCATCGTCATTTGCGCACGGAGGTCTTCCTCTTTGAACCGGCGATGTATGCTGACCATGGCCATTTTAATGATGTCAGCGGCGGTACCTTGAATAGGTGCGTTGACTGCATTGCGCTCCGCGAACGAACGGACAGTGGCATTCTGGGAAGTGATATCCGGCAAGTAACGTTTGCGTCCAAAGAGCGTCTCGGCGTAGCCGCGCTGACGCGCTAACTCTTTTTGCTCCTCTATATATTGTATCACACGCGGAAAGGCTGCGAAATAGTCATCAATCAGTTGCTTGGCCTCTGTACGCGAACAATCCAATTGCTGCGCCAGACCGAAAGCAGAGATACCGTAAATAATACCGAAGTTGGCAGTCTTGGCCTTGCGGCGCTGGTCTTTGTTTATTTGCTCTATGGGCAGTCCGTAGATGCGGGCGGCTGTAGCAGCATGGATATCTTGCCCTGAACGGAAAGCGGCAAGCATATGTTCGTCTTGCGAGAAATGCGCCATAAGACGCAACTCTATCTGGCTGTAATCGGCACTGAGGAACATACAACCCTCATCAGGAATGACGGCTTCACGGATGAAGCGCCCGCGTTCAGAACGAATCGGTAGGTTCTGCAGGTTCGGATTTGAACTGGAGAGACGTCCTGTAGCGGTAACCGTCTGGTTGTACGTCGTATGGATCTTTCCGTCTTCTGCAATATAACCCGGCAAGGCAGATATATACGTAGATATCAGTTTGCTCAAGGCGCGGTAGTCTAAAATAGCCCCCACCACTGCATGACGTTCCTTCAATCCAAGCAGGACTTCTTCGGATGTAGAGTACTGACCGGTTTTGGATTTTTTGGCTTTTGAATCCAGTTTAAGTTTGTCGAACAGCAGTTCGCCTACTTGCTTGGGACTATTGATATTGAAGGTCTCGCCTGCGAGAGCATAAATCTTTTGCTCCAACTCATTCAGTTCCTGCGTAAGTTCCTTTTCCGCCTGTTTGAGTTTATCCACATCAATCCGCACACCGGCAGCCTCCATTTCCCGCAACACTTCCACCAGTGGCAATTCTACTTCGTTATAGAGGTTCCATAGGTCCGCATCGGCTTTGAGGGCATCCCAGTCAGGCTCTTTATAGGGATTGAACGCCACCTCCGGGTTGAGGAGATACTGACACAAGCGGTTTTCGATAGTATCGAAAGCCATTGTTGATTGAGGGTTGGCGGTTGGTGATTGCTCTTCATCGAAGCCGAAGAGGTCGAGCTGGTTAGGGTCAGCGGGTTTGGATTTCTTCGGAGCGGGCTTATCCGCCAGAACGGGCGGATTCACAGTAGGGTTGAGTTTCTTGAGAAGTGTATTGAACTCCAAGTCACGATAAAGCGCCGTGAGGGCTTCGAAGTTGGGTTCTTTCTTTGCAAGAAGTTCTTCGTCAAGGGTGATAGGCACATCCGTTCGGATGGTTGCTAAGAAACGGGAGAACTTGATTTCCTCTGTCTGGCTCTCCACTTTTGCACGCAGCGCACCTTTGATCTCGTCGGTATGCGCCAGCATATTCTCTATTGAACCGAATTGCTGAAGCAGCGCCACGGCGGTCTTCTCCCCTACTCCTTTGCAACCGGGGATGTTATCACTGGCATCGCCCATGAGTCCGAGTAAGTCGATGACCTGGTCCTTATTACTCAATCCGTATTTGTCGCAGACCTCTTTGGGTCCCATCAGTTCGAAGCCTCCGGTATGCCGCGGGCGATACATGAAAACGCGGTCAGAGACGAGTTGGCCATAATCTTTGTCCGGCGTAGCCATATAAACCTCAAAGCCCGCTTCTTCGCCTTGTCTGGACAACGTACCGATAACATCGTCTGCTTCAAATCCCGGCACCTCAAGCACAGGTATATTCATCGCCTCCAGCAGTTTCTTGATAACCGGAACGGCCTTTCGGATGTCTTCCGGCGTCTCAGGTCGCTGGGCTTTGTACTGTTCGTAGGCCTCATGGCGGAATGTTCCTCCCGCAGGGTCAAAAGCCACACCTACATGCGTGGGGTTAATCTTTTTGAGCAAATCTTCCAACGTCACACAAAAACCGAAAATAGCCGAAGTATTCTCCCCTTTGCTGTTCATGCGCGGGGCCCGTATGAAGGCATAATATGCCCTGAAAATCATCGCATAGGCATCAATCAGAAGAAGCTTTTTCATTATTCAGTCAATTTATCTCAGTTCTTGTCCTGTTACAGTATATACCTTATCCCCGCGGAGAATGAAGATTTTTCCGTTACGCAACACCTTTGTACATGGCATATCATCCCTTTGTTCATCTATGCCTGTGGCCGTACCGGTGGTAGTAAATGAACCGTACTGGACATTCTCCGAAAGGTCTGTCTTCTTGGTGGTGATGATGTATGAATACTCGGTGTTGGCTTCCAATCCGGAGATGTTGTATTGCCAGCCGTTGGCCGTTTGCGTTGCCCTACGTTGAGAGTTACTGTTGATGCGATGAGCGTTGCGTACCGGTGCCAATGCAATACTCATCAACTGACCTTGTGCATTGAATACCAGCACACAAATGGTTTCGTTGCCCTTTTTAATCTCTATGGTATAGGTCATCGCATTCTCCATAGACGGCCACGAGATAAGAACACTATACTCCGTCGGCGTAGTCACAACCGTTTCCACTGTCGTCTCGGTCGCCTGTATAGGCTGGATATCAGTAAAGTCTTTCCATCCGTTCGCGGCCTTGTACGCCTCTACGCTTTCCGCAGGGACATAGACAGGAATGGATTTGTTGACCTCCTTGAACACACCGTCCGTTAAATATATAGGAGAGGTTCTTTCGCTGGTAATGGACGTCAAGCCGGTACAGTTCTGGAATGCCCAGTCACCAATCAGTTCGACACTGCTTGGGATTGTTATCGATGTCAGTCCTGAGCAACCATAGAAGGCTGCATCTCCTATGCTTTTAACGCTATTTGGAATCGTAACACTCTTCAAATGGGTGTTGTTAAAGAAAGCGTCGTACGCAATATGCATGACCTCTTTTGGAATATCATAAGACTCTTGCTTGCCTTCTGGGAAGGCGATGAGTGCTATCTGGCTGTTCCGGTTGAATACTACACCGTCCATTGAATAATAAGCGGGATTATCGGAAACCACGTTAATGGCTGTCAAGTTGGAGCAACCACCAAACGTGCTGCCAAACAATTCGGTTACACTATTAGGAATTTCAATAGAGGTCAACCCTGTGCAATAGGCAAATGCCTGAGTCCCTATTTTAGTGACGCTGTTCGGGATTTCAACTTCCGTCAATCCACTGCAATTGGAAAAGGCGAAACTGCTGATATTCGTGACGCTGTTCGGGATAGAAACCGCGGTCAGACTGCTGCAATCATGGAAAGCCCGGTCATCAATGCTAACAACGTCAAAGAACACGCCGCCGTACTCCACTACGGCATGGATGTCGGCAGTTGTCAAACCGGCGTAATTGTCCGTAGCCTTATATTTCTGGTACGTCACCTTGGCTGTTCTATTATCCCCATAGAGATTATAGTACAAGTCGCCAATCAGTACAGGGTTCTCTATTGTCTGCGGGTCAATCAAAGCTTGAATATCAACAAAGTCATTCCAAGGCACTGTCTTGCGGTAAGTTGATATGCTTGCTGAAGGGACATAGAGTTTGCAAGAGGAGCCTATCCTGTCAAACACGCTAATGCCGCATTCAGGCGGTGTGACCGCCTCACATGAGACAATCGCCAAACTGCTACACATCTCAAACGCCCCGTCCCCAATGCTTGTTACGCTGTTAGGAATAGTAACATATGTCAATCCTGTGCAATAGGAAAAAGCCGAATTTTCTATGCGGGTGATACGATTGCTCAGGTTCAACGAAGTCATACCTCTGCAATTACCAAAAGCCCACTCTCCCAGTTCAGTCACGCTATTCGGAATTGTGACGGATGAAATGCCGCTGCAAAAATAGAATGCCAGACTGCCAATGCTTGTCACATTATAAGCCCGGCCATGATATTCCACCATAGAGGGAATTATCAGTTCACCGCTGAGTGATGCATAATTGTTTTCTTCGTCTTCTTTCTCATATGTCACTTCCGCCGTTTGGTTAATCGTATCGAGGTTAAAGTACAGACCATCTATCAACACCGGATTCTCAAACACCTGTGGTTCTGCGATAGTCCGGATATCGGTGAAGTCTTTCCACTGGTTGGCTGCCTTGTAAGCATCCAAACTTTCCGCCGGCACGTAAAGCGGGATAGACTTGTCTACTCCCTCGAACGCCCCGGATCCACAATTTATAGGAGTGATTGTTCGGCTGGTAATCGCTACCAGACCCGTACATCCTCTGAAAACGCCGGTACCCATCGTAGCAACATTTTCAGGAATAACAATAGAAGTCAACCCACTGCAATTTTGGAAAGCCAGAGCTTCTAAATTTATAACACTTGCAGGAATAGTGACGGATGTCAAACCTACACAGCCGTAGAAAGCATTCATTCCTATATCTGTAACATTGGGTCCTATAGTAACCGATGTCAAACTGCTACAACGGCTAAACACTTCATTCCCGATTTCTGTAAGGCCGCTTCCCATGATGGCTGATGTCATACTGCTGCATCCATTGAATGTTTCCCATTCAATACGGGTCAATTTATCCGGAAGAGTAATAGACTGCAAACTGATGCAACGCATGAAAGCCCCTCTTCCAATACTTGTAAGGCTACTGGGCAACAAGATTTCTGTCAATCCGGAGCAATAGGAAAAAGCATCTTCCCCTATTGTGGTAAGACCTTCCGGCAACCTAACAGAAGATAACACTGTGCAATAACTGAAGGTGGCGTTCCCGATTCTTTGAAGGCTATCGGGTAGCGTTATTTCCTGCAAATCATTGCAGGAATAAAAAGCGCTGTCTTCAATTACTGTAACATGGTCCGGCAGAATAATGGTCTGCATATTACAACTGGCAAACGCCGATTTACCTATACGTACGATGCTATTAGGGATGGTGAAGGATGTGATATCATAGCTATCGACAAAAGCACTGTCACCAATACTTGTGACACTATATTTTATTGCGTTATATTCCACCGTGGAGGGTATGACCAGTTCACTGCCAACGGCCTGATAATTGATGAAATCATACCCTTTCTCATACGTTACTTCGGCGGTTTGGTTGATAGTGTCAAGGTTATAGTACAGACCATCTATCATCACTGGATTCTCAAGCACCAACGGTTCGGCGATTGGTTGGATATTGGTGAAGTCTTTCCATTGGCTGGCAGCCTTGTAAGCCGGCACACTTTCTGCCGGAACATATACCGGAATGGATCTGTCTACATTATAAAAAGAACTGTTTACATACAAACCGTAATCAGAACTCCCTGCCGAGCAAGTTGGCGGTGTGATTGCTTTGCTAGTGATTGACCGCAAGCTGACACACGCCTCAAATGCTCCACCTGCAATAACTGTAACACTACTTGGTATTGTTATCGACTCCACATTTTTACATGCACAGAAAGCCTCCTGACTTATGCGGGTAACACCTTCTGGGATACTGTATGCACCTGATTTGGCGCAAGGAAAAGCGATCAGCGTTGTTCGGGTTTTATTAAACAGCACACTGTCAATAGAACAATATGCCGTATTTTCTGCGGCCACGTTGATGGCTGTCAAATTGCTGCAACGGCAAAACTCTCCACTCGAAATAAGTGTTACGTTTTCGGGGACATATACCGCTGTTATGCCAGAGCATCCATAAAAAGCACCTTCCAAGCTTGTGACGCTATTGGAAATCGTCACGTCCGTCAAACCGGAGCAAAAATAAAAAGCTTTCTCACATACGCGCATAACACCTTCCGGAATAGTGTATGCTCCTGACTTAGCGCCAGGAAAAGCAATCAGCATCGTCTGTTCTTTATTGAACAACACTCCGTCAACAGAACTATAAGCCGCATTATCTGCGGCCACGGTAATGACTTGCAAATTACTACAACCATGAGAAAAAACACCGGCTAAACTAGTGATGGTATTCGGGATTGTTACCGATTGCAAGCTGTCGCAAAAAACAAAAGCTTTCTCTTCTATGTAGGAAACAACATAAACCGCGCTATTATATATTACTGTGTCAGGAATATCTATTGACTTCATTCCTGAATAGTTTCCTGGAATATCCGTTTCATTGGTCAAACTGGCCGTTTTCTTTTCCGTGTCAAGGTTATAATACAAATCACCTATATTTACATGATAATAATTGGCAAACATCGTTCCTACGCCTGCCATAAGCATGAAGAGAAGTGAGAAGAGTTTGTGTTTCATAGACATAACGTTAACTTGGTAAAACGTTTATATATTAATAAACTATTACACAATTATTGGGCGCAAAGTTACACCTTTTTTTTGGAATATGCAAGGATTTATAAAAAAAAAAGAGCCCTAAGGGCTTCTTTTTTATAATCAGTTACGAGTTACGGATTATAGGTTACCATTGTATGGGTGTCAGACCATGCATGGTCAAGTAGTTATTGGCAGCGGAGAAATGTCCGCAGCCGTCGAAGCCGCGATAGACGGAAAGAGGCGATGGATGGGATGTTTGGAGAACAAGGTTCTTGCGGCGGTCGATAAACTGTCCTTTGCGCTGGGCGTAGGAACCCCAAAGCATATAGACGATGTGTTCGCGCTCGCGATTAAGCGCTGCTATCGCTGCATCGGTAAGTTCCTCCCATCCTTTTCCCTGATGGCTGCCCGCCTTATGCGCTTCGACAGTAAGGGTGGCGTTAAGGAGCAGCACCCCTTGTTCCGCCCAGCGACGCAAGTCACCGCTCTGCGGGATAGGAGTACCCAAATCACGGTTGATCTCCTTGTATATGTTCACTAACGAAGGAGGAATCTGCACACCCTCCGGCACCGAGAAACTGAGTCCCATTGCCTGTCCCGGCTCATGATAAGGATCCTGCCCGATGATGACTACGCGCACCTTATCGAATGGGCATGAATCAAAGGCATTAAAAATAAGACCGGCCGGAGGAAAGCACCGGCGGGTCTTGTATTGCTGGCGCACGTAGGAGGTAAGGAGTTCAAAATAGGGTTTGTCAAACTCCTGTTGCAAGACGCGCTGCCAAGATGGGTCAATTCGAACGTTCATCAATCTACGATTAACATAGCGTCGCCATAGTCTCCGAAGCGGTATCCTTCTTTAACGGCTTCATTATAGGCGTTCATCGTCTCTTCGTATCCTCCGAAAGCCGCTACCATCAACAACTGGCTCGACATAGGCATATAGAGATTCACAAAGAAACTGTTAGCTGCCATGAATTTATAAGGCGGGAAGATAAACTTATTCGTCCAGCCGTCATAGGGTTTCATTAGTCCGCTTGTACCAACGACATGCTCCATGGCACGCATCACTTCGGTCCCGACGGCACATACCCGATGCTGCTCCCTATGAGCTTTATTGACAGCCTCGGCCATGGCTTCCGGCAAAATAATCTGCTCGGACTCCATCTTATTCTTCGTCAGATCCTCCACATCAATCTCTTTGAAGATACCGAGCGATACATGGCTTGTCAGGAACGTAGTATCTATA
>Ga0265299_10007112_pt1 | contig 10076 bp, 7 predicted proteins | sample AusTroGonzalo_MG_4_FD_193485 | JGI IMG/M metagenome (GOLD analysis project Ga0265299, IMG submission 193485) | Bovine rumen microbial communities from tropical cattle in Woodstock, Queensland, Australia - Gonzalo_02 | ecosystem: Host-associated > Mammals > Digestive system > Stomach > Rumen ...
CTACTCGAAGCGGGAGCAACACTGGAGCTGGCCGGAGCAGCCGCACTACTGGACGCAGGCTTTGCGCTGCTCGATGCCGGAGCGACACTACTCGAAGCGGGAGCAACACTGGAGCTGGCCGGAGCAACACTGCTGGAAGATGGCGAAACGCTAGAGCTAGACGCAGGCAAAAGGCTCAAATCCGAAACCCAGAGTACTCCGTTACAAACGGAATCCCGATTCGTCGAATCAATATGAACCAAAGCACACCTGATTTCCGGCGTACATACGGGCAAACGAGCAGAACTGTCAACGGCAATTGCCTTCTGCTCCGTGCACGAGCCCTTCTTTATCCAATTAGCATAGAGTTTTGTATCGGTGCAAGCCGTGCCATCCAATAACTTAAGGGCATAATAAACATTATCTAACTTATTTTCCAAAGTCCACCCGACAAATTCATACCCTTCCTTTGTCGGCGTTGGGAGTTCCGCCATTTCGGTACATGCAAACTTTTCTTCTGATTTGCCAGAAAGCATGCCACCATTCAGTTCATAAGTCACCTTGAACTTTTTGTCCTTCAAGTCCACTTCGGTAACTTTGACGCTGTCCGCAACAAATGTTGCCGACACATCGACATCATAATTTGGCATTTCAAAAACGCAGCTTCCATCAGCAGCAGGGAGTACAGGGACAGAACCAGGGCCTACCACGGCATTCCCGGAAGATTCGCTTTTCGTACAAGTTACAGTCACTTTAGAATCAAGATACTTGCTGACTTTGATCGATGCGACCTTGTAACCATCATCGGCCTTCGGTTTCACGGTCACCTTGAAGCCAGGCTTGGTGCGATCTCTCGAACGGTCGCTAAACGAAACCGAGACGGACCCATGATCCGATTTTTTTGTATTTATATAATAGCGCAAGGATTCATAAGAAACCTTTACATAGACCGTATCAGCCGGCATCGCAAAACGCATCCCCGATATTCCGGTCGTTCTCTTTTTTTGTTCTTCTTCGGTTTCCCCGTATTCATCGTAAACAGTGAAACTCTTGAAAATTTTTCCTTCAGGAACATTTGGAGAAACAGTCACCCAATGGCCTTGCGGCACCTCCGTTACGACTTTACCATCCTTGATAATGTCAAATGATTTCTCCTCTTCGCTCCCGACTTTGAGAATCGGGTAGCATTTTTGACCTTCAGGGCATGTTTGAGCATTGACATGCAACGCAAAAGCGAGAGCCAAGCCTAAACCTATACAGAGATTTTTTTTCATACTCATCCCTTTATATATTTTACACCAATATTATATATTCATAAAATGAAATACGAAATAAATTTAACTAAAGATTACAATTAGGCAATTCCTTTGCACTTAAAACCTAAAAATTACGCAAAAAAAACAGTTTTTTGTAAAATGAATAAATCAACGCTCGCCCACTACGTAAACATTCAGAAACAAAAAATCTCGGAAATGTAACCAAATATCCTCTATTTTTTTTATGAGGGATTTTTTCCCCCATTTTAAAGCATCCAAAGGAATACATTTTTTCTGTTCCACTCCCCTTTCTTTCATGGGTTCATCGTTTTTTTTGATATATTTCAAAAGCAATTTTTTTGAGGATTATGGAAGAAACAAGAAGAAAAGGTGTCAAGCCCGTCGAAAACAAGAAAGAACAGGAACGTTGCATTTTAGTGGGCATTGCGACTCCTAAAGTCCGTCCATGGCTTGCCGGTGAACAACTCGCCGAACTGGGGCGACTCGCAGAAACAGCAGGCGCATTCGTGACGCGAAGTTTTTTGCAGCGGGTGCAGAATTTTAGCCCGGCAACGCTCATTGGCGAAGGCAAGGTCAACGAAGTCAAGCGCGCCCTCGAAGAAGACAACGCGAAGATGGTCGTGTTTGACGATGACCTCTCGGGTTCGCAGGTTCGCAATCTCGAAGAACGCATGCCGGGAATCAAGGTTCTCGACCGCACGGGGCTTATCCTCGACATTTTCGCAAAGCACGCCGTAACAGCCGAAAGCCGCCTGATGGTCGAAGTCGCGCAATTGCAATACATGATGCCGCGTCTCACCGGTGCGTGGACGCACCTTTGCCGCCAGCACAATGGCGGCATCGGCACCAAGGGGCCGGGCGAGACGCAGCTCGAAACGGACCGTCGCATGATCCGCAAGCGCATCCAGGAACTCAAGAAAAAACTGGAGAAAATCGAGGACGCCCGCGAACAGCAAGCCGACAAACGCACCGACATTTTCCAAGTCGGCATCGTCGGCTACACGAACGCCGGCAAATCGACGCTCACGAACCGCTTGACCGGCGCCGACGTGTATGTTGAAGACAAACTATTCGCGACACTCGACAGCACCACGCGAAAGCTTTACCTCGACGGCGAAAACATCATCTTAAGCGATACCGTCGGATTCATCCGCAAGCTCCCCCACAACTTGATTGAAACGTTCAAGAGCACGCTCGGCGTGGCCGCCCACGCGGATTGCATCTTGGAAGTCGTTGACGGAAGCGCCCCGGATTACCGCGACCATCTCGAAGTCACGCACAAGACGCTCGAAAGCATCATCGACAAGGACACGCCTCGCCTCCGTGTGTTCAACAAGGTCGAAGTCGCCGATGAAGCGCGCCGCACGGAGCTTTTGCAGAACTACCCCGACGCCATCCAGATTAGCGCCAAGGAGAACATCGGCATGGAACGATTACGCGCCGCCTTCAAGGAACAGCTCGAACGCTGGCACGAGAAACGCGCCGCCGCCGAAGAAAAAGAAAAGGAAATTGCTGAATTGCCGTGGCCGCCAGAGGCAGGGGTATGAGGTATGAGCTCGGCACGTTGTGCCTCTGGGGTATGGGCTCGAGGCTTACGCCACTCTGAGGCATGAGGCTTTTAGAATTAAACTTCATGATTCGTCATTCTGAGCGGTGAGAAGCCGCGAAGAATCCAGTCAAGTTTCAAATCGCCCTGGATGCTTCGTTACACTCAGCATGACGAAAAAACATAACGACCCCATCAAGCAATGACTAATGACTAACGACTAACGACTAATGACCATTCCCCCTAACCACTGTTTACCAACCACTTCATCATGAACAAACAAGAACTTAAAGAAAAATATGGCAAGAAGCGCGTGCCGCACGAATGGCGCAAAACGGACTGGTTCACCACCCTCGTCGTGACGTTTTTCGGCTCGGGAATGAGTCCAAAAGCACCCGGCACCATGGGAAGCCTCGCCGCAGCGATTGTCGCCTACCCCATGGCAGTTCTAGCCGACCATCTATTCAACGGAAAGGAAAGACTGTTTGTCCCTCTGCATATAGGCGAAACAGAATGTGGACTTCTAATCAATTTGTTCTTTCTTGCTGCCGCCCTTTTTGTCTTTTTTGCGGCCATCCCGTTTGTGAAAAAGGCCATGAAGGATACCGGCACAGAAGATCCCGGCTGGATTGTCATTGATGAAGTCTGCGGGATTTTTATGGCGCTCGCCTTTGTCCCACTAGAATTCATTATCGCGCAACCTTGGATTCTTGCAGTCGCATTCGGACTGTTCCGATTCTTCGACATTTTAAAACCGCTCGGCATCCATAAAATGGAAAAATTCCCCGGCGCTTGGGGAGTCATGGCAGACGACTTGCTCGGCGGAATTTACGCAGGAATCCTGCTCTGGCTCAGTACTGCCGGAATCTACGCTTTATTTCTGAAATATATTTAAAACGGGTTAAACGTCACGCCAGCCTTGATGGCAGCCGAAGACCAATGGGCCAAACCATCAGCAAAGCGTTCGTTATACTTGTGATAAAACTTTGCGTCCCAAAGCAGGTCTAAATAGATTCGTTCATTAACGCGGAAGCCCACGCCCAAAAGCATACTAAATTCCATGGACGAGTCCAGTTCCCTATCGCGTGCACCATCTAACTCCAGATTATCGAAAAGCGGTATGGAAATCTGAGAGCCTAACTCGAACGATACAAAACTAGAGCGAGGCTTCACTGCAAAAAGAATCGGGAACGCAATCCGCCCCTGCGACAAGTATCCATCAGAAACACGTTTGTATTCCCCTTTACCGTCATCAACATATAGTGGTTCCGACAAATACAGCGGTGCATATTCAAACAGCACACCAAGCCTTACCGCCAAATGATATTTTAGCAGAGGCCATTGAACAGACGCTCCCGCCTGAAAAAAAGCACCCTCAAAAAAGACAATCCGTTCCACATTTTCGTAACGGTTCAACTGAGTTTCGTTATTGATAACTTTAAAGCCCAAATTCATCGTCATTCCGACAAAGAAATCGAACGGGACCGAGTTTTTCTGAATCATTTCCGCATTCCTGACGCTATCGCGGTGCGCCTTCGCCTGCATCCAACGATCATATTCGTTAACACTTTCGTCTTGAGCGAAAGCAAAAGCAACAAGCAACAGAACAAGTCCAAAAACGCGAAACATATCACAGTCCTAGAAAAAACAATTCAACAACGAATCGTCTTTAATCTATACAAAACTTTGTATAAAATACGATATCGTTATAAACATCCCGACAAAAAGCAATAAGGCCGGATAGGCGGTAAAAAGGCGATGCCGGCTCAGAGGCCGGCATGACAAACCATCAACTAAAAAATTATTCAAAAATCTTGTTGTACAAGCCCGGTGCGAACTTTTGCATATACCCGAGTACGAAAATCACTGAAATGATAATCGGCAAAATCCACTTGAAATAGAGGCGCAGCACGGCGTACTTCGGGAACTTCATGCCCTTGCCCGCATCCGCTTCGGCAAAGAAATTGTCCTGTCCCCAGCCGTAACGCGAGTTGCAGAACAGTACGAACACAAGCGAACCGAGCGGCAAAAGCGTATTCGAGACCAAGAAGTCCTCCAAGTCCAGCACGCAGCTGCCCGGGCCAAACGGTTCAAAGCCCGAAAGTACGTTGAAGCCGAGCGCGCACGGAAGCGATAAAATGACAATCGCAACAAAATTCCACTTCACCGCTTTTTTGCGTTCTACGTTGTGCGCATCCATCCAGTAAGCGACAATGTTTTCGAAAACGGCCACAAGCGTCGAGAGTGCCGCAAACGACATAAAGAGGAAGAATGCGGCACCGCAAATTCGGCCAGCTGGCATCTGCGCAAAGACGTTCGGGAGCGTCGCAAAAATGAGTCCAGGCCCCGCATCCGGCTTGAGTCCAAATGCAAAGCAAGACGGAATAATGATAAGACCGGCAATCAAGGCCACGCCCGTATCGAGCACGCAAATATGCGCCGCTTCGGTCAAGAGCGAATGCTGTTTCTTGATGTAGCTACCAAAAATGCTCATGGAACCGATACCAAGGCTCAGCGTAAAGAACGACTGGCCAAGCGCAGCAAATACGACTTCGCCAATTCCCGCTTCCTTGAGTCTCGCAAAGTCCGGCAGCAAGTAGAACTTGAGACCTTCGCCCGCCCCCGGGAGCGTGAGCACGCGAATCATCAAAATGAACATGATAATCAGGAGCGCAGACATCATCATTTTCGTCACTCGTTCCACGCCCCGCTGTAGCCCCAGCGCCACAATCGAAAGTCCGGCAAACGTCGCAACCACCATCCAGAACGAAAGCAAAGGACCGTTCCCGAGCATGTTCGTGAATTCGGCACCGACTTCGGAAGGCGTCATGCTCATGAGGTCGCCCATCGTCACCATGCGGTAAAAGTAGAAGAGCATCCAGCCCGTCACGGTCGTGTAGAACATCATCAACAGGTAGTTGCCGGCAATCATCGGGATGCCCGCATAGTGCCACTTGTGCCCCGGCTTTTCGAGAGCCTTGAACGAACGACCTACACCAAGTCTGGATGCACGACCCACCGCAAATTCCATCACGAGAATCGGGAATCCGAAAATCAACAAGAAGAAGAGGTAAATCAGCACGAACGCGGCACCGCCGTACTGCCCCGTGATGAACGGGAAACGCCACACGTTGCCAAGCCCGATGGCACAACCGGCCGCAATCAAGATAAAACCTAAACGGGATTTAAAGTTTTCTCTTTCTGCCATAACTTACCTCAAGTTCAAACTAGAATTTGATAGGATAGAGCAAATACCAATGGAATTCCGGATAAACCTGAATCGTCGGAGCCGGAAGCTTGAAATAGTTCAAAGCCTTGACAATCGTGCGGGCCAAACGGCTCTGCGGACGGAAAGCTTCGAGGTCGTAATCCAAGGCCAAATAGACTTCGCGGCGCGGATGCGGTTCCTTGGTAAAAACCTTTTCATCGATGCTAAGGCCAATCGCAATGGCAAGCCAGCTCGGGTAATACTTGCGGGCCGACTCCGGCAACAACCTATAGGGCTTCACCGAAAGCCAGAATGTCTGGTTCACGTAGTCATCCGTAAAGACGCCTCCCGAAGCGGCATGGGTCTGGTCGTAATACGCATTGGAATTAATCCAGTAGCTCCACTTGAGGTCGACATACTTGAAAACGGGGAGATAACGTTCCGCCATCGGCAAGAATCCGCCAAGACCGCCCGAAAGCACGTCAAAAATGCTAAAGCCCCACGACGGAGCAAAACCATCCTTGATATCTATCGCAATATGCGTCGCGAGCGCAGAAAGTCCCGCATATAAATATGACTGGAACTCACTAGCCCCGGCCCAGCGGTAACCTTCGTAAAAGAACTCGCCGATGACGACGCCAGCCGCAAAATGGCCGAACTTGTCCAGGTTCAGCGCGTAGTCAAAATCATTCTCAAAACGAAAACTGTGCCCCTTTTCATCCCACCAGCCTTTTTCAAAGACAAACCCGTAGGCGGCCCCGTAAGCAATCAAGGTGAGCGAGGCAACACCGAAAATTTTTCCCGGTTCGATTTCAGACTTGATATCAACGGAATCTTCGCTGCGGTAATCCCATGTGGAATCGCGCCACGTAAGCGGATCCCATGGAGACGACAAAGCTGCCGCCGGGAACACCAGCGACAGCATAAGCAAAAACGCACAGATTTTCGCGTTTATATTACGAGAAGCGAAAGAGCCAATAGAGAACCTGTTGGCCTTACGCATTAATTCCTCGCAAAAATGATAACTCCATTTTGGCCTCCAAAGCCAAAGCCGTTGCTCATAGCGTAGTCAATCTTCTGGTTCACTGCACCATTTGCGCAAACGTCAAGGTGAATAGCCGGATCTTGCTCGAACACGTTGAGAGTCCCATGGACCTTCTGTTCCATGACGGACATGATAGTCACAACGGATTCAAGCGCACCAGCGGCACCCAGGCAGTGACCGATCATCGACTTGGACGAATTGACCTTGAGGTTTTCGAGAGCCGAAGCGGAAGACTGCTTGAAGAGCGTTTCGATGGCAGAGCATTCTGCAATGTCACCGAGCGGTGTCGAAGTTCCGTGCGTATTAATATAGCTAATATCCTTGGGTTCGATGCCGGCTTCCTTCATAGCATTGGTCATTGCGAGCATCACACCCTTGCCATCCGGACGCGGAGCGGAAATGTGGTAAGCATCGGAGCTTGCACCGACACCTGCGATACGGGCAAGAATATTTGCACCGCGAGCCTTGGCATGGGATTCGCTTTCGAGCACGAGAACGGCTGCACCTTCACCGATTACGAAACCGTCGCGATCCTTGTCGAACGGACGAGATGCAGTTTCCGGGGAATCATTGCGCTTGCTGACCGCCTTCATGCTGGTAAAACCAGCGAGGCTGAGCGGGTTCACCGTTTCGTCGGCACCACCGGCAAGCATCACGTCGCAGCGACCGAGACGGATCATGTCGTAAGCGTTCGCGATGGAGTGGTTGGACGTCGCACAAGCGGAGGTCACCGTGTAAGACGGACCCATCCAACCAATGCGGTTGCAAACTTCACCAGCCGGCATATTCACGATAGCCATCGGAATATAGAACGGGGAAACGCGGGAAGGGCCACGAGTGCAAAGAGCCACAGCAGCTTCATAGCAGTGCAGAAGACCACCGATACTGCTACCAATGATAGCGCCGCAACGTTCGGGATTTTCGTTTTCCGGAGCAATGCCTGCCTGACGCAAAGCCTGCAAGGACGAATAGACGGCATACTGGATACAGCGAGAGAACCTGGACTGGTCTCTCGGGCTGTAAATACCCGTAGCATCGAACTCGCGAATTTCACTTGCAATGCGAGAAGTGTAGGCCGAAGCGTCAAAACGCTGGATGGTAGCGATGCCAGACTTGCCCTGGAGCAAGTTCTGCCACAATAATTCGGGGGAATTTCCTAAAGAGGAAACGCAGCCCATACCTGTAATAACAACATTTTCCATAATGCGCCAAATATAGCAATAAAAACGGTAATATTTTTGTAAGAGACGAAAGAAAAATACAATTTGTAATAAAAAAGTCTGTTTTAAGGAATATTTATGCAAGTTTTTAAAGTTTCATCCATATATATGGGTGTTTTGAGCATAGAACTTAGATTTTAGAGCTTTGGTTCGGCAAAAGGTTGGTAAGTGCCGAACCACACCAAATGTAAAAAGAACGTTCATCTTGCATTCCTAACCACTAATCACAAACCACCAACCACTAAAACTTCACTGTCTACCGTCTACAGCCTACTGTCTACTTTCTACTAAGTTCTAAGTTCTAAGTTCTACCAACTAAATCCTAAAATGCTATTATTCACCCGTATGCCAAAGAGTTCTCGAAACCTAGTCTGGATGGACCTGGAAATGTCCGGTCTCGATCCAGAAAAAGATGTCATTCTTGAAATAGCGACCATTGTTACCGACCTCAACTTGAATATTCTCGCCGAAGGTCCAGTCATCGCCATCCACCAGCCCGAAAACGTTTTCGAAAGCATGGACGAATGGAACACGAGACACCACAACCAAAGCGGCCTCGTCGATAGAAGCCGGCGTTCACAGTATTCCCTCAAGGACGCGGAACAGGAAACGCTACGATTTATCAAACCATTCACGGAAAAAACAAAGAACGTCCTCTGCGGGAATTCCATCACGCAGGACAGACGGTTTCTTTATAAATACATGCCCGACATTTCCAACTGGCTTTGTTACAGGAATATCGACGTGAGTTCCATCAAGGAACTTTTTTACCGTTGGTATCCAAATTTGGAAGATTTTCAAAAGGAAAAACGTCACGAAGCGTTAAACGACATTCGCGAAAGCATCGCCGAACTCGCCTATTATAGAAAGACCATATTCAAGTAACCCCATGGAAAGACTCCCCTACGCCCAAAGGATGCGCAACCGCTGCATCGCGATTACCGTTCTTATAACCATCATCGTCGCCATCGTTCATTGTTCCACCAAGGAAGACCTGCCTGCAAGTAACGTCGTTGAAAGCAACCTCGCGCCTCTCCCGGATTCGACTGACGAAACAATCGCCGCAAACGACACGAACGCCTTTTACGACACAACAGCCTTCGACACCGCAGCCGCAAACCCGAACGGTCTAGCCGCCCTTAAAGGCATCGAAGACGAAGACTTCGAAAACGCCAAAGCAAAAGACGATGGCACCGTTAGCGGAAACGCCGCCGCACACATCAAGTCGCAAAAGGATCCGTACCTCGCCGAAAAAATCGACATTCTCCTGCACCGCTACCGTCCGGACCTAGGCGTCATCCTCGTCGTCGATACCAGGACCAACGAAATTATAGCCTGGGGCGAACGCCGCGACGATCAGGTGCAAAGCAAGCCGGACTACATAGGGCGCGCCTCCTTCCCTGCGGCATCCCTCGCAAAGCTCGTGACGATTTCAGCCGCCATGGAAAGCAACCGCTACTCGCTCAACACGCCCATCCCGATGATCGGGCGCCACCACACGCTCTATCTGCGGCAGCTACGCGTGCCCGAAAAGTACAACGGTCCCACGATGGAACTTTCCGAAGCGTTCGCCCGATCCGCGAACCCGCCCATGGCCATCGTCGGAAAATCCGTCGGCGCCAAACGGCTCACCTCCGCCGCCGCAAAGCTCGGCTACAACAGACGTTTCCCGGGAAACGCCCCGAACGCCTCGAGCTACACCGCTCCGGACACAGGCTACGGCCTTGCCGAAGTCGCCTGCGGCTTTACGACATCGACGACGCTCTCGCCGCTTCTCGCAGCGGCGCAAGTCCGCGCCATC
>Ga0265299_10007114_pt1 | contig 10073 bp, 8 predicted proteins | sample AusTroGonzalo_MG_4_FD_193485 | JGI IMG/M metagenome (GOLD analysis project Ga0265299, IMG submission 193485) | Bovine rumen microbial communities from tropical cattle in Woodstock, Queensland, Australia - Gonzalo_02 | ecosystem: Host-associated > Mammals > Digestive system > Stomach > Rumen ...
AGTACGACGTCCAGCACCATCATCAAGGCGAATCCGAGCGCGAATCCCACGGTGCCGATGTTGGAATGCGCGCCCTCCGAGGTCTCGGGGATCAGCTCCTCGACCACGACATAGAGCATGGCGCCCGCGGCGAACGCGAGCATATACGGCATGATGCCGGTGATGGACGAAGCCAGCAGCAGCACCAAGGCGCCGCCGACAGGCTCCACGATGCCGCTCAGGCTGCCGATGGCGAAGGAGCGCCAGCGACTGTTGCCGGCGGCGCGCAGCGGCATCGAGATGATCGCCCCTTCGGGGACGTTCTGGATGGCGATACCGAGCGAGAGGGCCAGTGCGCCGGCCATGCTGAAATCGGCCGCCAGCGCGCCTGCGATGGCCACGCCCACGGCCATTCCCTCCGGGAAATTGTGGATCGTCACGGCCAGGGCGAGCTTGGTGGTGCGGGACAGGCGGCTGCTGGGGCCTTCCGCCTCGCCGCTCGCGTGGATGTGCGGGGTGACGTAGTCGATCAGGAGCAGGAAGGCGAAACCGCCGAGCAGCCCGACGACGGCGGGCAGTACGGCCCCGGTCCCCTCGCCCATCTCGATGGACGGGATGAGCAGCGACCACACGGAGGCGGCTACCATCACGCCGGAGGCGAATCCGAGCAGCGCTTTCTGCAGCCAGGAAGGCAGCTCCTTCTTCATAAAGAATACGAAGCCCGATCCCAGGGCGGTGCCCAGGAACGGGATCAGCAATGCGGCTAAAACGGCTTGTGTCATATTCCTAGAAATCCAGTTCGATCAGGCGCCGTGCGATGGAGCCCGGTTTGGGAAGCGGCGGCAGGGCGTCCCGGCGGAACCAGCGCGCGTCGGCGATCTCCGACTCCTGGATGCGGATCTCGCCGCCCGCATATTCGGCATAGAAAGCCATCATCAGCTGGTCCGGGAAAGGCCAGCCCTGGCTGCCCGCGTAGCGGATGTTCTTGACCTCCAGGGACGTCTCCTCGCGCACTTCGCGGCGCAGGGCCTGCTCCAGCGTCTCGCCGGTCTCGACGAACCCCGCCAGGCAGGCGTAGATGCCCTGCGTGTCGCGCGCATTGCGCAGCAGCAGGAGTTCGTCGCCCCGGGTGACCAGGGTGATGATGCACGGCTCGATGCGCGGATAGTGCAGGCGCCCGCAGCCGTGGCACACCTGCGCGTTCTCCACCGGGTCGAGCTCGAGCGGCTGCCCGCAGGCCGGGCAGAAACGCGTGGCGCCCAGCCAGTTGCAATAGCCCTTCATCCGGGCGGCGCGGGTGTTTTCCTCCTGGTCGTGGGAATAGAAATAGGTGGGGAAAGGCTGGAAGACGCAGCCGGCGGGCGCCGGGGCTTCCGGCCGCAGCGCGATGCCGATGCATCCGGTGACGGTGTCTTCGCAGGTGCGCTCGATGTCGGCGGCGTCGATGGCGTCGCGGATCTCCGCTCCCGCCGCCTCGCCTCCTTCTTCGCGGACCAGGATCTCCCGGTTCCTGAAGAAATAGGCCCGCCTGCCTTCCCAGGTTGCAATCACATCTAATAGTGCCATAGCACAAATATAGGAATAAAATCGCATTCCCGGTGCTCCTGCGGGGGTTTTGCGGTTCCGTCAATAATTGCTAACTTTACGGAAGATAATCTAAACGTAACCGATATGTACGACGCAACCCACGGACTTTATGTCGCCCACGGGCCCAACGGGCCCATCTCCATCGTTGGCAAGATGGCCAACCGGCACGGCCTCATCGCAGGCGCGACCGGTACCGGCAAGACGGTCACCCTGCAGGTGATCGCCGAGAGTTTCAGCCAGGCGGGTGTCCCCTGCTTCATGGCCGATATGAAAGGTGACCTTTCCGGCATCAGCCAGGCCGGCCGGCTGAGCGGCTTCATCGAGAAGCGCCTGCCGGAGTTCGGCCTCGACACGCCGACGTTCGCGGGCTGCCCGACGCGTTTCTACGACGTTTTCGGCGAGCAGGGCCATCCGATGCGCACCACCATCTCCAATATGGGGCCGCAGCTGCTCAGCCGCCTGCTGGGCCTCAATGAGGTGCAGTCCGGCGTGATGGACATCGTCTTCCGCGTGGCGGACGACAAGGGCCTGCTGCTCATCGATATGAAAGACCTCCGGTCGATGCTCACCTACGTGTCCGAGCACGCCGAGGAATATACCCGCCAGTACGGCAACGTCTCCCCTGCCAGCATCGGCGCCATCCAGCGCGCGCTGCTGTCCCTGGAGAACCAGGGCGCGGAGAAGTTCTTCGCCGAGCCTTCCTTCGACATCCAGGACCTCTTCGCCGTCGAGGACGGCAAGGGCGTGATGAGCGTGCTGGCCGCGGACAAGCTGATGCTCAACCCGAAGCTCTATTCGACCTTCCTGCTCTGGCTGCTGTCCGAGATCTATGCCACGATGCCCGAAGTCGGCGACCCGGAGCTTCCGAAGCTCGTCTTCTTCTTCGACGAGGCGCACACCCTCTTCACGGACACGGCCCCCGCGCTGGTCAGCAAGATCGAGCAGGTGGTCCGCCTGATCCGAAGCAAGGGCATCGGCGTCTACTTCATCACGCAGAGCCCCACGGACATCCCTGAAAGCATCCTGGGCCAGCTGGGCAACCGCGTCCAGCACGCCCTGCGCGCCTTCACGCCGAAGGACCAGAAGGCCGTCAAGTCCGCCGCGGAGACCTTCCGCGCCAATCCTTCCTTCAAGACGGACGAGGCCATCATGGCGCTCGAGACCGGCGAGGCGCTGGTCAGTTTCCTCGACCCGAAGGGCGCCCCGAGCGTCGTCGAGCGCGCCAAGATCCTCTTCCCGCTCAGCCAGATCGGCGCCATCACGCCCGGCCAGCGCCTGGACATCAACAGCGCATCGGCCGTAGGCGGCAAATACGACCAGGTCATCGACCGCGAGTCCGCGTTCGAAATCCTGCTCGCGGACGCGCAGAAGGCCGCCGAGGAGCAGGCGAAGCAGCAGGAGGAGATCGCGAAGCAGAAGGAAGTCGCCGCGAAGGAGGCTGCGGAGAAGAAATCCGCCTCCAAGTCCACCAAGACCAAGAAGACCATCCTCGGCACCGTCGCCGCCGCAGCGGCCACGGCAGCGATTTCGAGCGTCTCCCGCAGCGCCGGCACGGCCGTCGCCAACGCCGTCACCGGCAAGAAGAGCACGAGCAAGAAATCCACGGCCGAGAAGGCCATCAACAGCGCCACCTCCAGCGCCCTCCGTTCCCTCACCCGCAGTATCCTTGGAAGCCTGATCAAGTAGTTTGAAAACCCGTTATATCCTCTTATCGCTCCTGGCGCTTGCCGCGCTGTCTTCCTGCCACCGCAAGGCGCAGGAGGAAGTCGCGCCGGAGCCGGAAGTCCTGCCTCCGCTGGGCTTCTTCGCCGACCGTTACGAAGCCGACACCCTCGTGGTGCGTGGCGGTGAGACCTTCAGCGGCCTGTTCAACCGCCTGGGCCTGGGCGCCGCCGACACCTACCGGATGGTGCAGCTGTGCGACACCGTCTTCGACGTGCGCAAGCTGCGCGCCGGCAATATGGTCCACGCCTACTATTCCCCGGACAGCACGCACACGCTCAGCTACGTCGTGTACGTGCAGGACCGCATCCGTTCCACCGTCTTCCAGTGCGCCGATTCGCTCGCCATCTGGCGGGTGGAGAAGCCCGTGATGCACGAGCGGCGCATCGCCGACGTGACCATCACCAGCTCGCTCTGGAACAATATGATCGCCGCGGGCGCCTCGCCCGCCCTGATCATGGAGCTGGCCGACATCTACCAGTGGAGCGTCAATTTCTTCGCCCTGCAGAAGGACGACCGCTTCCGGATGATTTACACGCAGACCGTCTGCGAAGGCGAGGTCGTCGGGATCGATACCGTCCATTTCAGCCTTTTCACGCCCGCATCGGGCCGCGAAGTCGCCGCCGTGCGCTATGACATCGGCGACGGCCGGCGCGGCACCTACTGGGGCAAGGGCGGCGAGAGCCTCAAGCGGATGTTCCTCAAGGCGCCGCTCAAATACAACCGCATCAGCAGCGGCTTCTCCTATGCCCGCAAGCATCCCGTGACCGGCAAGGTCAAGGCGCACACCGCCGTGGACTACGCCGCGCCGACCGGCACGCCGGTCCACGCCATCGGCGACGGCACCGTGATGCGCATCGGCTGGGACGCGGGTGGCGGCGGCAACCGCATCCGCCTCAAGCACGCGCAGGGCTATGAGACCAGCTATATGCACCTGTCCAAGTACGCCCCCGGCCTCAAGGTCGGCACCCGCGTCTCGCAGGGCCAGTTGATCGGTTATGTCGGCGCCACCGGCACGGCCACGGGCCCGCACCTCGATTTCCGCGTCTTCCAGAACGGCAAGGCCATCGACCCGCTGTCGCTCAACTCCCCCGCTTCCGAGCCGCTGGACAAGAAATATCTGGAGGAATTCAACGCCATCTATGACCAGTATATGGCCGAGCTCAATGGAAATTAAACCTGTCGCCTATTTCCGCGCTCCGTTGAGCGAAAAATTCGGCCTGCCGCGCCAGGCGGGCCTGGCGGAATCGCTCCGCGGGACCGTGGTCCTGGAGCCTGAATTCCGCAGCCCGGAGGCGCTGCGCGGCCTCGAGGACTTCGATTACCTCTGGCTCATCTGGGAATTCCATCTCAACCGGGAGACGTCCGGCGACAGCCTGACCGTGCGTCCGCCCCGGCTGGGCGGCAACGAGCGCGTCGGCGTGTTCGCCTCGCGCGCGCCCTACCGCCCCAACCGCCTGGGCCTGAGCTCGGTCCGCATCGAGTCCGTGGATGCCGCCAAGGGCGAGATCCACGTCCTCGGCGCCGACCTGGCCGACGGGACGCCCATCTACGACATCAAGCCCTACGTGGCCTATGCCGACAGCCATCCCGGCGTACGCAGCGGCTTCGTGGACGGCCGCGAATGGAAGCCGCTGAAGGTCGTCCTGCCGCGCGAGTTCTTCCCCTATTTCTCGCCGGCGAGCGTCGACGGCCTGTTCGAGATCCTTGCACAGGATCCCCGTCCCCAGTACCAGGACGACCCGGAACGGATTTACGGCCTCCTGTTCGAAGGCCGTAATGTCAAATTCCGGGTTGCCGACGGCGTACTCACCGTCGTGGCCGTCGAACTGACGGCCTAGGCATATTTCCTACCAGTTCTTGCGGTCGAAGGTCCACTGCGGATAGAAGGCCTTCCCGTATTCGTCGTTCATAAAGAGCGCCGAGTCGGAGACCATTCCCTTCAGCTGCCAGTTCAGCCACATCCGGGCGACGACGGCATAGGCGCCGGCGTGCGTCTCGTAGTAGGTGCCGTGGTGGCCGTCCAGCGTGGAGATCTTGACCACGGGGATGCTGTCCGCGATGAGGCTCCAGTCGCCGTTGGCGTTTGCGCAGGCCACGTCGGCCTCGCCGCCGTTGAGATACAGCATCGGGGTGTGCAGGTTGGCGAGGTTCTTCTTGGAAGCGCCGGCCATCGACATGTCACCGATGCCGGAGTTGAACATCATACAAGTCTTGATGCGCGGGTCGTGCGCGACGCCCAGCACCTGGGCTCCGCCGCAGGACTGTCCCATCGCGGCGACCTTCTCCAGGTCGATCAGGTGGTAGTATTCGCTCTCCTCGTTGGCGTCCTGCTCGGTGAGCCAGTCGAGGGCCTCCAGCATCTGGCGGGCGTAGGTCGGAACTCCCGGCGCCACGGTCACGACCGGCTTCTTGTTCTTATTCTTCTTGGCGGCGGCCTTCTGCGCGGCTTCGCGCTCGGCTTCCTGGGCCGCTACTTCGGCCTCGGTGTACGGCAGGAGCCGCTCTCCGTTGCCCATGATGGCGAATTCCTTGGTATGGGGATACCAGCCGCGCACGACGCCCTTCCACTGGTTGTAGAAGGCCTCGTCCGGCATGTCCATATAAGGGCCGATGGCGAGGACGATGTAGCCGTAGGAGGCGACCTCGCTGAGCAGGCGGCTCATCTCGAGGCTGTTGTTGACGCAGGCGCCGTTGGCATAGAGCAGCACGGGGATCTTGCCGTTCCCGGCCACGTAGGCCTTGAGGTTCTCCGGCCGGTAGATCATATGGGTCGGGAGGCTCTTGTCGCCGATGGCGACGGACTTGAAGGGACCCGTGCCACCGTCTTCGATGACCTGGGAATGCTCCGTCTGCGCGAAGCAGCACACGCCCATGGACAGCGCCACGGCGAATGTAAGGATTTTCTTGGCGTTCATGTTATCAATCGGATTGGTTGTTCTTATGCCTGGAGGGCCTTGAAGCCCAGATACAGCGCGTCCACGAGGTCGCGGCTGCTGTAGGCCTCGGCCGTGCAGCGCTCCGTCAGGGCATCCCCGGCGTAGCCGTGGATCCAGACGGCGAGCGCCGCGGCTTCGATGGCCGTGTAGCCGCGCGCGATCAGCCCGCCCAGCAGGCCGGTCAGCACGTCGCCGCTGCCGCCCTTCGCCAGGCCGGGATTGCCGGTGCTGTTGACGAATTTCTCGCCGGAAGGCGTATAGATCTCCGTGTGGAAACCCTTGGACACGAGCACGCAGCCGGTGCGCCGGCAGAGCGCGAAGACGGCTTCTTCCTTCGCCTCCGGGCTGTCCCAGCTGACCAGCCGCATCAGTTCGCCCTCGTGGGGCGTCATCACGGACCCGGCCGGAATCTGGTCCAGCAGCTTGGGATTCTGCGAGAGGAGGCCGAGCGCGTCGGCGTCCAGCACCATCGGGATGTCTTCTTCCTGCGCGCGGGCGAGCAGTTTCTCGAAAGCGTTCGCGGTCGTCTCGGAGAGCCCCAGGCCGGGGCCGACGGCGATCGCGCCGAAACGCATCAGTCCTTCCGGAATGCGGCTGAAGCAGGCTTCCGGGTCGAGCGAGAGCATCGCCGACGGGAAGGTGCTGACCGCCGCCTGCACGGCATACGCCGTGGAATGGAGGGTCACGAGGCCGCAGCCGGAATGCAGCGCGGCGCCGGTGGCGAGGACCGCCGCGCCGGGCATCGTCTGGCAGCCGCTCACGAGCAGCAGATGTCCGTACTGGCCTTTGTGGCTGTCGTCCGTGCGGGATTTGAGCAGCGGACGCAGGTACGCGATGTCGAGGTTCGTCAAGGTTTCCATATGCTGAGGAATTTACTGGCAGGCCGTGATGTGGAAGCAGTGTTCCTTCTTCTCGTATTTCGCCAGGATGCGGCCGGCGGCCTTCTCGTCCCGCAGCACCTCAGCGAGGACTTTCGTCAGCTCGAAGGGCTGCATGAACTCGTCGGTCTCGACGTCCCGGTGGTAGCGGGTATAGGTGATGTCGAAGGTCGTTCCGTAGCAATGGGCGGAGTTGTCGCTCGCGTTGGGGTTGCCGCTCTTGCGCAGACGCGTGACGTCTTCTTCCGTGCGGAGCACCGAGGAGACGACGAGCTTGTAGATCGGGAACTGTTTGCGCGTGAGCGAGTCGTGGAAGGCGCGCGCGATGTGGTTCAGCTCGCGCGCCGCGCCGGCCGTCAGGTACGGGACCGAGTAGCGCAGGTTGTCCAGGACGAGGAAGTCGGAGTCGTCGATCCGGATCAGCTGGGACGTGTTGATGTTGTCCCGCTTCTCCGGAATCTTCTTCAGGCCGACGGCCCTGGCCTTGTCCAGGTGCGTGTCGTTGACGTCGTTGAAGACGCTGGCATACGCCATCCGGCGGGTGTAGTAGATGACTTCCCGGGCCTCGGAGACACCCGTCCCGTCCACGTCATCTTCTTCCTCCCGCTCCGGCACGTCGGGCTCCCCCGGCTCCTCGAGCAGCATCTCCTGCGGCTCCGTCCGTTCGATCCGGGCCTTCTTCTCCTTCGGCTCACGCTCTACCCTGCTGCAACCCCTCCCGATCAGGATTCCGATCAGGAGTCCCAGCACGAAAGGGGTCAGCAGGATGATCAGTGCTTTCTCGCGCTTACTCATATTTCAGGATCGGCTGCCGGGCGGCGGTCGTCTCGTCGGGACGGCCGATCGGCGTGTTGTGCGGCGCTGCGTGCAGCATCTCCGGGTCGGCCTTGGCCTCCTCGGCGATCCGGCGCATCACGGCGATGAACGCATCCAGCGTCTCCAGCGACTCCGTCTCCGTGGGCTCGATCATGATGGCCTGGTGGAAGAGCAGCGGGAAATAGATGGTCGGCGCGTGGAAGCCGTAGTCGAGCAGGCGCTTGGCGACGTCGAGCGTCGACACGCCATTCGGCTCCAGCAGGCCGTCGAAGACGAATTCGTGCTTGCACACCGTCGGGATGGGCAGCTTGTAGCAGTCTTTGAGCGATTCCTTGATATAATTGGCGCCCAGCGTGGCCAGTTTGCCGGCCATTTTGATGTTCTCGCGGCCGAGCATCAGGATGTAGGCGTAGGCCCGCAGGATGATGCCGAAATTGCCGTGGAAACCGCTCACGCGCGGGATATGCAGGAACGGAACGACCTTGTCGGACACGCCGACCGGGCCGCTGCCGGGACCACCGCCGCCGTGGGGCGTCGAGAAGGTCTTGTGCAGATTGAGGTGCATGATGTCGAAGCCCATGTCGCCCGGCCGGACCATGCCCAGCAGCGGGTTCATGTTGGCGCCGTCGTAGTAGAGCAGGCCGCCGCAGGCGTGCACGAGTTCGGCGATCTCCTTGATGTCGCGCTCGAACAGGCCCAGGGTGTTGGGGTTCGTCATCATGATGCCGGCGATGTCCGGGCCGAGGAGCGGCTTGAGCGCTTCCACGTCCACGAGGCCGTTCTCGCGGGACTTGACGACCACGATCTCGAGGCCGCAGACGGCCGCGGAAGCCGGGTTGGTGCCGTGGGCGCTGTCCGGGACGATGACCTTGGTGCGGGCGAGGTCGCCGCGGCTCATGTGGTATTCGCGCATCAGCATCAGGCCGGTGAGCTCGCCGTGGGCGCCTGCGCAGGGCAGGAAGGTGAAATGCTTCATGCCCGTGATGGCGGCCAGGGCCTTGTCCATGCCGACATAAATCGCGAGGGCGCCCTGGGTGGTCGACTCCGGCTGGAGCGGGTGCAGGCCCGTGAAGGCCGGCATATTGGCGATCTCCTCGTTGATCTTGGGGTTGTATTTCATCGTGCAGGATCCGAGCGGATAGAAGCCCGTATCCACGCCGAAGTTCATCTGGGACAGGTTCGTATAATGTCTGACGACATCGACTTCACTGACCTCGGGAAGATCAAGTTTGCTTTCTCTCCAGACGATGCTGCTCTTTGCCGAGCAGCAGCTGCCCTCCTGAAACCCTGCCACCCTCGGCATGGTAAGAGGGGGGACCGCAAGCGAAGCGCAGTGGTGGGGTCCGGCGGAGCCGGACGTTTCGGGAGGGCAGGCTGCTGTCGGCAGGGAATAACCAGTCCTTCCCGGTTTGGAGAGTTCGAAAATGAGTTTGTCGTAGTATTTCATATCCGTGCCCTCCTTAGATTGATTTGACGATTTCGACGATGCGGTCCATCTCCTCGCGGGTATGCTTCTCCGTGACGCAGAAGGTCACGTAGCCGTCCTCCGTCTGGAGGCCGGCGAAAAAGCCCGCGTCGAGCAGCGCCTGCTGCATCTTTTCCACGTCGCAGAGCGGCTTGAGGCAGAATTCCTTCAGGAACTCGCCGTCGAAGACCTGCTCGAACTTGCCCGTGGCGAGCAGCTGGTCATGCAGATAGTGGGCGCCCTCGTAGCAGAGTGCGTTCAGCTTGCGCATCCCTTCCGGCCCCATCAAGGACAGGTACACCGTGCACCAGAGCGCCATCAGCGACTCGTTGGAGCAGATGTTGGACGTCGCCTTCTCGCGGCGGATGTGCTGCTCGCGCGCCTGCAGGGTGAGGACGTAGCAGCGCTTGCCGGAAGCGTCGGTGGTCTGGCCGACGATGCGGCCCGGGAGCTTGCGCATCAGGGCCGTCGTGCAGGCCATGAAGCCCACGTACGGACCGCCGAAGCAGAGCGGAATGCCGAGCGACTGGCCGTCGCCCACGGCGATGTCGGCCCCCCACTCCGCCGGGCTCTTGACCACGGCTAGGGCGGACGGGTCGCAGTATTCGACGAGCAGCGCGCCTGCCTGGTGGACGAGGTCGGCCAGGCCGAGGTGGCTCTCGATGATGCCGAAGCGGTTGATGGACG
>Ga0265299_10007116_pt1 | contig 10073 bp, 7 predicted proteins | sample AusTroGonzalo_MG_4_FD_193485 | JGI IMG/M metagenome (GOLD analysis project Ga0265299, IMG submission 193485) | Bovine rumen microbial communities from tropical cattle in Woodstock, Queensland, Australia - Gonzalo_02 | ecosystem: Host-associated > Mammals > Digestive system > Stomach > Rumen ...
CAAGGAGCAGTATGACAAGATCCGCGACATGGAGATCTCGCTTCGCGAAACGATCTACAAGGCGATTGAAGACCGGGAAAAGAAGAAGACCGATATGCTGAACGCCGAGATCGAGATGGAAAACAAGATCCTCGACATTATCAAGAAGCGGTACGAGAAAGAACGTGACCAGATCCTTGAGACAACGAACCTGAAGATTACGGCGCTGAAGAAGGAACGCGACCTGTTGTCCGAACAGCTTGAACTGCGGAAGCAGCAGGCAGAGCAGGAGAACAAGACAAAGAAACTGCTCGACCTTGAGAAACAGCTGGAGCGCATTACCGCAGACCCGACAAGGGCGAAGGAAGCGCAGAGCATGCGCAAGGAGATTGCCGAACTGCGTGAAGAGATGGCTTGGGATGCCGCCGAGGAAGAAGTCAAGGCGCAGCAGAAGTCGATCGACCAGCAGGTGGAAAGCCTTGAGGATTATATCGAACAGGTTGAAGAATATTACGAAGATCTGTTTGAACATCCGCAGAAACTGATCGAAGAGATGCGTAACGTCATGGAACAGACCGACGAAGAGATCGTCGAGTGGCTGAAGAAGAACAGCGACGAGTTCGCCAACGTATCCGAGAATACGCAGAAGAAAATGCTTCAGGACTGGCAGGACGGTTTGGATGCCATGCGCGGCGTAATCAGGACTTACTGGGATGAGGTTGAAGAGATTATCGCACAGGGCGACGATTACATCATCAAGTTCCTGAAAGAGAACAGCGCGGAGTATGCTGCGGCTGGCAGGCTTCAGGCCGAGAAGTATGTTGACGCATGGGTCGAACAGCTGAACAACCTCGCATTGGCGCATCAGCAGGTCGCAACGACTGCGGCGGCTGCTTACGACGTGATCCAGCCCAGCACATATAACTCGAACAGTTCTACCGGCAGTACCGGCTATACGAATACGGAAGACCACGGATACAGCTTCGTATACGGCGGAAAGACATATTCAAAGAACAAGTTCAAGTCCAAAGCCGAAGCCGAAAAGGCGATGAGAGAAAGGGTCGAAAAGGTCGTCAAAGAAAAGGCCGGGACTTCGTCAAGTTATGTCGGCCAAGCGATTCGGATGATTCAGGATAAGGCAATCGCAAGCAAAGAGAAAGGCTTCAGTGTTTATAAAAGCGGTGGTTACGCAGACTATACCGGCCTTGCTTGGATGGACGGTACGAAACAGAATCCGGAAGCTGTTCTGAACCCTTACCAGACGAAGCTGTTTGAAAGCATGGTCAAGGCGATGGAGCAGATGAGCAGGATACAGATCCCGACTATGCCCAGCTTCGGCGATTTGGAACTTGCAGGGAACGGCGGAGTTTCTGTCGGCGATATCATCGTGAACGTGGACAACCTTGATACAGACGATGACTACGAGACGCTGGCACAAAAGGTAAGCGACATCCTGATGGAGCGCATCGGGCGAACCACGGTGGTCGGCGGACTGAGAATCAATTCATTTTAACAAGGTGCCGGGGAGATTGTGAAAGCAGTCTCCCCGGTTTTCATAAAGGAGGATGGCAATGAGCGGATTTACATATAACGGTGTTCATTGCAGTAAGTACGGCGTGGAATATGTGCCGGATGCCAGCGCAAGGTGGTGGAAAGACGCCGAGTTTGAAACGTACAAGAAAGATATCTCGTGGCGAAACGGCGGGTACTGGTATGGCTCTTCGGTAAATATTCGCGAGATTCCGATGGACTGCTATTTCGAGGAGATCAGCACGGCGACACGGGAGAAAATACGAAAATGGCTCGGAAGAACAACGAGCGGCGATCTGGTAATTGATGACAAACCGTTCGTGTATTACAAGGTTCGTCCGGACGGCGTCGTCCCCGGGAAACTGTATAACGACATGAATGATACGTACAGCGGGACATTCAGTGTTACGTTTATCGCGACAGACCCGTTCGGATACCTGACGAGAAAGTCGAACAGCGGAAGTGAGAACGACGGCGCTGAAGATTACTGCGGGATCATCGCGACGAGCATGATGCCTGACGCGCCGACAACGTCCAGCCGACAGTTTGACGTATACAATCCGGGAACGCAGAACTGCGGACTGAAGATTTGTGTCGCGGGAACGAGCAGCAATCCGATCCGGTTTATCAACGAGCGAAACGGAACGAAGTGCGTTATCAGCACACTGCCGAGTAACGGGCTGATCCTTGATATGAACGGCGACACCGGGATGGTAAAAACGTATGTGAGCGGATCACCGAATAACTTCTCAAACGGATGCGCGTATCACGACTACGGGATGATCAGGCTGGAAGCGGACGAGACGTATACGGATGTCAGCTATACGGCTGTGCAGAACGGAACGAACTACACCGTAACGCCGGTTGGAATTACGGTGGATGCCGGGATGATTGGCGGATATATCCAGTTCAACGATCCAGCGACAAGAAACGCAAGGATCGTCGCGGTAAACACAAGCGCCGGTACGCTGACATGTACGCTTGGCGGGAGCGGAACGTTCCAGACGAGCGGGAAGATGAGACTGAGTACAATGAACCATATCGTGATTCAAGAAAAGAACAGTAATGACGGATGGGTAACGCCGACAAGCCTGACGCTGACGGCGCTGACGGTTGACTATGACCCGAGGCTGCTGTGATAAGGAGAGATGAAATATGACACAACATGATATCTTTTCATCTCTTGCTGTATTTGACTATGCCAGAAAGAAACTGTGCGACCTGTATGATTCACAGACAGATCTCGCAGGACAGGCGTATAATATTTCGTTTACGCGCAATATGACGGACGGGATCAAGAGCATTGAGTTCTCGATCCCGTATATGGTTGAAGAAGAAAAGAACTTCCGGTGGAAATATCTGAAGAGTGAATACCTGATCCGGTTTATCTATAACGGGCAGACTGAGTGGTTTATCGCGCAGAAGCCTGTGAAGCACAAGACAAAAGGCGAGGTATACGGCGTTGTTGAGTGTTCCGGTCTTGAGGCGTCGCTGAAGACGAAGAACATCTACATGGAGTTTGATGACGAGAACGGAATCGGCACAGTCGATTATCTTGTTGATCAGATCCTTGCCGGAACAGGATGGCATCGCGGACATACAGATCCGATGCTGGAGAAGGATGGCGTAACGGAGAAAGTCCGGTCGCTTGAAAGCGGCGGGAAGCAAGGCGCTCTCGGGCTTATGACGACGGTATGCAACCTGTTCAGATGCTATCCTGTCTACAAGACGGACAGCATGGAGGTTGAGCTGTATAACTATAACAACCGTGATCAGGTGCTGGAAGGAACAGTAGGCGTTAATCTTGACGCGTTATCCGTGAAGTATAACTCGACAGACATTGTAACGAGGCTGTACGTCGAGGGTGAATACGGCGATGACGGATATATCGGGATTGACTCCGTGAACCCGACGGGCCTGAGTTATATCATGAACTTCGACTACTACAAAGAGATCGGCGTGTTTACGGCTGAACACGAGACGGCGCTGGCAAATTACCTGCGTGACATCAGGAACGTTAAAGACAGGATATCCGCAAACGCCAGAGAGATGATCGGCGTTGAAGATGATATCAACGACATGATCGGTCAGTGCAAGATGGTGTTGTATTATACATCATCCGGCTTCAGCAATCCTGTTGTGGTATACGGCGACGATATCACGGGAAGCGAGAAGGCGCTGAATGTCGGCGATGAAGTAGTTGTCCTGAACAATAACGGAACATTCCGGTACGCGACGATCGAGACAACAGCGGCTGCGCTGATCCAGAGCGGAGACTATGGAATCGCGAAGTTTATCACAAACGCAGCTGGATCAATCGGCGCTTATGAGGTTCAGATCGAGGCAAAAGAGAAGGAGATCGAAAACCTACAGCGCAAGATCAACAACACAAGCAAGCCTGACAAGATTGCCGAGTATACAGCAGAGAAGACAAGGCTTCAAGGCGAGATCACAACGATCTATACGCAGACAGACGGTCTGTATGCCCAGATGTATGCGCTGACAAAGAGCGACGGATTACTGCATGCCCTTGCGGAATACCAGAGCATTGACGCGGCGTTGCAGCTTGAGCAGGATGATATTGAAAGCGACTTCATTATCGCAATGGGCGATATGCTTCGGGATGGTTACTGGAACAACCAGAACTATATCGAAGGGCAGGAACAGCATCTGTACGATGACGCTGTTGAGCGCCTTGAGTTACTCAGCAGGCCGTCGGTTGAATATGATTTCAGTCTTGTAAGACTTCACAAGGACTTCGGCATACCGCTCGAGGACTTTAAGCTGAATGCGATATTCAAAATCCATGATGACGAGCTTGAAGTACATGACAGCCTGTTTATTACGGAGATCATCATTGGTGTAGACCATGAGGACGAAGGAAGTATCAGCGTATCCAATAAAGATATTACGTTAAACTCGAACGACCTCGGCGCTTTGTTGAGCCGAATGAGCCAGCTGGCCGACCTGATTGAACAAAAGAATACGCTATACAACAGGGCGCAGGCAATCTCGAAAGACAAGACGATTTTTGTGGATAGGCTTAACGGGCAGATTGATGTGGTAAAGAACCAGATCCTGTCTACAGTATCAAATTGGTATACGGACGACAACGGGAACATTATCTTCCTGAGTGCGGACGGCGGAAGCGCTATGATGCTGAGTGGTGCCGGATTTATGCTGGCATCGAGCAAGGATGCGGGAGGAAACTGGAACTGGAGATCATTTGGAACAGGGGCTTAAAACAACGGGTCCCTTTTACAGTAATGTAAATATTTAAACCGATTGAATTGCTGGAACACCCTTAGAGCCATATTACCACAACGTAGTGATGAAACAAACACAAGCGTGATGGTTTGAAAACCATATGGATTGGGCAATCAGCAGCCAAGCCCCGAACAGGGGAAGGTTCAACGACTATCCCGGAAGGGAGTAGACAAGAATTAGTCGCTCTTGTCGAAGTGGTCGGCTCCTCAAAAGAGGATGAAGATATAGTCTACTCTTACATGAAAGTGTGAGGTTGTATGATAGTTAAGAAAGGATAAAATGATTGGTATTTATCAAATAAAAAACTAGATTGATAACAAAGTATATATTGGGCAAAGTATCAATATAGAAAGCAGATTTATAAGTCATAGGAATGAATTGAGAAGGAACGATCATAGTAACTCGTATTTGCAAAACGCATGGAACAAATACGGCGAATCGTGTTTTGAATTCTCTGTTCTGGAACAATGCACAGAAGAAGATCTTGACGACAAAGAGTGTGCATATATTCGACTGTTTGACTCTATGAATCGTGACAAAGGATATAATCTTGAGTCGGGTGGGCATGTAAACAAACACATGTCAGACGAAAGCAAAGCAAGGATGTCTAAAGCAAAAGACGGCATGTATTGCGGAACGAACAACCCGATGTATGGTGTGCATCTAAAACATTCAGAGAAATGGAAACAATGGGCATCAAAAAGATTTTCCGGGGTGAATAATCCAAATTACGGAAAGCATTTTCAAGTGTCTGATGAAACGAGACGAAAATTGTCAGAGGCCAACAGAGGGGAAAGAAATGGATTCTATGGCAAACACCATACAGAAGAAGCAAAACGCAGAATGTCTGAGAAAAAGCGCGGGATGAAATGGTCGCTCGAAGATATATTAAAACGGGGCCAGAATAAGCGCGTAAGATGCTTAAACAACGGAATGGAGTTTGAATCGCTTTCGCTCGCCGCGCAATGGGCTGGAACAACGGCACCGGAAAGTATTAGCAGAGTATGCTATAAAAAACAAAAGACAGCCGGTTTTAATCCGGAGACAAAAGAAAAATATACTTGGGAATTTATATAACTATCATACACGGCGCAATGACTGACTATCACAGCGCTAATAAATCAGGGGTTTCACTGCGGACGAGATCGTAGCTGGGTTTATATCAGCAGATCGAATTGAGGCCGGGTCAATCGCGACAAACAAGCTTGAACCGAATGTAGGCGAAACGCTTGTGATTACCGGCAACCCGTCCATTACATCTTTGAACGACCAGATCGCTCCTCAGTTCGTTGTCGGTCAGGCATACAGCGAAGGCGACTTGGTAAACCATGACGGAGTCGTTTATGTGTTTACAGCAGATTACGCAGGCGGTTCGTTCGCAAACGCTCCGGTTTCTTCCACGAATGTAGCGACACAAATTGAACTGCTGCCAGACAAAATCATCCATTATGTCGGCCAGCAAGGATACAGCAAAACATATATACAGCCGACGGACCCTACGCTTGATCCTGACAAGGATGTTACGATCGGTGACTTCTGGATTGTGGGCGACGCGCAAAGCACATGGGGCGTTGCGAAGAACAGCACATGGGGACAAACCAAGGAAAGAGAATGGGGTTCGCTTGCCGGATATAAGAAGACGTTCTGCTGGGACGGAACGAAGTGGATTCTCGTTAACGATCTCGCGCAGGAAGCAACTGCATTCACGAGAATTACCCAGACGCAGTACATGATCCAGCAGGAAGTGTACAGGGCGAACGCCGCTGAAGGCGAACTGTACAGCAGTATCGAGCAGACGGCTGACGCTATTTCTGCGGAGATTTCAAGATCTACTTCCGCTGAAGAAAGACTGGAATCCAGAATCACGCAGACGGCAGTAGAAATCACATCAGAAGTAACACGGGCGACCGCAGCCGAAGGGACGTTGTCATCGCGGATTACGCAGAATGCGACTTCCATTTCTTCGGAAGTTTCGAGGGCGACCACTGCTGAAGGATCACTGTCTACGCGAATCACGCAGAACGCTAACTCTATTACTTCAGAAGTCACGAGAGCGAAGTCTGCTGAAAGCACGATGTCTACGAAGATCACGCAGAACGCCAACTCTATCAGTGCAGAAGTGACGAGGGCGACCACTGCTGAAGGGACAATGTCGTCAAATATCACGGCTAACGCAAACGCGATCAGCGCGGAAGTGACGAGGGCTACTACGGCAGAAGGGACTCTGTCGTCCAACATTACCGCAAATGCAAATGCCATCACGGCGGAAGTGACAAGAGCGACCACTGCTGAAGGAACAAAGTACACGCAAGTGTCCGGCATTACGATCACGTCAAGCGGCATTGATATCAGCGGCAGTCAATATGTCAAGATCGCGTCAGGCGGATATTTCCAAGTGACGACCGGGAACTTTGGGATTAACACGAACGCCTCTGACTATGTACTTTGGTCCGGCGCTTCGACTGCGGCAAACTCGTCGTTCTGGATTAAGAAAGACGGATCGTTCAAGGCGACAAGCGGAACAATCGGTGACTGGACAGCTACGACAGGGCGTCTGTACGCAAGCAGCGGAACGACAAAGGTTGTGCTTGACAGCTCGAGTACGCTCTATCCTCTCAGCGGAACAACATCACCGAACAGCAAGATGTACGCGTTCTGGTGTGGATCGGACAATCCGAACACGGCTCCGTTCTCTGTGACAAAAGACGGCATTGTAACGATACAAAGCCTGCGGGTCAAGACAGACACCAATGAATACACTACTGTTGATATGACGAAATGGACTTCGACAGACACAGAGGGCGGAGACACAGACCCGATGAGCGAGGCCATGGGCAAACTGAAGTTCCAGACCGTAAAGAGCATCACGTCTAACGCCGACGGTACAACGACGATTAAGATCACAAACGGCAACTCTGCCGGGACAAGGACAGTAACTTTTAATGGTGCCGCTTCAGTAAGCGCAAGGGGTAGTTGGAGCGGCAGTACGTTTACGGCGACCCCAAAGATTTACAAGGACGGTGCATGGACAGATGCAGGCGGATCGTCTACATCGACAACGATAAGCGGCGCGTGGACAAAACCGAACCCGCTCGCGACAAACAATAACTTGTTCGTTGTGTCTGCCAATAACGGCGGCGGCGATCTGTTTAACTCCGGCGAGATCAGCGTTACGAAAACATACCAGTCGAATTACCATACGTATTTGCTTGAAGTATACGCAGGCTCCACGCTTACATTTTCAACATCAACGGATTCGACCGCGTATACTACAGGCGTTAACGCCGTTCAGGTAACTGGCGCATGGGATAAAGTCGGAAGCGGAACAAACGATAACCGACTGACTATCAGCAAAGTCACATCAGGAGGATTGAGCAGCCTGAATTATGTCGTATCGGCAACAGCGGGGATTGTTTTTAATGATGTGACATGCACTTATCAGGCGACTGCTGTTGCGAAAGTTGACGGAGTACAAAGAGGAGATACGTCAACGGTAACAAGCGGTCTGGAGGCAGCAGAAGGAGGATTCTCCAAGAGCATTAAAAGAATGGTACCGTTTGTAGGAAGTGGAAGCCAGACATGCTACAGCGATAAAATAGCGACGATCACATCCAATGGTACATATTATGCTTGCGCTGTCGGCGCTGATAGTTATAACGGATCATACAGTCATAACGATGCATATGATTCGCCTTATTATTCTACCGCAAGGTCGTTTAAAGTCGATGTCGCATCGACAAACCCGTATCCGCAGACAAAGACATTTACATGTACAAAGGCGCAGGGCGGAAGTCAATGGACGTATGAGTTCAGGTGGACGGACAACGGAACCAACCCGCAGAAGTTTACGGTAGGCAACACATACAAGTTCCACAACAACAGTGGTTATACTTGATGAAACAAATAAAAGATAATAAAGGAGAAAAAGGAAAATGAAAACAACACAGGGGAAAGCTGTTCGGGCGTATAAGGCGCTTATGGAGATTCAAATGCGGAAAGAAGTTACAACGACAAAGACCGGGAGAATGCTGTTCGACTTAAAGCGTACTCTTGCGCCATCATTCGATTTCCAGTGCCAGAGAGAAGAAGAAATCGCGGCCAAGCTTGGCATTATTATTGATAAGATGAGCGGTAATTTTATTATTCCGGCCAACGAGGAAGGCGCGAAGAAAGAGGAACAGCTCGCCAATGAATTTGCAGAGCTTGCCAAGTTTGAAATCGAAATCGATGTAGATCCTGTTGTTATTCCGGAGAGCGAGGAATTGCACCTTAACATGGACGAGTGTGAGGCGCTCGACGGGTTTATTGAGTTCGAGTAACTGTCTGCAAAAACCTTGTATTATTTAATAATTTAATAGGGGAAGACTATTTTCTTACAGCGTCGGCAAGGCACCAGTCGGCGCTGATTTTTTTGTATTGAACGAGGTGACAGCACAATGAGCAAGAAGGTCATTGTGACCTATTCAAAGAGCAAGCAATCTGTTACTCGTGCGCTGCACCAGTATGACTATGGTCAGGTTCTTGTTTTTGATGGGGAGCAATTCCCGGAACTGAACGAGTTTCACTTTTCCAACGACGGAGACAAAAAAGTAACCGTCGTGTTCGGAAACAACCGGGGCGTCAGGATACCGGATAAATACCTGAAGACTGGAAAAGATATTGTCGTATACGCTTACTCGCATGTACGTGCGTGTGACGGCGAGTCTGTCTATAAAGTACTTATCCCGGTTGAAGAACGCGGAGCGATCGAGAATCAAGACACGCCGACGCCGGTCGAATATATTTTTGATGGCAAGGACGCGGCCTATGAAGACATAACGCCGTGCAAGACAGAGGAATATATCTTTGACGGACGCGATGCGTCTGACACATAACAGGAAGGAGTGAAAGACGCAGATGTCTGTCGTATACGCAAGAGTAGCGCCGAAGAGAGACACAACGGCGAATTGGAATAAACATCCGGATTTTGTACCGTTCCGTGGCGAGATTGTTATCTACATGGATTACAAGACAAAGATACAGGACGATAAGAAGGTTTGCATTCCGGGATTTAAAGTTGGCGACGGAAGAACGCCTGTGAGCGAACTGCCGTTTGTTGACTTTGGCGGAGGCGGAACGGTTGACGCGTCCATTAATGGCGTTCCGCTTGAGGGCGATCTTACGTCGGAGGACCTCGGCATTCAACCTGCCGGAGATTATCCTTCGGCTGAGTTTACAGCCGATGATATCGATAGACTGATTGATGAAATTGAGAATCAGAATGGAGATTAAATAATCGGCATTATTTTTTGAAGAAA